>ERZ778518.639-NODE-639-length-31527-cov-6.066631_pt1 | contig 31527 bp, 27 predicted proteins | sample MGYA00510340_ERZ778518 | MGnify/ENA primary metagenome ERZ778518 (study PRJEB29527, sample SAMN07138967) | mouse gut metagenome | material: feces | host: mouse | place: China:Nanjing | collected 2016-01-25 ...
TTTTTTTTTTTTTTTTAAATCGCCGAGCAACTCAAAAAGCACAAGGGGAAAAAGCTGTATGGATATCTACAAAAGGATATTAATAATTCTTTATTTGCAATCGTGAGGGATCTTGCGAAAGACAGTCGCATAGCAGATTTTTATGCGGAGTGGAATAATATCAATCGGCAAAAGCTGTCCGTCTATCATGACAAATCCGATCCGGATATTCCCTTGGAGAACAATAAAGAATTCCGCAGCATAAAGAACGCTATCATAAAAGCTGTTCTGGAATTGGGCAGCAATCCCGATGTCGTATCCTATAATTCAATGGTAAACAATACGGTGACCTTATGGATAAAGCTGCTTGGCAGTATGATAAACGATTCGTATCAGAAAAAGCAGTCAAAATTAAATAATCAGATCGACTCCAAGCTGAAATCTAAAATCGAACAGAAGAAGCGAGCTCTCGGAATCAAGACAGATCATTCTGTCAAAGATGTCAAAAACGACGACCAAAATTTGTCGCTTTGAGTGCTGGATTTGTTCGGGAAAAAGTGGTATGATGTTTGGTTACAGAGGAGGTGCTGTTATGGCAAAACGCAGACCATCAGGCGACGGAATGGTTCGCAAGCGCGACGATGGGCGATGGGAAGGTCGGATCGTAGTCGGTCACAAAAACAACGGCGAGCCGATATATAGATATGTCCTTGCCAAAACCCAAGCAGAGCTTACCCAAAAGCTACATGACAAAATTGAAATGTACCGCGATGCCGATCTCAGCGAGGACTGCAATATGACGCTCGGCGAATGGCTTGATAAGTGGATCAGCGAGTTCATGACCTTTACACTCAGACCAAGTTCTCTATATGGGTATGAGATGGTAATAAAGTGTCAAATCAAGCCATTCCTTGGAAACCGACCACTGTCCGCGCTTACCACAAATGAAATTCAGAAATTCTATAATAACGTAAAGAAGAACGGTCGCGTACATCCCGATAAGCAACATGGTACAGAAATCTCGGATAGCATGGTTAGAAAAACTCACTTGCTGCTGCATGAGGCGCTTGACATGGCAGTAAAGCAAAGGCTGCTCGTAAGTAATCCTACGAACGGAACGACCATTCCGAAAAACAATTACAAGGATAAGCAAATCTTGAACGATAAGCAGCTTGATAGATTCATGGAGATCATAAAGACCGACGAGCGCTGGTACGATTTCTTCTACACTGAGATTACAACAGGACTTCGAAAGGGAGAAATATGTGGACTGAAGTGGAATGACTTTGATGAGCACAGCGGTAAACTGAAAATACAACGCAGCGTAGGCAGAATAAAAGACGGTGTTCTTCCTGTAGGCGAAACAAAAACCGAAACAGGAACAAGAGAAATATTATTGCCGCCAAGTACGGTGGAACTTCTCAAAAAGCGAAAGGAAAACGCAGTCAGCGATTGGATATTTCCAAATTGGAATAATCCCGAAGAACCGATTAATCCACAAAGTGCATACACTCGCTTGAAAGTGCTTCTTAAAAAAGCGGAACTCCCGCTGATACGTTTCCATGATCTTCGCCACACATTTGCTACCCATGCTATTGCGGGCGGTGTTGACGCAAAAACCTTATCCGGAATTTTAGGGCATACGAACGCCAGCTTCACGCTGGATACTTACACTCATGTTACGACGGATATGCAGAAAAACGCGGCAAAGATCGTTGGCAACTTTATGGACGATATAATAGGGGGAATGAAACTTGGCTAAGCGGAGAAAGCAAGGAGAGGGAACACTTCGGTTAAGAAAAGACGGACGATGGGAAGGTCGGATAGTCGTCAGCTACGATGATAAAGGCTTACCCATAACCAAGAACGTTACCTCAAAAACCAAAACCGAATGTGCCGAAAAACTTGAAGTCCTTAAAGAGAAATATGGCAAGCCGACCGAAAAGATAAATTCGGAAATGCCATTCGGAGAATGGATCGACTTCTGGTATCAGACATATTGTAAACACACAATTCGAGTTACCACTCAGCAAGAATATGAGAACCGAATTTACAAGCATATAATCCCCGAAATCGGGAAAATACCGCTGAATAAGCTAACACAGTCTGATATTCAGCAGTTCTACGCAAGGACGAAGTCCGGAGGGCGCAAAATTCACACTGAAATATACGGTAAGGGACTTTCCTACAGAGTAATTCGGGCTATACACGCCAACTGTAGATCGGCGCTTGAGAAAGCGGTACAAGAGGGCTTGATAAGAATTAATCCTGCGATAGGTTGTAAGTTGCCGCCAAAAAAATCAAGGGAAATGAAAGTGCTTACGCCAAACGAAATTGTAAGATTCCTTGACCGCGCAAAAGAGGAAGGCTATTACGAATTATTTCTGCTCGAATTAGGCACGGGAATGCGCCGCGGAGAGATACTCGCCCTAAAGTGGAGCGACATAAACTTTGTAACAGGCGAATTGAGGATAAATAAACAGATAACAGCACTGCACGGTGAGTTGTTCATATCCGAGCCTAAAACTAAAGCATCCATACGAACGGTAATATTACCGCCATCGCTTCTCCAAATCTTATCGGAATATAAGAAAACAGTCGATTCGGAATGGATATTCCCTTCGCCGATTAATAACATACGCCCAAGAACGCCCTCGGCAGTACGCAAACGACTGCAACTGATATTGGAAAGAGCGGGTTGCCCGAGAGTAAGATTTCATGACCTCAGGCACACATTTGCGACCATGGCACTTGAAAACGGCATGGATGTGAAAACGCTCTCGACAACAATAGGACATGTATCTTCCGCGACGACGATTGATATTTATAGTCATATAACAGATACTATGCAGCGTCAAGCAGCCGCAAAGATAGACCGCCGAATTGGCGGCACAGAAGCCGAAATTCCAAGGGATGAAGAAAGGGTAAAGGTAGATACCACCCCACCCGATTTCGAGCCGTACAAGCCCAAATGCCGCAAATCCGGGACGGGCTGTGTTACGATGATAAACGACCACCTCTTCGAGGGCCGATACAGTCCGAGAAACGCCTATGGAAAACGGGAAGCTCACAATATCTATGCTAAGACGAGAGAGGAATGCGAGGAAAAGCTGGCGGCAATGATAGCGCAAGTCAAAGCTGATATCAAAGCCGAGAAAGAACGATTGAAACCTTGAACGATTCGTTAAAACTCGAGGCTCAATAACGAAACGTTATTGAGTGCTTTCAAAAATTGAGCCGCAGTAAACAAAGAAAACAGCACCCGCTCTAAAATAGGGCGGGTAGGTGTGTCCAAAACGGACACACCTTCAAAACTGCCGTTTCGACAGAATTGACTTGTTTGAACTCAGGAGCGATTTAACCCCGAGTTGCTTAAAGGTCGGATTATGCTACCTTTCAAAATCGGTACTTCGTGTTTCATGAGGTACCGATATAGGTGAGGATATAGATGAGTACCTCATAAATATCTTGTCAAAAATTGAGCCGCAGTAAACAAAGAATACGCCGGAGAAAAACCTCCGAACTAAAACGGTGCTTAGCAGGTCGCCCCAAAGCAAGGCATCCTTTATGACTTCTCACCTACCGAAACGGTACTTGAGGGGAACGTAACTAATCGTTACATTCATGAAAAGCAAAACCGCATTACTAAACCGATAAATGGCTTTGTAATGCGGTTTGTGGTCGGAGTGGGGAGAATCGAACTCCCGGCCTCGACATCCCAAATGTCGCGCCCTGCCAACTGGGCTACACCCCGATTTTATGAAATTTTTCTCAAAGTGGTCAAATATGTGGTCAGACGGATTTTCGACCAAGATTTCCACCAGACAAAATCGCCGTAACCGTGTAGTGTGAAAGGAAATATGCGAAAAACCGCTCTGCAAAGCGCTCCGACGGTTCTATGCTCCCAAATGAAGTGCGGTACCAACTCCGCTACACCCCGATTTTATGAAAATTTTCTCAAAGTGGTCAAATATGTGGTCAAACGGATTTTCGACCAAGATTTCCACGCGATGAAAACACCGTGCCAGTGTAGTGTAAAAGGGAATGTGCAACAAACGGCTCTGCAAAGCGCTCCAACGGTTCTATGCTCCCAAATTTCGTGCGATACCAACTGCGCCACAGCGCGATATAAGGCTGATCTAAAGAATCAACCTTATATATATTATACAACTTTTTTTACGGTTTGTCAAGAGGTTATAGTGACAGTCGATGTTATTTTTGCGTTGGAATAGACGGTGAATTCATGCTTTAACATTCGCATTATTTCCAGCTCGTCAACCGCGTCGGTGAGGGCGTTGTGAAGTTCACTGTAACGCATGTTGCCGCTTAACATTCGGTAGATGCTTTCTACTCCATAGCCGCTTTTCAATCTGCCAGTACCGCAGCAATCAGCATTGTAAGGTATTTTCGGGTTGTATTGCCGATACGCGGCGAGCTTCATTATATCGTACCAATCGAGATATTGCAGTTCGGGAAGATGCCGATAATCGAAAATGGCATTGTAAGCGAAAATATCGGTCACATCATTGCTTTTCAGAAAATCGCGCAAATCTTTCATTGCCGCGGCTCGTGAACATTCCAGATTGGGCGTGCGGACATACAGTGTATCTGTGTACATTCCACCATGATCCTTATACGGAGTGAGTATGTAGTACCGCTTGTCGGCAAGTGCAAAGCTGTCGAAGTCGGAGACCGCTATGCCAATCGACATTACCTCGTCGCGCCAGGTTGTTTCCGTGTCTATTACCGCAAACATTTTGTCCTCCAGATATATCCCTTAATTATAATTATCCCTCCGAGATCGGTTCGGAGGGATAATACACAAATCAGGTCCTTGCGCAGCCGTCAACGGAGAGTATCTCGCCCGTAATATACGACGCGAGCGGACTTGCGAGGAACAAGAACGCATTCGCGATGTCCTGAGGAGTGCCGATCCTGCCGAGCGGAATAGTAGAGGTGATATACTGACGCGTCTGCTCGGGGAGCGCGGAGACCATATCGGTGTCGGTAACACCGGGCGCAACCGCGTTTACTCGTATCCGATCCTTTGCCAGTTCACGCGCGAGCGACTTTGTAATACCGTTCACTGCGAACTTGGAAGCGGGATAACCAACGCCCGCGGGTTGTCCGTAAATAGATACCATTGACGAGGTGTTGAGAATAACGCCTCCGCCGTTTTCCTTCATTATCGGCGCGGCAGCTCTTGCAGTATAGAAGCAGGAGTTTACGTTAAGCTGCATGATCTTGTCGAAATTCTTGGGGTCGTAATTGTAAAGCGAATCGGAGGCGCTTATTCCCGCATTGTTGACAACGATATCTATTCTGCCGTACTTTGTCTTTACATCGCTGATTGCTTTTTCAACGCTCGCGTAGTCTGTCAGATCGGGAGACATACCCTCGACTTCAAAAGTGTTGTTCTCGGCTTTCAGTGCCTCCACTGCCTTCTTTGCGGTATCGGGTCTCGAACCGCAGAGAACTACCTTAGCCTTGTTTTCAAGAAACGTACGCACGATTGCATATCCAATACCGCGCGTTCCTCCGGTAACAAAAGCGACCTGATCCTTTAAAAGCTCCATAAAAACATACCTCCGCAATAAATTTGTTAAAGTAATTATACCACATATTATTTCAAATGTCAACAGCGATATTCTGAACAGGACGGTATTTCAAGAGACGGAACGATCAAAAAATGCCGTTTATCCGATCCTTTTGCTCTATAATATACAACAGCATTTCGCGGTTTGTTTTCGCCAACTCCTTATATTCGTTGACGCTTTCAAAATACGCCACGCAAATCATCTGTATAGAGCAAATAACATAGTAGACAGCCTGTTTTTCTTCAGCCGTTAAAGGATTGACACTGTCGTAACCGTGCAGGATAGTATCCAATATTTCCGGGAATTTTTCATAAGCGTTTTCAACGTTTCGCTTTTCGGACAATATTCCGGTTGCACAATAGCAGGGATCCCATAAACGTATGTTTCGTTCGCTCAGCTCAAAGTCGGCAAACCCGCTTACTTCGCCGTTATAAAACAAAATATTGCACGGATTGGGATCGCGGTGTATCAATTGCTTGGGCAGCTTTTCAAACATTGCGCCAAAATTGTGGATATACTCCTCGAAAAAGACGTCCGATATTCCCATACTCCATTGAATATTCTGCTTTTTCACAATAGGGAGCGCCCATTCGGTCACTTGCTCAAATAAATTCTGCTCAAACGGCTGAATGTCACTTTCTACCTTAGCCAATGCATTATGCAGTTTGGCGATACTTTGTCCGTATTTGAAGCCAAAATCCCCGCAGTCCGTGCCAAAGCGTTCGGCTTTGGAAAGCGGCTCGCCTTTTGACTTGCGTATCAGCATAAAACAATTCTTATCGTCCGTGAGCTCTCCGCCGTCTTTTGTTGGAACCGGAACCGCCGCGGCGAGACCTTGCGCCGCCATAGCTTTCGCAATCCGTGCGTTTAACAGCAGCGCTGCCCTATCCCCCGTTTTAAGTATATAATCCTTACCTATCTGCCATACATTGTTTGCCGTTTTCGTACCGTCCACGATCCTCACGTCGCTGATAGGCAGACCCTGCGGAATGTTCCAATTGTTCAGTACCTTTCGTAATTCTGTTTCTGTAAACATAGATATAACCTCCGAAATTGATTGATGAGTTCCGTAAATGGATAAATATTTTTTTGGAGAACAGCCATACATCCGCAAAAATGCCTTGTAAAATCCGGCATAGGTGTCGAAGCCGTATTCCATTGCCGCGTCTATCGCCTTGCGTTTAACGCTTATTTCCTCCAGCGCGCGGTCCAGACGCCGCCGGTTTATATAGGCAGCCAACGACACACCCGTCACCTGCGCAAACAGGTATTGATAGTGACATACCGAATAGCCGGCCATCTGAGCTAATTCCTCGGGCGTAATATCGGTTTTCAGGTTTTGCTCTATATAAGCGATACCTGCTCTGATAATATCGGCGTTTTGCATGAAAGTCCTCCTTCCCGGGATAGTTTCATTATATCACATAGGAACGGCAAAAACATTTCCTGGTTTTCGAAAGTTATAAAACAGCCGAAGCGTGTCAATATTAACGCTCGATACCTGTCTCTCGGTCAATATAAACACGCTCCGATGTTATATTCAAAAATTTGTACGATCAGATTTAAACCTCGTAATATCCCGCAAAGCAAGGCGGAACGGTAATTTTTCCGTTGTCCACTGACAGTCCCTCGCCTACCGAGTATATTTTCTCCTTCAGAAAAAACTCGCAGTCGTAGGTTACTTCTCTGTCGGAGGGATTAATTATCACGAGAATTTTTTCGTCTTTGTCACTTCTTAAATATGCCAGCGGATAGGCATTCTTTTCGGCGCACAGAAATTCTATCTCACCGCGGCTCTGCAAAGCTTTGTGTGACTGACGGACTTCGATAAGCCGCTTTATTTCATTATAGAGCGAGTTTTCATCGGACATCTGCGACTTTACAGTAGGGCGGTCCGGGCTGTCGTCCTGCTTGATGTAGAGCTCATCAGCGGGAGCGGAACTGAAACCGGCGTTGGTGGAATTATCCCACTGCATAGGCGAACGCGAGCCTGTTCTGCCGTATCCGCCCTCGACCGATGCGAGATTCTCCACATACCGCATGCCGATCTCGTCGCCGTAGTAAATAAACGGCGCACCCGGCATTGACAGCAGAAACGCAAAAGCAGTCTTAAGCTCGTTGTCGTAACAATCTCGGGCAAGTCTGTCCATATCGTGATTTCCCGAGGGTATACAGATAAGCCCTCTTTTACCGGATTTTTCGTAATTTTCTATATATTTTTTTACAAATTCGGAAACGTCGCCCTTGCCGCGTCTCGAGAAAAACGGCTCGCCGCATCGGAACAGATCGTTATAGTGTGACGGTCCGAAATGCAGCAGAAAATCCATATGGAATCCGCCAAGTAAAGACTTGTCGGGTTCGCCCCACTCGGAGACCATTGCCGCCAGCGGAAACTCCCTATCGAGAAATTCGCGGACGTTCTGCCATAATTTTATAGTCCCCTTATTGTCCTCGTCGTGCTTTACCAATGACCCCGCCATATCCACGCGAAAGCCGTCGCAGCCCATTCCCAGCCAGAACCGCATAATGTTCTTAAGCTCCTCAAGAGTAGCTCTTGCACCCTCGCTGTCCATGGACTGCTGCCATTTTTTATCGGGATCGGGTTTGTAAAATCCGTAATTCAGCGCGGGCTGGTGTGAAAAGAAGTTCACCGCGCAGGAGCCGTCTCTGTCGGAAATGCCGCGTATGCAGCCCATTCCCTGCGGCTCCTCCCAGATGCTGTCCGTCCAGACGTAGCGATCAGTGTACGCGTTTCTTTCTGCTTTCATAGATTCCTTGAACCATTTGTGCTCAACGGAGGTGTGCCCGGGGACAAGGTCGAGAAGAACGTGCATACCGCGCTTGTGGACCTCGTCAAAGAGCCGCTTTAAATCCTCGTTAGTGCCGTAGCGCGGCGCGGCGGAATAATAATCGGAAACGTCGTAGCCTGCGTCGCCGAACGGCGACTTAAAGCAAGGATTAAGCCATATCGCATTGCAGCCAAGCTCCTTAATGTAATCAAGCTTGCCGATAATCCCGTTAAAATCTCCTATCCCGTCGCCGTTGCTGTCGCAGAATGATTGAGGATATATCTCGTAAAAAATCGCGTTGTCAAGCCACGCGGGCTGATTGATGGTATCCATAAATTAAAACCTCCCTTAATAAATTTTAATGCCGAAATATCAAAATATATTTCTATATAATATAATACTATAAAAAAATGTGAAAATCAAGCAAAATAATACTGATTTACAATATTATAATATTTTTAGCGTTGAACGGCAAAAGTAACTGCGAATATTGAAACAATATCATATTTATATTTTTCGAAACGTATTTCGGTGGGAGTTCGTTTGTAATATTCGCATATTGTTCGGCTCAAGTCATTGGCGCAGCATAAGCCCGTACTGGCGGCGATATCCGCAATCTTGATATTGTCCGCGCAGTTCTGCTCAATATACGCATTAACGCTGTCGGAGAGGCGTTTCGCGGAGTGCGGAGCGATCTCCTGTATGCGAGGACGGTACTCTTCATAAAATGCCGAGAGCACACCGAAAGCCGCGCTGAGTTCCTCGTAAACATTTCCGCCATTTTGGATGATACCGACCATACGGTCAAAGCTGCCGTGCAGAGCGGATGCGTTCCCGATACGGATAAAGCAGCGTATACCCGTATCAGTGAACATAGCAAAAAGATCGGGGCGCACAAGCTGTTTTTTCAGCTTCCGCGGGTGCGCATAAACATCAAAAATATATAGCCGCCGTATTATGCGCGGCAATGCTGCCTGCTTTCTGGCGGGGTGCGGCAAAAACAATGAAAGCGAATCTGATTTGAGTTCACAAACTAATTTAACGGAGAGCACAAGCAGCACGGAGGAAATCAAGGAGATCCCCGGTGCGGAGCTCAACAGCGCCTACAAAAACGCTCCGAGGTTAACTCTTCAGCGGGCACAGAACCGTCGATAATGCGATCCGCAAAAAGTCACGAAGCGCGCTACAAATGGTATAAATCGGCGATTAACGACGCTTACGACACCTACGGAATGAAGTTGGCGCATATCAGCGCAGATATGAATGAGGCAAATAAGGTGGACACTGAATGGATAATCCATCTCGCCAACAAGCTGGAGAATGAGACCGATGAGCGCTACGACTACGGCGAAATAAAGATAGCAGCCTCCGACAAGCTCGGTTTGTGGAATATCGCCAAGGCAATGCTTGCCAACGAGCAGCTGCGCGACGCGATAAACATCCTTGCTGAATACTATAAATACATGGGCAAACAACGATGTAAGTAGGCTTAATACCGAGTACGGCAAGGCGGTATGGTACACCGAGGGCGCGTTGAGCGTTGATGTAATTGAATATTGATATTGATTTTTTGACTGAATTGTGGTATTATTACAATAATACCACAATTCAGTTTGTAAGGAGTAATTTATGTTTGAGATCAAAGACAAATTTTATCTTAACAGCGAGCCTTTCCAAATAATCTCTGGAGCAATTCACTATTTCCGCACCGTTCCCGAATATTGGCGCGACAGGCTTGAAAAGCTTGTCAATATGGGCTGTAATACAGTTGAAACGTATATTCCGTGGAATTTTCACGAGCCGAACAGGGGAGAATTCCTCTGGGAGGGGAGCCGTGACGTCTGCCGTTTTATCGAAACGGCAAAAGAGCTTGGGATATATATGATCGTGCGTCCGTCGCCGTACATCTGCGCGGAGTGGGAATTTGGCGGGCTGCCCGCATGGCTTCTCAAGGACAGGGGGATACGGCTGCGCTGCTCATACAAGCCGTATCTTGACGCGGTTTATGAATATTACCGCGAACTTATGCCAAAACTTGCACAATATCAAATTGACAAGGGCGGCAATATCATCTTAATGCAGATCGAGAACGAATACGGATACTACGGCAACGATACGGCGTATCTCAAGTTCCTGCGCGACACTATGCGCGAATTCGGTATCACCGTGCCGTTCGTAACCTCGGACGGTCCGTGGAGCGAGCCGATTTTCAAGTCGGGAATGGTCGACGGAGCTCTGCCTACGGGCAACTTTGGCTCGGGTGCGGAATGGCAGTTTGAACAGATGAAAAAGTTTATCGGAGATGACAAACCGCTGATGTGTATGGAATTCTGGAACGGTTGGTTTGACGCGTGGGGAGAGGAACACCACATCACACATCCCGAAAAAGCCGCCGCGGAGCTTGACGAGCTGTTAAAGCGCGGCAGCGTGAACTTCTATATGTTTGAGGGTGGCACGAATTTCGGCTTTATGAGCGGTCGAAACATCGGCAGCAAGACTGCCGATGTGACCTCTTACGATTACGACTCGCCCCTCACCGAGGATGGCAGGATCACCGAAAAATACGAACAATTCAAGAGTATTATCTCAAAATATCGGCATTTTGCTCCGATACCCCTTACCATTGAAATAAAGCGTAAGGCATACGGTGAAATTCCCTGCATGGGCAGCACGGAGCTGCTTGCGAACGCCGACAGACTCTCCGTGCCAGTTAAGTCGGTCTACCCGCTGTCAATGGAGGATATCGGACAGAATTACGGCTATATCCTCTATCGGCTGCAAGTCCGCAACAACGAGACGGTGAACGATATCCGTCTTGAAAACGCCGCCGACAGGGTGTTGGGCTATCATGACGGCGCGTATCTGTTCACGGCATTCGCGGAAAACATATGGGAGAAATTCGAGCTTTCGGAAAAGCGCTCCGGCGGCGTAATCGACCTGCTGTGTGAAAACATCGGGCGCGAGAATTTCGGCACGGGTCTCGAAAATCAGCGCAAGGGAATACTCGGCGGTGTGAAGATCAACGATCACCGTGCTTTCGGCTTCGAGATATTCCCTCTGCCTTTGGACGAAAAGCAGCTTTCCGCGCTCAAATTCGACGAAAATCCCGTCGGGAACGCTCCCGCGTTTTTCCGATTTGACTTTGACGTTGACGAGCCCTGCGATACGTTCCTTGATACGGATGGTTTCGGCAAGGGCTGCGCGTTTGTGAACGGTTTCAACCTTGGGCGTTTCTGGGAGATAGGTCCGCAAAAGCGGTTGTATATCCCTGCGCCTCTGCTGAAAAAAGGTCCAAACACGATAATTCTTTTCGAGACGGAGGGCAAGCACGCGGACAGGATACTACTTTCCGACACCCCCGACCTTGGCTGAACAAACCAGTATAAAAGGCAGCCTGTACAGGCTGCCTTTTATACTGCGAAAAATAATAACGAATAATATTTCTGTTTGTTAAATTACGACTTGCTCTTGATATACTCGTCCATCGCCTTTGCAGCGGTCTTTCCCGCACCCATTGCGAGGATTACCGTTGCCGCGCCCGTAACCGCGTCGCCGCCCGCGAACACGCCCTCGCGCGAGGTCTGTCCGTTGTCGTCCGCGATAAAACAGCCATGCTTGTTGGTGTCGAGACCCTTTGTGGTGTTGCGGATAAGAGGATTGGGCGACGTACCGATCGACATGACTACGCAGTCAACGTCAAGCACGAACTCGCTGTCCGGCTTCTCGACAGGTCTGCGGCGACCCGAAGCGTCGGGCTCTCCGAGTTCCATTTCAACGCACTTCATTCCAGTTACAAATTTGTGCTCATTGCCGAGTATCTCAACGGGGTTGTTCAAGGTCTTGAAGATAATACCCTCTTCTTTAGCGTGCTCAATCTCCTCGTTACGCGCGGGCATTTCCTCTTCGCCGCGGCGGTATACTATGTACACATTTTCCGCGCCAAGACGCTTTGCGCAGCGCGCCGCGTCCATCGCAACGTTTCCGCCGCCTACGACCGCAACGCTCGTATTCTTCTTAATAGGCGTATCGGAGCCCTCCTTGTACGCCTTCATCAAATTTACACGGGTGAGGAACTCGTTCGCTGAGTATACGCCCTTGAGGTTCTCGCCGGGGATATTCATAAATCTCGGCAAACCCGCTCCCGAACCGATGAAAATAGCCTCAAAGCCTTGCTCAAACAGCTCGTCTACCTCGATAGTGCGTCCGATAACGACGTTTGTCTCGACCTTAACGCCGAGCTCCTTCAGATTGTTGACCTCATGCTGAACGATAGACTTAGGAAGTCTGAATTCGGGGATACCGTACACCAGAACGCCGCCCGCAAGGTGCAGAGCCTCGAAAACGGTGACATCATAGCCCATTTTCGCGAGATCGCCCGCACAGGTAAGTCCCGACGGTCCCGCGCCGATTATCGCGCACTTGTGACCGTTCTTCGCGGGAACGGAAGCCGCCTCGGTCGAGTGAGCGTTGTGCCAATCCGCAACAAAGCGCTCCAGTCTGCCGATAGCCACGGGCTCGCCCTTTATACCGCGAACGCACTTGCTCTCGCACTGCGTTTCCTGAGGGCAGACGCGTCCGCAGACTGCGGGCAGCGAGCTGCTCTTTGCAATGACCCGATAAGCACCCTCGAAATCCTTTTCGCGTATCTTTGCGATAAACGCGGGAATGTCGATAGCTACGGGGCAGCCGCTCACACAGGGCTTGTTCTTGCAGTTAAGGCAGCGCTCCGCCTCGTCGAGCGCCTGTTCCTCGGTGTAGCCGAGCGCTACTTCTTGGAAGTTTTTATTGCGGACATTAGCGTCCTGAACGGGCATTTCATTCTTTTTTAAGCTCATATTAGGCATGACTTAATGCACCCCCTTGAAAAGATTGCAGACCTCTTCACGCTTTTTGGTCTCGAATTCCTTGTACATAGTACCGCGCTCCATTGCCTCGTCGAAATCGACAAGATGACCGTCGAAGTCGGGACCGTCGACGCAAGCAAATTTTGTCTTGCCGCCAACTGTAAGACGGCAGCCGCCGCACATTCCCGTACCGTCGATCATAATCGGGTTCATAGAAACTACGGTTTTTATATTGTACTCCTTGGTAAGCTTGCACACAAACTTCATCATGATCAGCGGACCGATAGCGATGACTTCATCATACTTGTTTCCCGCTTCGATAAGCTCCTTGAGCGCGTCGGTAACGAGCCCCTTAGTGCCGTGAGAGCCGTCGTCCGTCATTATCTTCATAACGTTGGAAACCGCATTGAATTCGTTCTCGAGGATAACGAGATCTTTGTTTCTGAAACCAACGATGGAATGTACCTCGCAGCCGTTGTTATGCAGCTTCTTTGCTATAGGATACGCGATAGCGCAGCCAACGCCGCCGCCTACGACAGCGACCTTTTTAAGCCCCTCGGTATGCGATGCAACGCCGAGCGGACCTACGAAATCGTGAATATACTCGCCCTCGTTAAGGTGGTTAAGCAGCTCGGTCGTCGCGCCGACGATTTGGAAAATAATGGTGACGGTTCCCTTTTCGCGGTCAAAGTCGGCAACAGTAAGCGGAATGCGCTCGCCGTCCTCATTTACGCGCAGAATGATAAACTGACCCGGCTCGGCTTTATTCGCTATAAGCGGAGCCTCCACCTCCATAAGCGTAACGGTGGGGTTCAGTACTTGCTTTTTAACTATTTTATACATTGAACAATTCCCTCCTTAGTCAATACAATAAAATTATATCACAAGCTCCGCTTTTTTTCAATAGTTTTTCTGCGTTTTTTGTGTTATTTGATATATTATTCGGAAAATTATGCAAGCCGATAGCCATGCCAAGAACCTCGTTTTGAGAAATTTTTCATCTTTTTTTCACAAAAAGGCTATTGACAAATTATTGAAATCGCTGTATAATGTAGCATATCCAACAAGTTATTTTGCACTGGTAACTCTTAAAATAAATTAAGCACTGTAAAGTCACAGTAAACAAAGTCGACAAGCAATCAGTGCTGCCGAAGTGCAGAGCAGCGAAACACAGGCAGTAACGTTTGACCGGTTCGCACGAAGTGCGGACGGTGTCGGGCTTTGCCCTTTAAATAAGGAGAGAATATGGATAAACGCGGTATAGGAGTTCGGCTCAGAATGCTGAACAACGCGGTACGGCGGTATATCGACCGCTACGCCGAAGGTAAAAAGGCGCTCGACAATCTTACCTGCTCGAACGGGTGGATCATCGGCTATGTCTGCGAGATGAAAGAACGCGGCAATGACGTTTATCAGCGCGATCTCGAAAATAATTTCGGGATAACCCGTTCCACTACCTCAAAGGTGCTGGGTCTTATGGAGAAGAAAGGCTTGGTGGAACGCGTGAGCGTAAGTCACGATGCGCGGCTGAAAAAAATCGTACCTACCGAGAGATCGCTTGAGATCGGGCGTATTATCAAGGAGGACAATGAAAAAATGGAGCTTTTGCTCAAAAAAGGTTTTTCTCCGAAGGAGCTTGAACAGCTCTACGGTTATTTAGAGAGGATTCAGCACAACATAGAAACCGCAGAGAAGAACATCAGGAAGGAGAGGGTATAATGATAAAAACACTAATTAAGTGCGTCCGCGACGCAAAACTGACGGCTATATTGACGCCGATATTCGTGCTCGCCGAGTCACTTATAGAGGTGTCTATTCCGACAGTTATGGCGGATCTCATCGACAACGGAATTACTGTCGGCAATATGGACAACGTTCTGAAATACGGTGTGATACTTATAATTCAAACATTAGGCGCGCTGTTCTTCGGCGCAACAGCGGGTTACACCGCCTCGCGGGCAAGCTCTCGTTTTGCGAGAAATCTTCGTCAGGATATGTACTACAATATACAGCAGTACAGCTTTTCCAACATCGACAAGTTTTCTCCCGCAAGTCTTGTAACGCGTCTCACTACGGACGTTCAGCGTGTGCAGATGGCGTTTCAGATGATAACGCGCATATCGTTCCGTGCGCCCGCTATGCTGATCTTCGCGTTTATTTTCGCTTTCAAGACGGATCACAAGCTGTCGACGGTTTTTCTTTGCGCGATACCGTTTCTGGCAATCGTATTGGCAATTATAATGAAGTTTGCGTTCCCAATATTTGAAAAGACGTTCACCGCATACGACGATCTGAACGAGGTAGTCGAGGAGAATGTTCACGGAATTCGAGTCGTAAAGAGCTTTGTACAGGAAAAGCACGAGATACACAAGTTCACAAGCGTTTCAGACCGTATCTACAAGCTCTTCAGCAAGGCGGAGAAAACAGTCGCGTATAACAGTCCCGCGATGCAGATATCGGTCTACTTCTGTATTATCGTTATTTCATGGTTCGGCGCTCACCTCATTGTGGAGAGCGGTAACGTTGACGGAATGGGCTTGACGACGGGCGGACTTATGTCGCTGTTCACCTACACCATGCAAATACTGATGAGTCTTATGATGCTCTCGATGATATTCGTTATGATGACGATGTCCAAGGCGAGTGCCGACCGTGTTGTCGAGGTGCTCAACGAAAAGAGCGACATCAACGACGGCGAGCGCAACCTCACAGAGGTCAAGGACGGCTCTATCGAGTTCAAGAATGTTTCGTTCAAGTACTTCAAGACCGCCGAAAGCAACGCGCTTGACCACATTGACCTCAAGATCAAGTCGGGTGAGACTATCGGCATTATCGGCGGTACGGGCTCGTCAAAGTCAACGCTCGTGTCCATGATACCACGGCTTTACGACACCTCCGAGGGTGAGGTGCTTGTCGGTGGTGAAAACGTGCGCGACTACAATATTGAGGCGTTGCGCAATAACGTTGCGATGGTGCTGCAAAAGAACGTCCTGTTCAGCGGAAGTATTTACGACAATATCCGTTGGGGCGACGAGCACGCCACCGACGAGGAGGTTCAGCACGTCTGCAAGCTCGCGTGCGCGGACGATTTTATTCAGACGTTCCCCGATAAGTACGACACGCATATCGAGCAGGGCGGTACAAACGTCTCAGGCGGTCAGAAACAGCGTTTGTGTATCGCGCGAGCGCTGCTGAAAAAGCCCAAGATACTGATTCTCGATGACTCCACCTCGGCGGTCGACACCAAAACGGACGCCATGATACGCAAGGCGTTCCGCGACGAAATACCGAATACCACAAAAATCATAATCGCGCAGCGCGTTTCGTCGGTGTGCGACGCGGATAAGATAATCATTCTGGACAACGGCAAGATCGTCGATTTCGGAAATCACGACGAGCTGTACGCAAACAGCGATATCTACCGCGAAATTTACGATTCTCAGACAAAGGGGGCGGAAGAAGATGAGTGATAATATCAAAGAAAACAAGCAGCCGTCCAAAATGCCGGGCAAACCTCCGCGTGGCGCGCGCGTGCCGATGAAGTTTGACAAGAAGACAATAAAGCGTATGCTGTCGTATATGAAACCGTTTACACCGCAGCTGATACTGGTTCTCATCTGTATTCTCGTGACATCGGGCGCTTCAGTTGCATCGTCGGTGTTCCTTAAAACGCTGATCGACGACTTTATAATGCCGCTCGTTGAAAACTCTAAAAACGGTATTTCTCCCGATTACAGCGGACTGTTCGGAGCACTTACGGGCATGGCGGTGTTGTTTCTCGCGGGCGCGGTCAGCTCTCTGTTTTACAGCCGCATTATGGCGACCGTTTCGCAAGGCGTACTGAAGCGCATACGCGACGAGATGTTCTCACATATGCAGTCGCTGCCCATAAATTACTTCGACACGCACACCCATGGCGACATAATGAGCTTTTATACCAACGACGCGGACGCTATGCAGCAGATGCTCTCGCAGTCTATTCCGCAGGTGCTATCCTCGGGGATAACAATTGTGGCGGTGTTCTGCTCCATGATGTCGCTGTCGGTATGGCTCACGCTTACTGTCGTGGTATTCCTTATCGGCATATTGGCGATAACTGCGAAGATCGCAGGCAAATCAGGCAAATACTTTATGGCGCAGCAGCACTCAACAGCCGATCTCAACGGCTATATCGAGGAAATGATAAACGGTCAGCGCGTTGTCAAGATATTCTGTCACGAAGAAAAGGCAAAGGAGGCGTTTGACGGTAAAAACTCCGATCTGTGCGAGAATATATGCAAGGCGAACGCCTACGCGAATATCCTTATGCCAATAAACAACTGTCTTGGTTACTTCCTGTACGTTGTTCTGGCGATAATCGGCGGTACGCTCGCGATCAATGGTGTTCCGAACGTTGCGTGCTTTGCGGTAAATGTGCTTACGCTCGGCTCTATCGCGTCGTTCCTCCAGCTTTCGAGAAGCTTTATAGGTCCTATCGGTCAGGTGTCGCAGCAGCTCAACGCCGTGGCAATGGCGATGGCGGGCGCGGAGCGTATTTTCACGCTGCTTGACGAACAGGCCGAGACCGACGACGGCTATGTAACGCTCGTGAACGCAAAGCGCGGCGAGGGCGGCGAGCTTGTTGAGACTGAGGAGCGCACCGGTGTGTGGGCATGGAAGCACCCACACACCGCGGACGGCTCAGTCACATACACCGAACTCAAAGGTAACGTGGTGCTCGACGACGTTGATTTCGGGTACGTTCCCGAAAAGATAGTGCTACACAATATCGACATCTACGCGGAGCCGGGACAGAAGGTGGCGTTTGTCGGAGCGACAGGCGCGGGTAAGACCACCATAACCAACCTTATCAACCGTTTCTACGACATTGCCGATGGTAAAATACGCTATGACGGCATCAACATCAACAAGATCAAAAAGGACGACCTGAGGCGTTCACTTGGCGTGGTATTGCAGGATGTAAACCTGTTTACGGGCACGGTTATGGACAATCTTCGCTACGGTAAGCCCAACGCTACCGACGAGGAATGTATCGCGGCGGCAAAGCTTGCAAACGCAGACGGATTTATCCGTATGCTGCCCGACGGCTACAACACCGTCCTCACGGGCGGCGGAAGCGGACTTTCACAGGGGCAGCGCCAACTTATCTCGATAGCGCGCGCGGCAGTTGCCGATCCTCCCGTTATGATACTGGACGAGGCAACAAGCTCAATCGATACCCGTACCGAGGCGATAGTTCAGGCAGGTATGGATGCGCTTATGAAGGGGCGCACGGTATTCGTTATCGCGCATAGGCTGTCCACTGTCAAGAATTCAGATGTTATCATGGTCCTCGAGCAGGGACGCATTATCGAACGCGGCTCGCACGAGAAGCTGATTTCCGAAAAAGGGCAGTATTACAGACTTTACACGGGGGCTTTTGAACTGGAATAAAATCAAAATAACAAATATGTGCGCTGTCTTTACGACAGCGCACTGTTTTTATTATCCTATAAATTCGCGTATCAGCGACTGCTGCGGAACCAGATCCCTGTCAATGGGCGCGAGCAGCTTGAGGAATTTCTCGATATCCGCATAGCTTGCATAGTCGGAATAATCGTCTGATGCCTTTTCCAGCTCGGGGAGCAGGATATCGCGGTAAACAGGAGCTTCGTACTCAACAAACGTGTCGATATCAATATCCGCGCGATGCTTATACGGCATTATGTACAGATTTTCGCCCCGCTCCACCGACTTGAAGAACTCGAACGTCTCCGAAAGTGAACGCCCTCTATACAGCTTATCGCGCATGAGACGACGCATGAGACGTATCTTCGACGGGTGTAGCAGCTCATCGCCGCTCTGGATACGCGTTCTCACGCTGACATAAACACCCTGCGTAAAATCGTCGAAATCGCCTGTAAGCAGCGGATTTAGCGCATGGATACCCTCAATGATAACGATATCTCCCTTTTCGCACAGCAACGGCATACCCTCGCGGCGCTCCTGTGCAGCAAAGTCAAAGCTCGGAATGTCGATACGCTCGCCGCGTATCAGCTTGCCAAGGTGCTCTTTAAACAGCGGGATATCAAGCCGCTGAGGGCTTTCAAAGTCTATCTTGCCGTCCTTGCCGCGTGCGTGCTCGTTCATATGCATAGGCAGGAAATAATTGTCCATTGAAACCGTGTGAGCTTTACAGCCCTTTTGCTCCAACAGCCTCGCAAGTCTCATCGCCGAGGTCGTCTTTCCCGAGCCGGACGGTCCCGAAATGAGTACTATCGGTTTGTCTTCGCGGTTTTTGTAGATGACCTCTGCTGCCGCCGCTAATCTGTCAGCGTAAATCTTCTCGCCCTGTGAGATAAGCTCCTCAGGCTCTCTTGCTGCAACGCACAACGCTTCAACGCTTATGCACTCCATAACCGTTCACCTCGCTATTATTCGGCATTAAACAGCCGTTTGAATTCTTCGTAATTATCGGAATACGCCAGCGCCCACCGCGCCTTAGCTACTGCGTACTCGACGGTCATCTTTCCCGTTTCCAGCAACGGACACACCTTTGCGGCGTATTGTCCGACCTCGTATTCGTTCAGGTGCGTACCGCCGTAAGCACATTGGGTCGCGACGACAACGTAAACTCCCGAGTCCGCCAGTTTCGTAACTTCTCCTAGGAGATAGTCGGGAATGCCTCCCGTGCCGTAGCCCTCAATAATAAGCGCCCTTGCACTTTCGGGAACATACAGCTTTTGACCGGGGATTAGCTTTACATGGAAAACATCTTCGGACAATTTCTCGTAAAAACGTGTTTCTCCGCTGTATTCTTCATCAAAATAAATATAGTTGCCGTTAAAGAAACCGAAATCGTCGCGGTTAACGCTGTCAAAAGAATCAATATCTTCCGTTTCATACTTGTGAGCGCATTTTCCATTAATGATCGCGCCGTCAAACACCACACGAACGCCGAACGCGCGCTCATCCGAAGCAAACCTTACCGCATCACGCAAATTTATCGGAGCGTCCGAGTCCTCATCAGCCATAGGCTTCATACTCCCCGTGAATACTATCGGCTTGCGACTGTTCTGTATCAGGCAGGACAGCGATGCCGCGGCGTACGCCATGGTGTCTGTGCCGTGAATTACAACAAAGCCGTCAAAATCATCGTAGCACTCGCGAATACGTCGTGCAAGCATTTCCCAATGCATCGGCAGCATATTGGTGCTGTCAAGATTGAAAAGCTGTTCGCCAGTCACCTCGGCAATACCGTCAAGCTCTGTCATATCAAGCAATTCCCTGATTCCAAGCGACGGGGTCAAACCAAATTCCGAATTCATACAGGACAAAGTGCCGCCCGTTCCGAGGATAAGCAGCCTCTTCATTCGCTTGGATTACCTTGGCTCAACGATGAACTTCATTGCGGTACGCTCCTCGCCGTCGATCTCAACGGTCGTGAACGCGGGAATGCATATCAGATCAACTCCCACAAGAGCCATATAGCTGCGCGCGATAGCAATAGACTTTACAGCTTGATTAGCCGCGCCCGCGCCGACTGCCTGAACCTCGACCTCGCTGTTTTCACGGATAACTGCTGCGATTGCTCCCGCAACCGACTTCGGAACCGAATGTGCTGATACCTTTACTACTTCCATTTTTCTCACCTTTTTGAAACGCTTTGTGCGCTTCTGCCTTTCTGTTTTATATATATTTATTAAATTAACAGCCATTATATTTTCTGCAAAATCTTTCCAGCTTTACGCATTTGCCGCTTTTGTTTTCAAGCTCCGCAAAAACTCCGCAGATGTCGCATTCTCCCGATGCGTTGACGTGCTTTTTCGGATAGTACGTCAGAAATTTTTCTATTATAACGTTTTTTTCCACACCTAATACCGAATTATGAGCACCCGTCATTCCGACGTCGGTAATGTATCCGGAGCCGTCAATGATTTCCTCGTCCGCGGTCTGAACATGCGTATGAGTGCCGAACACTGCCGATACCCTGCCCGCCAGGAAAAAGCCCATGGCGCGCTTTTCACTCGTAGCTTCGGCGTGAAAATCCACAATAACGATATTTGACGTGTTTTTTTTTAATATTTCCTCCGCGCATTTAAACGGATTGTCCACGGGCTGCATATACGCCGTTCCTATCAGATTTACCACTGCCGCGCTGTACGAACCGAAATCCAGCTCGCATAGACCTTTACCAGGGACATAATCTCCGAAATTTGCGGGACGGAGCAGCGTATCGCGCCGCTCGTACTCTTCCGATATCGAATTTTTGCGGAACGAGTGATTTCCCGTTGTGATGACGTCTGCGCCCGCGTCGTATATCGCCTGTGCGGATCGCGCGTCAATGCCGTTGCCGTCGGCGCTGTTCTCTCCGTTTACTATTGCGAGATCGACGTTATAGTCGCGGCGTATCGACGGCAGCACCGCCGCCAGAGCCTCGCGACCGGCGCTACCCACAACGTCGCCGATAAAAATTACCCTCATCAGCGGAATATCACCTGATCGCGACCGGGACCTACGCCCAGTATTGTGATAGGACAACCGCACAATTCCTCAAGTCTTGCGATATACGACCTGCACTTTTCGGGAAGTTCCTCGAACGTCCTGCACTGCGACAAATCGCCCTCGTAACCCTCAATCTCCTCGTAAACGGGTTTACAATCCGCCAGCTCCTCCAATGTCACGGGGAAGTCCTTCAATATCGTGCCGTCGCTCTTTTCATAGGCGGTGCAGACCTTTAAAGTACCGATACCCGAAAGCGTATCAAACTTGTTTATCGCTATCGCCGTCAAGCCGTTCACGCGCACCGCGTGACGCATGATGACCGCATCGAACCAGCCCGTTCTACGCGGTCTGCCCGTCGTCGTGCCGAATTCGCCGCCGCGGTTGCGGATAAGCTCCCCGAGTTCGTCGTCGAGCTCCGTCGGAAAGGGACCGTTGCCGACGCGCGTGGTATAGCTCTTGCCGACGCCTATGACCTCGTCGATCATCTTCGGACCAATACCCGTGCCGACGCACGCGCCGCCCGCTATCGGGTGACTCGACGTAACATAAGGATATGTTCCGAAATCAATATCAAGCAAGGTAGCCTGCGCCCCCTCAAAGAGCACCTGCTTACCTGCCTTGTACGCATCAAATGTGATAACGGAAACATCCGCGAGATATTTCGCCAGCCGCTCGCCGTAAGCCTTATATTCCTCGTAAACCGCGTCAAGATCAAACACCTTGCCGCCGTAAACCTTCTCGATAATAAGATTTTTCAACTCGCCCGTGTTCTTAACGAGCTTTTTCAGACACTCGGGATGCGTAAGATCGTACATGCGAATTCCAACGCGCTCCGCCTTGTCGGTGTAGCAGGGCCCGATACCGCGCCCCGTAGTGCCGACATTCGTACCTGTCTGCTTAGCCTTGAACGCTTCCTCAAGCTTGTCAAGCTCTCTGTGCCACGGCATTATGATATCCGCGCGCGCGTCTATGCGCAGATTATCGCAGGTAACGCCGCGCTTGTTCATTTCGTCTATTTCCTCGATCAGCACCTTCGGGTCGATAACGACGCCGCTGCCGATAAGACATTCCGTTTCGGGATAGAGGATACCCGACGGGAGAAGATGCAGCTTATAAACATCATCGCCGTGAACGACGGTATGTCCCGCGTTATTGCCGCCGCTCGAGCGGACTACAATATCCGCCTTTGCCGCCATTATGTCGATTACCTTGCCCTTGCCCTCGTCGCCCCATTGAGTACCGACGATTATACTTGATGCCATTGGATAGCCCCCCTGTCAAATTTCGGCGCATAATTACCCTGCCGCATATATTGTATCACATATTTCGCGAAAATTCAAGTAATTATCTGATAATTTTTCCTCCGCCGCGTTTTCCGCCCTTTCCCACTTTGCCGTGAGCGCCTTTTTCCGGTCTGAGGTCAAGCGGTTCTTCCTTGCCGCCCATATCCTCGAATACCGCGATGTCACCGTCATCGTCGGGAAGCTCGGGGTTACGCTCGCCGCGCTGTTCGTAGTATGGATTGATAATATACTTCTGTATCGCGGGGTAACAGCAGAACACAGATGTAAAGGCGATCCACGCAAATGGCACGATCGGTGCCAGCATTAACACAAATATATTGAAGAACATCAGCAGAGCCGCATAAGCCGCAACACACGCGAGTGCGATAAGCTCCCCCCAGAGATTCACAAACACCAGAATTACGGAATTTTTGATGATGCCGCCAAGACCGAGATTCAATGAAACGATCTGCGGATAGATATAAAAATTCATCATCACAAACAGCACCTGTGCCGCTATTGCCAAGGCATACAGCACCTTAGCCGCAGAATCCATATCGGGATGCAGCGAATAATACCAGAATGTCAGTATCGAAACACCTATGACAAAAATATCCAGTATACCTATTATAAATGACTGTTTGAAATTCTTTTTGAACTGTACCCAGAAGTCATGAAAAATGAACTGCGGACGTTCAAGATAGATATTTCGCATGAGCGCAGTCATCGCAGCCGTCGCGGGACCAAATGTCACGACCGGTATACAGAACAGAAAATATACCAGATTTATCTTAAAAAACGTCCAGAATTTGTTTGCGAACAGCTCCCAGTAACGGAAAAACGGTTTTTTCTTAGGTCCGTTTTTAGAAACGCCCGCTCCCGCCACATCGTTATTGTAAAATAATCCCATAAAATTTCCTTTCGCGGCGCGGGCTTAATACAAAAGCGCCTGTGCGAAAATGCCGAGCACCATGAAAATCGCCAGTATTATCGCCACGGTCCTGCACACTTTCAACAATTTTGCGCGTTTTTTCTCGTCCATGCCATTTCCTCCCGAAGTCCTTACGCTGCCGTTTAATATTTGCCAAGCGCATGGTCTTTCACAAACCGCTTCTTTTATTATACACTATTTATCAGTACGATGTCAAGAGTTAATTTAATATATCAACTATACCGCCGCCGCATTGCGCGTAAATATTTCCGTTGTGCTTAAATGCGAGCGTAAAGCCCGTTCTGTCATCGAACAGCTCTTTTATGGGGTGAACCTGCCCGCTGTCCTCCATTACCGCGTACTCGGATATTACCGAAACGCCGTCGAAGTACCTGTAACCCGCGCCGAAACGCACTCCGTCCGCTATCACGGTGTTTATGCCGCCGAATTCGAGCGTGCTCAGCAGCTCGGGAGCAAGCGCCCTTGTATACGTGTTGACAAGGCTCGCCGCGCCGTTTTCGAGCTTATAGTGCGATATCGTAAGCGAATTCGCTCCTGCTCCGAATATCACAGCGTTTTCACCGAGCACAGCGCCGCTGACCGTTTTCAGCTCGGCGACCTTCGGGTCGGCAAAATCCGAGCAGTCCATCGTGATAAACACGCCGTTCGCGCCGCTAAGCCTCAGCAGGTTGCCGTCAAACCACATCGACGTGACCGCCTGCGCGGGATTGGCGATAGTAAAGGTAACGTCACCGTTTCTGTCGCGGAGAATGATATTGCCGCCTTCGTAAGTCGCGGAGCCGTTATCGCAGAACGCCGCAAGCTGTATACCCTCAACTTTCACAGCGGTGATCTCCTCAGTGCCGACGGTCATCAGCACATCTTCTTCGCCGCTTAATATAAACCTGCCGTCGTTGCTCGCGCTTATCGGATTTCCGAGCACCGCGACTGTATTGCGCGTTGCTCCGTTCGCGGCGGAATAAGCGGCGCTGATACCATATGAATAGCCCTTTGTGCCGCTCAGGATAACGCTTTGCGGCTCAAGAGCGTTCTTTTCGTCAACACCCAGACGTGGCATATAGATCATCGAATCCTGTATGCCGAACGTGCGTGTGAACCTCGGGGTATAAACCGAACCTATAAGTATATCGCCGTCCTTATAATCAAAGTCGGTCATAAAGCCGTCCTGGCGAACGGTAAACAGCGTTTTACCGCCCGAAATGCGCATAAATCCGCAGTCGTCCGTTCCGCTGAACACCGCGATAAGCGCGCCGTCCCCGTCAAACGCGTCAACTATGCGCGTGCCATCGGGCGGGAATATCTCTTCGTCCTCCGTAAGTACACCACCGCGGAAAACACTCGCCGATACCGCCTCGGCAGTGACGGTGTACACATTGTCGCCCTCAGAGAATGTTCCGAAACCGTCCGCGGTCACGAGCAGATCTCCGAATATCTTATTATAGTCGAACACAGGCTCGTGGGCCTTTTCGCCGCCCACAATATTGTCATAATACGAATAGTATATCTCATTGAAAATCGCGGCGTTATCTTCGGCATAGGTTATACTTCTGATAACGGGCGGCTCGGGGATAAGCGTCACGCCGAACGACGCGCCGAACACGACAGCCGCGCCCACCGCCGCCGTGATAATCGCGCCCTTGTGATAGGGGTGCCCGTTGGGTATGCGCACTACGAACGTTTCACGTTTTTTCTTGTCGTCCGATTCCTCGTAATCCTCCGTCTGCTCATCATCGGGTTCTTCGTATGTCTCCTCGGATATGGCTTTCTTTTCGGCTTCATCAACTCTTGCCGCCTCGTATGCCGCACGAGCCTCTTGCTGAGCCTGCTCCGCGGCAAGTCTCGCTGCCTCGGCGCGAACAGCCGCCTGCTCCTCTTCCGCAAGAAGCGCGAGGTTCTGCCTAAGCATTTCCGCGTCAATCTGAACTATCGCGGTTGTATCGCCGTTATATGGTTTTACGGGCTCTATTTCCTCGGTATATACGGGCTGATCGACCTCTGGCAGATCACTGTACTCGGCAAATTCAAGATACTCATCGGGAGCGTCTTGAACTTCTTCCTCGTCGGATATTTCATCTTCAAAAGTTTCTTCAGCGGGAACAACCTCAACGGTCTCTTCGGCAACTGCTTCCTCAACGGAAGTTTTTTCGATGGGAAGTGCTTCAACCTCATCTTTTTCGACGGGATATTCCTCGGAAAATTCTTCATCAACAGGCTCTTCTTTGTCGGGATAATCCTCGGCAGTTTCTTCCTCAGGCTCTTCGCCGACGGGCTTGATCTCGCTCGTTACCTCAATAGGCGGTGCGAGTTCCTCGGTGACAAAGGCCGCTCTGAACTCCTCATACCCGCTTATATCATCGCCCTCGGGAACATCATCCTGTATTTGCCCAAGCTCGTCCATGACCTCTTCGAAGGTCGGCTCGGAATAGTCCTCCTGCGGCTCATCGCCGCCCTGCAACACCATTTCCGACTTCTCAAGACGCAAAGTGAGCGTGCGCTCCCATATCTGACGCGCCGTGTACAGTATTCTTTTGTAATCGTCCGCGGTAAGCTCGGAATTTTCGAGAGTGAGTATCAGCCCCTGCAAATTCATCGCGGGGTTGTTCCGTATTTTATCGACCACGGCTTGCGGAGCCTCGCAGCCCTCCATAAGATACATAAAATCGGCGCTGCCTATGCCCAATGCCCTAAGGCGCGTAAGGAACGTAAACGCGTCAAGCTCGGGCGGCGCGGTGTTTTCCTCGTCGTCCATAAGCAGGCCGATAACGTTCTGCGGCACCAGATCCTCGGGCACTACGCGGCTGCGCATTATTTCCCGCATTTCCCCAACTGTCATTTTGTCACCCCGTTATTTCCATCAATAAATCTGATCCAATTCCAAAATGTTTACCGATTTGTTCAAACGCTTTTTTACATTACCCTTCATCAGCCCCGAGAACGCCGAGATATCCTCTATCGTGAACTTTCCCGCGATATACATCACGGTGCATATCCTGTCCACACCATCCAGCTCGAAAAGCCTATACTTGATTTCGGGCTGTTCCTCGTCGAGCACGTCCTCGTCTCCGTACTCTCTGAGCCGCATTTTTATCCGCGCGAACAGCGTTTTCATCATAAACAAGCGGAACGCCGCTTCGCTCCTCAGCCGCCCCACAGCCTTGAAGCCGTCGCGTATAGTGCCCGAGACCGCCTCGATAGCGTCCGCGTCGTCCGCGAGCGAGTAAAACGCCGTATAGTACATCTCACGCGATATCATCTCATATAGCCGCGAGAATGCCTTTGCATCGCCGTTCGCCGCCATTGATACCGTTTCCCTGTATTCTTTTTTATCCATACCGCGCCGCCTTTCCGTAAATATGTTTTCCCCGTTAAAGTGTTATCCAAAACCTTTTTATAACGTGACCACCGCCGTCGGTCGTTTCACGCTCGAATACCCCGCCGTTCGCGAGGATAGTCCTTTCGCTTGCGGTATTCCCCGCGCTGCAGGTCACAAGGACTTTGCCGATACCGCGCTCGCAGTATATTTTCAGCGCCTGCCGCAGCATTTCCTTGGCGTACCCTTTGTGTCGTTCGGACTTGCGCACCGAATAGCCGATATGTCCTCCGTATTCGCCCATAACCGGGTGATCTATATGGCGGCGGCAGTCGATAAGCCCCACGATCCTGCCGTCCTCATTCACCGCAAGAAGCGTATCCGTGGGAACAAACCCCTTCGGACAACGGTTTGAAAACTCATCAAGATGAGCAAGCCAACCGTCTGCACTGTCATACTTTTCCAGCATTGAGCCGCCGTGAATTATTTCGCCATTGTCAAGAAACTCCGTTCTGTAAGACATTATCTCCTCGGCATAATCGTCGGTCGGCTTTACTAACCTTATGTTCATTCCTTATCCTCGGCAATCTTAATGCCAAGCTCCGCGAGCTGCTCCTCCGACACGAACGACGGCGCTTCGCTCATAAGCTCGGACACGTTCTGTACCTTCGGGAACGCCACTACGTCGCGCAGGCTGTCGCAGCCGCACATCAGCATTGCCAGTCTGTCCAGACCGATACCCGCTCCGCCGTGAGGTGGCGCGGCGTACTTGTACGCGTCAACAAGGAATCCGAACTTCGCGTTGATCTCCTCGTCGGTCATGCCGAGCATTTCAAACATATGCTGCTGGAGCTCGGAATCGTTGATGCGTATAGAACCCGAAAGAAGCTCCACGCCGTTCAGAACAAGGTCGTAGCACTTCGCGCGAACCTTGGACTTATCGTTATCCAGATATTGAATATGCTCGTCAATGGGCATTGTGAACGGATGGTGCATTGCGAGCCACTCGCCCGTCTCCTCGTCGTACTCAAAAAACGGGAACTCGGTTATCCACACGAAATTCCAGCCCTCTGGAATAATATCAAGCTGCTTTGCAACCTTTAATCTCAGTGCGCCCAAAGTCGGCAGCGTTACCTTATTCTTATCCGCGACGATAAGCGCCACATCGCCCTTTTCACAGCCAAGCGCTGCGAGTATCTTCTCAAGCTCGCCCTCTTTCATAAACTTGCTGAACGAGCAGGTCGGAGCGTCGTCGACCCAGCGAACGTAAGCCAAGCCCTTAGCGCCGATACCCTTTACGTACTCGACCAGCTTGTCTATTTCTTTTCTCGTCAGCGTTGCCGCCGCTCCCTTTGCGGTGATACCGCGAACCGAGCCGCCATTTTCCAACGCGCCCTTAAACACCACGAAATCCGTATCCTTGACTACCTCGGAAATATCCGTGATCTCCATTGCAAAGCGCGTATCGGGCTTGTCCGAACCGTAGCGGCGCATTGCCTCGTCGTAAGTAAGCCGCGGCAGCGGAACGGCGATATCGACGTTCAGCATCTCCTTGTACAGACGGTTTACAAAACCCTCCAAGCACTCAATTATATCGTCGGTGTCAACAAACGACATCTCAAGATCAATCTGCGTGAACTCGGGTTGGCGGTCTGCGCGCAGATCCTCGTCTCGGAAGCAGCGGGCTAATTGGATATATTTGTCAAATCCCGAAATCATCAAAAGCTGCTTATACATCTGCGGCGACTGCGGCAGAGCGTAGAACTTACCGTTGTGTATACGCGACGGGACGATATAGTCGCGTGCGCCTTCGGGAGTGGACTTGATCATCATCGGAGTCTCGATCTCAATAAAGCCGTTCTCGTAGAAGTACTCACGAGCGCATTTCGCGATATTATGGCGCATTATCAGATTTTTTTGAAGCGGCTGACGGCGCAGATCAAGATAGCGGTATTTCAGGCGCAGTTCCTCGTTGGTCTTGGAGTTGGAAACGATCTCGAAGGGCGGCGTTTCCGCTTTGGAGAGAATTCTCAATTCGCTGACAAGAATTTCCAGTCCGCCTGTCTTGATATCGTTATTAACGCTCTCACGAGCTCTTACTGCCCCCTTTGCCATAAGCACGTCCTCGCTGCGGACGGTCTTTGCCTTATCAAAAACCGACTTTTCTGTGGTCTCATCGAAAACGAGCTGTACAATACCGCTGCGGTCGCGCACATCAATAAAGATGATACCGCCCTTATCGCGGACTCTCTGAGTAAATCCCCCGACGGTGACCTCGCTCATTTCAAGCGTAACTTCGCCGCAATAGCAGCTCCTTTTCATACCTTTCATAGTGTCCATAACACATGCCCTCCTGATTTAAAGGCAAAACCTCGCACCGTTCGCACTTCATACGAACCGGTCAAGCGACATTGCCTGCGTTTCGCTTCGTTCCACTGCGGCAACGTCGCTTGCTTGCGAAATATGCCCCAGCGATATCGAAAGTTTTTGTAATTATTTGCATATATAGTTTATTATAGCATTATTCCGTGAATTTTTCAAGGGGATTGTGTAAATTTTTGGAGAATTATGCAATAAAAATGCTCCCCTGTGGTTAAACAGAGGGAGCGGAAATATTTGGAAAAATTCACTTTTTATTTTTTATTACGATAACCGCGCTTACAGCCGCGAGGAGCGGGAGCGCCGACACCGCTACCCCCGTGGTGGGATTGCTGTCAGAAGCGCTCGGAGCGCTGCTTGTTGTGTTATCGGAGCTTACGGGTTCGCTGCTCATTGTTTCGGAGCTTGTCGATTCACCACTCGTTGTATCGGAGGCTGCGGGAGTGCTTGTTGAGGTGGAAGGAGCAGAGGGAGTGGTGTCGGCAGGCGTGGACGGCGTAGATGTAGTACCACCTGTGTTTCCGCCCGTTGAACCGCTTGTATTGCCGCCTGCCGTATCATCGGCAGCATTGGGGTTATCGGACAGAACGTATGTGCTGAAGTGTGTCGCCTTAAATACCATATATTTTACGCCGGCTATCGTCTCCGTTTCGGCTTCTACCTTTTCAGCCTTGCCGTTATCGTTGATATGGTACACGAAAAGCGGATCGCTGTTTTTCAGATTTTCGGGAACGGGTATTTTTACTGTTACAGAAGTACCCTCCTTGGGCTGCACCTTTTCATTGGTTTCGGAATTTACAAAACTGATATCAACTGCGAAAGAATTTCCGCTGCCGGAAAAAGTATCGTGAGATACATTAAGCACAACGCCTTCGTCAAAAGCCTCCGCGGGAGCGTTGGCGGTAATGGACTTCATCGTTTCAATATCCGAGTCTGATGTGGTCGCGTTCTTTTTTACGCCCGGGGTAAAGTCCTTTGTGCCGTCCTCTTTTTCAGTAACGGTTGGTTCTTGAACAACGTCGGTTATCTCCGTGCCCCCGATCGTGCCGTCGGAAAAATAGATAGTCGCGTTGTTGATATCCTCGTTGTCTGTACCTATTTCTATTTTATCCCAATCCTTTTGTGTTCCGGCATAATTCACGGTTTTGAGTGAACTGCAGCCATTAAAAGTCTGTGAACCGATATTTGTAAGGCTTAAAGGAAGCGTTACAGCTTCAAGTTTGAAGCAGCCCATAAATGTTCCCCTAATCTCGGTTACTTTGCTTGGAATTTCCACTGTCGTCAGGTTACTGCACCAGCCAAAAGTATATGCATCTATTGTTGTTACGCTATCGGGAATGATAACATTTTTAATGGTTTTATTTCCAGAAAATGCCGAGTGCAAAAGAATCTCCGTTCCATTGGGAATATAGTACTCTTCCAACCCATTTGCTATGGGATATGCAACCAATGTTTTTTTATCTGTTGTAAACAATACTCCGTCAATAACACAGTAATCGGTATTCCCAGGATCGACTGTTATTTCGGCTACACCAGATCCCTCAATAATTCCCGAATTTATATAACTAACGCTGTCCGGAATATTTAACTCAGAAAGCTCCCAACAATCCCAAAAAGCGTGAAAACCGATTGTTTTTACCGAAACGGGAATAGTAACGGATTGAAGTTCACACCCAGCAAAGCATGCGTCTCCGATGGTTACTACGGTTGAAGGTATTATATATTCTGTTCTAAGCTTTTTCGATGGGTATTTGATTATCTCTGTCTTGTCCTTGTTGAATAATACGCCGTCCTCGGAAGAAAATACGGGATTATCTTCATCAACCGTTATACTCGCTAGTTCAAGTCTTGGGTGTTATGTGCTGCAGCACATAAGACCCAGTATGAAAAGTAAGTTATTATGGAAAGTA
>ERZ778518.643-NODE-643-length-31485-cov-5.866083_pt1 | contig 31485 bp, 30 predicted proteins | sample MGYA00510340_ERZ778518 | MGnify/ENA primary metagenome ERZ778518 (study PRJEB29527, sample SAMN07138967) | mouse gut metagenome | material: feces | host: mouse | place: China:Nanjing | collected 2016-01-25 ...
ATTTAATTTGGTGGATTGAGTGCATATATGGTGTTGTCGCCTTTGCGGGTTGCATAACGCAAGGTGTGTTATATATGAGTATGGATGATTGATGGGTTGCATCCTTCGCTCTTCACCTTCAAATTCCCGCTTTAGCGGAGGGCTGCGTTAGCTGCCCAATAGAATGCTATCGTTAGCGGGTGGAGCGTTTTATTGGGCAACTACGTAGCCCTTTTCTTATATATATTCATATACCCTATACCCGTGCTGCGGACGCCTAACGGCGGCCTTGCGCGGGCCTAACGTTATTAAGCTGCTCTGCAGCTTTGGCGCTAACGCGGGGGTCTGATGGTGCGGGGGTTTGCGCCCGGCGCTGACGCGGGGCGTGGTGAAGCGTTAGCGGCACCCGGGGCGAGGGTGAGCGTCATCCAGGGCGAGGGTGAGCGTCAGCGTCACCCGTGGATGGGAGATACATGCCAAGGTGCTACCCCTTGCGGGTTGCATATCGCGAGCGTGGAGGTGTGCCCGGGGTATGCGGGGATAAAAAAACTGTGCCAATTTTTAGTTGGCACAGCACATATATCGGAAAGGTATATTATTTAATCAACACATCGAATAAACAATGCATTTGAATCATTCATCAGATCAGCAAGCCATCCTCCAGTAAATACATTAGCATAAGTAATCGGGAAAAAGTCGAATGTAAAATAATTAAAATCCCACCCATTCGTATAATTTTTACCCTTGGTGGCTTCGGTGTCGGCATCAAAAGAATAATATAAGTTCCCTTCAGTAGAGGATTGTTCTTGTGTTACAAGAACAGGTGTATTAATCCAATAAACACCGCCTGGCCTACGATATAAATCATAAAATAACGGTCGACATTCAACACTCCTTGCAAAAGTCGCATGTTCCGGATAATAATTTACTCGAGCTGATGAATACCTTAACATACCTGATTCACTGGACTTACGATTACCATAACCCGATGCACCTATTGGGAAAAATACATTGACTCCACTATATTCTCCGGTTTCTGACTTATTATAAACAAAGCATCCTCTCATGCCACATGAAGCTTTATCAGCACGATAGTATCCATAGCCATAGGCAACATCAATATTCGTAGCAGTTCCAGTAGCTCCATCACCATATAGGACACCGTAACCTTGCTCAATGGACTCGTTTTGGTACAATTGGGCATAATCATCCAAATAAGCTATTCTCCCGGGACCTTGATAATTAAAAGTTGCTATTTTATAGTCCTTTTCAGATGTAATCTCACTCCATGCTTTGCTTGTTCCATCAACAAGCGTTAGATTTCCCGGAGCTTTAAAATCGCCGGGAGCCGGAATTTTACCATAATTAAGATCTGACTGATTACTTTCAGCATCTATAGGTTCGTCAAGATTTCCCCATTTAAACAATGAACCTTCATCGAGGGGAGATTCAGCTTCGGCAGTTGCCGTTCTAAGATTTTTAGCGTGCCATTTAGCACCACCGCTAAGCAATGCCGTCGGAGCATCGCCTTGACGGATAAATATGAGGTGATAGCATGAGTAGTTATGGTACTCAACCCTGACTATGGCAAACTTTGATTGTCCGGCAGGAGTAGTGTTATTGAAGTGGATATTGAATGCGATGTCGGAACCGGTGTCACCACCCACAGCTCCGTCTTCCTCACCACTCAAAGCAGTAGCTCCATTAAGAGTTACCAAACCTCGATCTCCAACAACAACATAAGCCTTCCACTTACCTTCAGAAGCAAGATTAGTAAACTCGGTCGATTCCTCACCTTCCTGAACTTTAAGCTCGACCTTAAAGTCGGGATTAGTAGTGTTTACATCACGATAGACACCCTTTGGATTAACGATACGGCGAACCTGACGAATCTCAACCTCCTCACTTATAGGATCAGCCAATCCGGAGAGCTTAACCGATACCTTGACACGAGCCGTACGCTGATAAGCCACGTATGGATTATTACCTGTATATCCTGTGGCTTTTATCATCTGCTTAGCACGAGTGTATAAAGGTATTTCCAAATTTATCTGATTAGGGTCATCATTTTCAGGCAATACATTATATTTATCATCTGACTCACTCCCTTCAGTTGTATAGCTATTATCAAAACCGAAATTTTCATAAATACGCTCACCTCTTTTAGGAGCCTTTTCATAAAATGTTTTATTGCCATTAGTAACATCAGTGCTAATCAATCGAGTGTCGGTAGTTTTATGCAATGACAGGAAACCATTGTATTTATATTTCGTACCATCGGCAACTGGATTTTTAACAGAACCGCCGTAATATATAGATCCATCATTAGGAGCCCCATCAGGTTTCCAATTATTTTCTATAATATCAGCCCGCATCCAATCAACCTTACGACCACCCGTATTAATTTTGACAGGAAGCATAGTGCTATGATTGTATAGATAGGAGATATAGAATCTTTCAGGAAGCTCAATACCGGGCTTATCCTCCTTGTATTCTATGTGCCAATCGACATCATTGGCGTTACCATTAAACTTAAGAGTAAGCTTGTAGTGATGATTTCGTTCAGCATTATAATCGGTGGTGACATCCTTGCCAAGCATAAAACGATATTTGATATCGCCTCGACTTACATGTCCGGCATTAATCTGCACATAATAAGCCTCAACTTCTATATAGGTACCGTAAGGCTTATCATCCTTAAGGACATACTTCTCATCACCGGGCAAACCGGGAGCATCGAGAATGTTGTTGCCATCGGCATCCTGACGCTTGTCCTTGCCCTTACCTTGCATATTCTCATAGAAGAAGAGAGCATCAGACTTTTCAGCATGGTCGCTACCGAATGTAGAAGTTTCACCTCCACGTGTCAATCGTGCAGGATATTTTTCATCATAAGCCGGAGGAGTGTCACCTTTGTAGTACTTAAACGACTCACCTTCAGCGATAAGGTCATCGGCTGAGGAGGGGGTGTTATCAGCGCCAAGGAAGCATGAAGCGGGGATGTCCTTTATCGTAGCATTTTTAAGGTAAACAAAGACACCGTTTTTCATGTTCTTGGCATCGTAAGCTATGGTAATCTTGGATGCAGCACGCTTAATCCAAGAGTGAATTGTGGAAACCGACTTATTCAATGTGATCGGTGCGTCAGGCTGAAATTTATCAGCTCCTACAGTATTGGTCAAAGTGAAATAACCAAACATCTCACTGTTGTTGGCTATTGCGGTTTTGTCCCACGTGAGCTTAATGTTTTTCAACTTTTCCACAGTGGAAACATCCTTTCCCGTCAAATCATAATTGGCTACGGCATAGATATAGTATCGGCCCATAGGCAATTTAAACTTGAATGTGGCACGAGGTGTCGAGCCTTCAACACCTTGCTCGGGATAACCGGGATTGTCGACTCCGTTTTTATCGGGCCAATCTTCGGGATAATTGGTGTTGGTTTCCTCTTTGTAATCAGTTAACTCATCCTTTGTGTGTGTTTCCAGTAAATTACCCTCCGTGTCATAAATCAGTATGCTCAGCGTTTTGATAGCCTTAATGGCATCGCCGGCGGCACGTGATTCAAGAGCCGGAGTGAATGACTCAAAGTTGAGGGTTGCCGAAACAAGAGTTTCGCCTTCGGGGATGACCGAATCATCGTAAAGGCGGTCGTCCTGACACGACACAAGCCCCAACAGTAAGCCGAGTACCAACGTTATATATAAGAAGTTAAATCTCATTGTTCAGTCAGTTTTCTATTCAATAATAAATGGGTTCAATCATCGGCATCAAGACCGAAATCGGGTTCAAGCGTCACACCTGCGTATGGAACCAAATCAATCTGCCAATCAAAATCGAGGTCTTCAATCTTGTTGAGCGTGATGTTGACATATACATGTGTGCCACGGGGGAGCTGCACCTCTTTCAAGTTCATTTCAGAGCTTATAAGTCCATCAAGGGTTATCGATAAAGGATAGTTCTTGGGGGCGTTGTTCTCCAAAAGCTTGCCTTCGAGGGCATAAAGGGGCTTGTCGAAGAGGAGAATCCACTCACCGTCGGTGGCGTCGGCGGCCTTTGCGGGCAGCTCCACAGCGAGGGTGCGCACGATGTCGTAGGTGGCGGCATCGGGCACTGCGTCAAATGCGGTGATGGTCTTGCCGTCCTTACCGCCCATAGTTATTCCTTTGGGCATAAGGTACATTGCAGTCGACATTCCGCCGAGGCTCAAGTCGGTAACCGTGTACTTGCGCGAGGTGTTGTTGCGCATGCGGAAGGTGAACTTCACGGCTGCGCGGTGGAGCCAAACCTCGGTGGACTGGTTGATATCCTCAGGCGTTTTGGGCTCGGTGAGCTCCACATCGGCTGTTCCGGTAATGGGGAGTCGAGTGCCTTCCATCACGGAGTGATCGGCCGAGAGGTTGAGCATTGCGCTGTAGACATCGCCGATGTTGTCGCCCTTGGCGGCCGAAAGCCAGTTGACGCCTGAGGCAAATGAGCCAAAGTCGTCCCAAGAGCCTTCGTTGCCGATGATGTAGAGCTTCTTCTTACCGGTGGTGAGCTTCACGGTTATCTCGTGGGAGAAGGTGACATAGTTGGCCTCGACAACTCCGGCTTCATTGGTGACAATGAGCCTTACGCGGTCGAGCTTCTCGAAGTCGCCTACAGGATCCTCGAGATCACCGTCGTCGCCTCCGCCGGTGTAGTCGTTATCGTCAAAACCATCGGCACGAGAGCCCTGAGTGTCGCCTGCCACACGTAGAGTGACCGTGTAGTTGATCAACTGCTGCGGGCTGACGACATCGGGCCCTTGGCCGTCGTCGGAACAAGACGGGAGAGTCATTCCGACGACGAGGGCAATCATCAGTGTGAAATAATATTTGTATCGGGTCAAAGATTTCATTCCGTCATGTCAATGTCATTCAATCTTACAATCCAGTCGTTGACGACGATGTGGGTCTTCAGCCAAGTGGCGCCGTTGCCTTCGTTGTCACCACCGGTGAGGAAGAAGAGCATCGACCACTCGCTTTCACGGTCAAGGAACTCCTGAGCCGGCATCTTGGCGTAAAGGTCGCTTTTGAGCAGGAGCAGGTAGTTGATGAGGGGAATGTTGACCACTTCACCGCCATCGGCGTGACGGGTGATGACAAGACGGGGAGCGTTTTGAGTCACGAGTCGTGACATAGACAACTCGGCATAGGCAACCTCGACATTGGAGCCGTCGGTGTTGGAACCGGCCACGGCCTGACCCCGGGTCCACGGGCGGTAGGTGATGCCACCGTCGGGGAGGGGTGCGTTGTCATGTCCGAGGAGAGTGTTGTCGTCGGTGACCTTGAAGTCAAAGTCGCGGTTGTCGACGGGCTTTCCCGAAACATGCTGGAGCAGTATGCGGAGGTTGTTAGTGTCCTTCATCATCGGCAGAGTGGCTTGAGTGTAATCGTCGCCACTTACCGTCACGTCGAGAGTACCCCAGAAAAGGGGATGCAGCGATTTTGACGACTCGCGTGAGGAGTTGATGCACCAGTCGTCCATAGCGACTCTCAGGTCGGTAATCAACGATCCTTGGTCGGGCTTGTTGACAAGCGAAAACGAGTGTTTGTCGCATGTCGTGCCGCCATAGGCTACCATTCGGTAGGAGCCTTGCGGAAGGTCGAGAATCATGCGGTAGTTCTCGTCGCGCAATGCTTCGGAAGTTTCGGATCGTTGTGCCAGATAGCGTCCGTCGGCGTCATAGATGTACAGCGTTACGCAGTCGACTTTGGCGGGGAAGGCGTTGGCCCACTCCATGTTGTAGTCGTAGACAAATCTCAGTTCCACGCCAATGCGGCAGGGATCGAGGTCGTCGTAGATTGCGTCGCTGCACGATGACATAGCGGCGGCACCGAGTGCGGCAAAGCATGCCGCACCGAGCCATCGTGACATTTTATTTCGATATTTTGAAAAATTCATATTGATTTATCAGAATTCAATGTTGTTGACGCGAACCGTCCAAGGAAGTACCTGGCAAGAAACAGTCAGGTAAACATCGCCCTTTTCATCGGGGGTGTCGGGGGTAACGGGGTCAGGATCATTGGGAGTGATGCGGGGGTGACCAAGACGCTTGATGTTGGTTACGGCAAGCTTGTAGACATTGTTGCGCACTACGCCAAACTCCATCGGGCCCATTGTTGCGGGCATATCGTTGTCGTTGTGACGGTTCCAGTAGTAATAGTAGAAGAAGTAACCTGAATTGAATTTATCGTCACTGCTTGCCTGATAGAGAGTGAATCCGGCAGCGGTAGCACCGGCACGGAATGCAGCAAGTGCAGCTTCTTCCTTGGCCTTGTCGTTCTCCTGTACGGCTGCAACAAGAGCCTGGTAGAGCTCGTTGACGCTCTTGCCACCTGCGGGAGCGACAGTAGCTGCAGTGTGAAGGGGAGAACCGGGACCGTACTCAGCGGCATGTACCATAACCTCATCGTTCCATCCTACATAAATCTGTGACTGGAACTCATAGATAATAGGATAGGTCTTTCCGTCAACAGTGTAAACGTAGCCATTAACCTTTCCGTCCTTCATAGGCACGGTGTAGGTACCATTAATGGCAGTGTTCAATTTCGGGTGTTTTGTGGCAGTATTGCTACCTGACAAAAGCTTACCCTTGAATACAACACCGGTAGATATACCGTTGCGCTGATAATCTTCAACTGCGGGGATAGTGTTTTCTACAGCATAACGCCAGATTACATAATCGCCGTAAGGCTTCTTACCATCTTTAGGATTGTTCCAAGAATCATCAGAGTCTTGTTCGGCCCCGTTAAGTACGTCATCGAGAGTGTGATTATGCCACAAGTTACGCTGATTTTCATCGATTTTACCTTCGGAATTGAACATAGGATAGAAAACGTAGTTGGGGAACTCAGCAGCATGCTCAATGAGCTTTTCATTCTTTTTGAATTCAGCATCGGTGTCAACAACATAACAACCATATTCAGGACCGCCGATCATTGCGCCAGCCAAAGTTCCGTCGGTTGAGGTGTGACGAAGGAAGAAGAACTCCTTGCTGAGGTTGACAAGTGACATGCGCACGAGCTGCACCTTCATCACTTCCTTATCGGCAGTGGTTTTGCCAAGGTCGTAGGTGTTATTGCCAAGCTCACTTCCATCCTTGAAGTCGAAACGGGCGGCAGCACGCTCTACATCGATGTAATTTGTGGTCTGGTTAAGAGAATTGTCAACGCCATTCTCATTATTGCCGCAAAGGTCAAATGGAGAGTTTTCAGAAGTATAGTTGTCCCATGCAGCGAATGTTGCAGGAAGTTTACGCTTGGCAACATCATGGCTTGCCATAAGGAATGATTTCTTGGCCCATATAGCACTGTTGACATCATCCTTTATCTTATATTTTGCATCGAGCCATTCAGTAGATAAGCGAGTAGCCTTGTTAAGAACTTCAATCATTTCCTGCAGAGGATTGCAGATAACATATACGTTTATTCCTTCAGAATATTCAGGAAGCAGGGTTACGTTATCTTTGTCATAGAAAGCCTGCAAATTGGAACGCGAAATTGAGGCAGTAGCCTTTACGTTGGGCTTTACTGCAGTAGAAGGATTGTTGTTGTCGTTGGTGCCAAGACCGCCTACAAGACCGTGGGCAACATACCCGCCATCGGGAGTGGCAAGAACGAGGAGGATTGTGTGTACGTTGTTTTCATAGTCCTTACCTACTTCAACACCAGCATCACTTTGACTGCCGTCACCACCGGGAATGGTTTCACTACGGCTGCCGGGAGCAGAGGGGAGCTTAACATCGACCTGAATATAAGCCTTGTCGTCTTCACTTCCGGGATAGAAATTATTGTTGCCACCCTCGGGAAGGTCTTCGCTACATGCCACCATCGAGAAGGCGGCGAATGCGCTTACTAATAATTTGCTAAAGTGTTTCATCGTTATAATGATTCGTTAAATGATTTGATTTTTATTTTCTATAGTATTTATCAATGGGTTAATTGTGATTGGTCACTTTTTAGAGTTGTACTTTTTCATCTCTTCAAGCTGCTCTACAGCATCGGGAGCGACTGCAACTTTCAGGCGAGCGGCCTGCTTGAGGTAGCGCTCGGCGGCATCGTAATCGCCCTGAAGTCCGGCAAGTACACCGCGCGCGTAGATGGCCTGGGGATCGTTGCCCGCCTTGAGGAGGTAACGTGCGGCTTTCGCGTAATCGCCAATCTGCATTGCGGAGTTGGCGGCGTTAAGATTGGCCACGGGATCGTCGGGGTACATGCGCACGGCGATTTCAAACACTTCCATGTACTCGGGCGTTCCGGGCTCCATTGACTGTGCCACGAGGAAGAGTTCCTGAAGGGATAGCTTCTGCGGGGCGGTGAGCATTACGGCCTTTATCTCCTCGACATCGGTGTAGGAGCGCACTACGTAATCGACTGTGTAGTCGGAGTGACGGAGTCCGGGATATACTTCGGCGAGGAGGAATGCATACTGCTTGGGGAAGTCACGCTTGATGCGGGCATCCTTGGCGTCGGGCTCGAGGTCGCTGTCGACAAGTGCGAGGATTCGGTCGCGGTTTTCGATGCCTGACGACTCGAGGTAACGGCGGAGGCCTTCCCAATCCTCAGGCTCGAAAGATGTGCGTATGAGTCCCGGCTCGAAGGCGTAGAGGCTCTGCACGTAGTTTTTCAACGTTTCGGTACGGCCCTTGGCGAGGCGAACGTTGTTGGAGTAAGAGCCTTCGGGTGAAGCGTAACCCTTGATTGAGAGAGCGGTTATGCGTGTGTCGGCATCGTTGCGCACGACATCGATAGTCTGACGAATCTTGGCCAACTCCTCGGGATTGCGACGATAATCGGGATATATCTCAGTGCGGTTGACGGGAAAGTCGATGTAGGCTGAACCCTTAATTTCGCGAGCTTTAACCATTTCGGCTTGGGGAGTAATGAAAACGAACTGGGGAGCGAATACGCGCTGCTTGAAATCGAGCTGCTGCAGTAGCTCGTCGGACGAAAGGAGAGTGCGGCCTGCGCATCCGCATTCATCTTCCTCAATTGCGAGCTCGGCCCGCTCCATCCACTGCTCGTAGGCCACGTTGGCCGAGTAGGGAATAACTGAAGTCTTGCCCGAGCGGAATAGATTGGGGGTGGGATTGTTGCCGTCGTTGCGGAGATGGCTGTAATAGCGATTGCGTCCGGCAACGGTAACCGAGGGGAATGCGACACGGTTGCCCTCGTCATCCTTGAGGACGGGAGTTAGGACGGTTTCCCTGCTCGCGCCCTGCTTCAAGGCGGCGACATCGATATTCATCGACACCAACAAACGGCTCTCGGAGCGCTCAACCTTAAGGTCGTCGATTTTCACAGAGCCGGCAAGCAGCGATATAGCGGCAGCCTGGGCATATAGGCCCATGAACAGCGCTACGCATGACATGATGATATTCTTGAGTTTCATTGTTGTAAATGCTGAAATGATTTTGCTTGTTGAAATCGTGAATTAGAATGTGTAAACAAGATTAATTGCCGCCTTTGTGGGGCCGACATAGTTGTGGGAGCGATCCTTGGCAATCTTTGTTCCGCACTTGGCGCAGGGATATACATCGTAATGGGTGTAGATGTAACCGAATCCAAACTCAGCCTCGATGTTCCAGTGACGGTTTAGAATCCAAGAGTAACCGTAGGCCACTCCGGCGCCTACCATCCAGCCTTGGTAACGGCGGTCGGTGAGCTTGCTGAAATCGCTTCCGAGAAACTTGATTGAGTTGTGGATGTTGCCCAGATTGAACTGTCCGCCCAATGCGTGAGCGGCAAAGAAATGGCCCTGGAATGTTTCACATAGCCAATAACGGGCTTCGGGTTGAATGAGCCAATGTTTCCAATAGTGTTCATTGACCTTCCAGCCGTTGAAGTTGCCCGACAGGTCAAAAGTCCATTTTGGCGCCAAGCGAGCCTCGACTCCAGCATTGATGGTCAGTGTGGCATCATATATCAAATTGGTCTTAACAGCCACCTCTTGAGCTGATGCACTGAATTGCATAACTGCCAGTAATGACAATAACGCTACTGCAATCCTCTTTTTCATTGATGTAAAGATTATGTTATATTAATTCAATATTAAGCACTGTCATAGCAGCTACCCCATGTCAAAAACAATGTGCGTTCCCTTCACCTACGGCATAAACACAATAAAATAAAACACTAACTTCCAAGCAGATAAAGGAAACACATATCCTTCCACACATCGATAGCTCCATAGTAAAATATCTCCTACTTAGAGATACTTTTTTTAGATTTCGCAAAGATAAAACATTTGTTTTAAATGGCAAAAACATTTTAACCATTGTCACTGTTAAAAAATGTCAGGCTAAATATTTATAATCAATATAACTATCTGATATCATAGCAGCTATAACTAAGATTCGCTTGAGTTGATATTAAAATTTAATCCTCTTTAACCATGCTGACAGCGTTTAGAATTGATTACAATCAAATATTTGCCATTTTTAAATTTATATATGCCTATTTGTGTAAACATATTTAATAAATAGGTTAATACGTTGTAACTGTGCAAATTGCAAAAGTATCTCTAAGTAGGAGATACTTAAATCCAACTATTTTTCGTCGCATTAAAGTGTTGCGGTTCGCGTGATTTGCGAGCCGCAACACAAATTTCTTATTCTCAAATTATTTGACTAATTTTGAGGTCGGTATGAAAATAGCGCTAATAAACTACAGTTTCACTCCGCTTATGTCGGCGATATCAACGAGGCTAAACGAATCTGGCCATCAATTCATTACAGCCACTGCAACCGGCAACGGCTGCAATAGCCCACATAACGTGGTCGACCTGAAGATAGGCAATCGCATCGACCGGGCGGTACACAATGCGCTCGGATGGTTGAGCGACACTCACGGCATGCACTCGACAAGAGTGACGGCATCGCTTCTCGACCGCATCATAGCGCTTAATCCCGATGTAGTGCATCTGGTAGGTTCAAATAACGCATTTCTCAACATTCCGTTTATGGCCTACGTAATGATGCGCTGCAAAATGCCCGTTGTATTATCATTAACCGAGGACACAATACCCGGTACCGGACATAACGCGCTGATAAAACGAGGAAAATTCCGACGCAAGACAATCGAAAGCACGTTTAGAGCGTGGGATCTGCTTCATATCGTGTGCGACAGCAAGCACACCGCAGAATGCGCCATCCTAAACGGACTCGACGGGCATCCCACATATATAATAAGCAACGACGACACCTCAAAAGCCGCCGAACAATACGTAACACTCTATGACAACATCAAATAATGACGAAAGCAAGCCCCGCCGCCTAAGGGATGCGTACATCTCGCATCGCAACGGATTCATGGGACGATACATAGCCCGCGAGCTGGGACACGGCAACAACTACGAGCCTCCTGCCCTGTGCCAGCTGACAGTAATATCGGATCCCGGAGAGATGACCGAGGATGATGCCGTGAAGCTGATTGACGACACCAAGCCCAAGCATGTAGTGGTAGTGTCGTCGACCGCCGTGTATGGGCTCTCGTCGGGCGAAAACATCGACGAAACTGCTCCGATAAAGCCCACCGGCAATGCTTCGCGCCATCTTGCCTCAATCGAGGAGAGGATCAAGGAGCGCTGCAAAGCCACAGGTGCGGCATGCACAATACTGCGTCCGGCCGATGTGGTGGGCACGGGAATGGAAGGATTCACAGGCCGGCTGGCACGTGATGTAAACAACGGCAGCTATATGCACGTGAAAGGCAATGAAGCACAGCGCAGCATTGTCCACGCAATCGATGTGGCCAAAGCGGTAAGAGCCGTTTCCGACAAGCAGGATTCAATCATCGAAGGCATATACAATCTCACCGACCGAAGCGGTGCCACCATAGAACAGCTGGCCGATGCAATAGCCTATCGATTGGGCAATAAACGGCTTTTCAGCATCGGATTAAAGACAGCCAAGGCACTTGCATTGCTCGGTGATCTTACTTTCGGCGCACTGCCTTGGACCAGGAAGAAGTTGAAAGCGAGGACGACAACGCTTACATTTAATTCATTCGCCATATCAAAACATACGGCATGGGAACCGATGAGTGCAACCGAATATCTTAAAACCCATAAATACAGCGAAGATGACATTTGACACCATAGCCGATTTTGCATCGCGTACAGGCGATTCGCTGAAATCAATAGCCAAAATAGTCCTCCAGACACATCGCGCGACACTGAAACCTGTCGACAATGCCGATTCGATAATCGTAATGGGCAACGGACCATCGCTCGCCGACACGATAGCCCGGCACAGCGATTTGTTGACCAAGCACCCCACCATGGCAGTCAACTTTGCAGCCAACACTCCGGAGTTTTTCATGTTAAAGCCTCGATTTTACGTTTTAGCCGACCCTCACTTCTTCACATCCAACGACAATGACAATGTAAAGCGGCTTCACGAAAATCTGTCGGCAGTTGACTGGCCGATGACACTGCTCGTTCCGACACAATATACTGCCAAAGCCCCGGGAGCCGGCAACGGCAACATTGACCTGCGCACCTACAATGCTGTGGGTGTTGAAGGTTATCAATGGCTTGAAAATGCAGCATTCAAATCAATGAGAGGGATGCCGCGTCCACGAAACGTCCTCATTCCTTCGATAATGGCAGCACTTGCTCTTGGATTTAAAAACGTGTACATAGTAGGGGCCGACCATTCCTGGACACGTACACTCAGCGTCAATGATAACAATGAAGTGGTGTCTATACAACCTCATTTCTACAAAGACAGTGACAGTGAACTGGCCCGGACAAAAGCAGTTAGCATGGGATTGCCTCTGCACAAGATATTGCAAAGCATGGTTGTTGCATTCCGCTCCTATTACACAATCGAGCGTTACGCACGCCACATAGGCGCCAACGTTTACAACTCGACCCCCGGCTCTTTTGTAGATGCGTTTCAACGACGGCCTCTCGACATGATAGACCGATAAAAGGACAATAAACAATAAGGGTCACTCTCGCGAGTGACCCTTATTGTTATATCTCGGATTACCGAGCCATTAACCTAAAACATCATTAATCAAAAAACACTTTAAAAACCTAAATAAGAAACTACCTTAATGTTATATCCTATATTACAAAAGACTGATTAATTATTTTACACATTGCAAATTTACGCCATCGAAACGCCCGAAACTACATCATTGAGATGCGATATAAAACAAATAGACAGAGCATGACAATTATATCATTATTATACAACACATTAGACATTCACAAGCCAACGAAAAATATAAACCATTTTCTAAGGATATCAAGCCTAAAAATTAATTTGTCAGGCAATCTTAGAGAATGATGCAAGCAAAATTCACATGATATCCACACTAAATAATCGTGCGCCACAGATCTTCGAGAGCAAGAGGGACGAGCGTCGTAATGCCAACCCGAATCAATCAGTCGACACCGACAACATCAATCACAAAGACTAATCAGTCAGGCCGGCAAAATTGCAATAGGAGTAATTGGGACTAATCGCAATACATCCCATATAAAATCAAAGAGCGACATCTCTCGACGCCGCTCATTCCATGACCCTCCAAATAGGGGCTCTACTTTACTAACTAACATAAAACTAATCTAAATGACCGCAAAATACACGTTTCGGTCTTCTACCATTAACTATACCTATTGTGTTACCGTTTTTCCAAAACCATACGTAAAAATTGTCATATTCAATTATTGAATGCAAAATTACTCAACAGCTGCATTGATTTCAACACAGTATCACTTCAATATAAATACTTACAAAACCGATATAAAATATATTCATTGATTTACAAGCGATTAATCATAGCCCCATAAACAAACAATATAGAGTTAGTTTTAGCTCAATATACCAATATTCATTATGTCGCTGTCAAAAGTATCGCGATTTCGAGCCCTGCTCTTTATTCGATTACGATAGGTGTAAACAGTGTTAAGCGACAGCCCGAGGAATCTTGCCATCTGCGCACTGTCATCAAGACCAAGCCTCATCAATGCAATGATTCGCAACTCGGGTGGCAGATGCCCGTCCTCCGACAACGATATAGCCTTGTCGGGCTCAAGCAACTTATTTACATCATCGACAAATGTAGGATAGATATTTACAAATGCATCATCAAATACTTCATAAAACTGGTGGCTGTACTCATCAGACATCTTTCCCGACTTAACCATAGACAAAAGCTCATCCACCTGACCTGCAACGATTTTACGTCCCACTATGCGATTGAAATCATCGAGTTTGTCCATGCAAATAGAGCACAACGACAGGAAACGTCCAATGTACACTTCCTTTATCTGATTGGCCTGCTCAAGATTGTCCTTCATCATGCGCAACCGCTTCATGCTCTTATAGTGGTTATACATTATTACAAAAATGAGTGCCAAAATGAGCACCAGACACGCGATAATGATTATAAGCATACGCGTAAAACGCTGCTCCTCGCCACGATGTGTCCCTACAATCATAGGCAACGACTTAGCCACCAAGCTACTTCGCATCACAGCTCCCGAATTAGCAATATTTTCCTGTGAAGCAAGCAGATATTTATGAGCATGCTTGTTATCGCCACGGCTATAGAGCCCGGTGCCAAGCCGCCTCAACGCCTCGCTGCTCAAATATCCGCATTCTATGTCGGAAATGGCAACAAGCGCGGTATAATATAACGCCTGCTCAGCACGCCCACGCGCGGAATAATTGGCCGACAGCAACAATGCAGTTTCAGGAAATACGGCATTGTCCATTTCCAGCGTTTCCAACAAGTCGTTCAACGCGGCAATCGACAGCGAATATTGCTTCTTATTAAGGTAATCGGTACCGAGATAGAGCTTATAAATACTGTCATTCTCACCTATCAGCGTCATCAACGAATCATTGAAGAGGCATGCCCGCTCAAAGTATTCGCCGGCAAACTCGGTTGACGAGTACATCGAAGCCATAAGCACATAGGAGAAGCGCCCGCTGTCGTAATACAATCGCCGCTCCGCCGAGTCAAGTTCCAGCGCATCAATGGATTCATATATGTTTATCGTTTCCTTTACAATGGATTTTAGCGGGTATATACGGGCCATTCGCAAACGGAACCTGACGGCCGTCGCCGAGTCACCGCGCTCCAATGCCGCCTTATAGCCCGCGTCAAAGACCGACAAAGCCGAATCGATGTTCAACGAGCTATATTCAACGCCGATGGTTTCAACAACGGAAAGATCGGCATTCTTTACGCCGCCGACACTCTCTACGACATCCCTCATCGAATCAATCCTGGCAAATCGTCGAGCCACTTTTTCATAGCGCAAGGGCAAAGCCTTGTCAAGGCGATTGATGGCTTCGTCAAGCGTAGCCGGTAAATCGTCGGCCCTACACACTGCGCAAAACATGAGCGGCAGCAGTAACGACACAACAATCCTGTTCAAAAAACTGAAACGACCGATGGGCATCTGAAGGATATTATAGATTAGTTTTTATATTGCACAACAAATATACGTATATTAGTCCAATATAGAAAGGAAATCGCCCATATACATACAACAAAATAGGCCATTTCTCACGAAGCGGCCTATTTTGTTGCCTTTTTTTTAATAAAAAGACTTCCAAACCTAACATAAAACACATTTACTATTATGCACTATTTCCATTCGTCGCATTAATGATTCTAACAGTCTATACTAACCCTAAAATAATATATAAATACCAATTTATTTTTCCTATACTGTTTTGAGTCGTTTGTAGCGCAAAATTATCATTTATACATTATTCCGCACAACTCATATAGTAGGCATCTAAATAATTTCATAGTCAATATAGAAAAATATGTCTGATAATCAGCCAAAATGGCATTTTGAATATAGACAAATTGTACAAGTATTCATATACTTGTTTGATTATTACTATTTCCTTTTGAGGGCTGCTTTGAGCCCTCCGATTGTAGCCGTTTCACCAATTTCGTAACGACACAATGCAAAGATATAAAATATTTGTGTGTTTTCAAAAAAATATTTCAGCCCGATTAACACTTACAATATTTGCAGTAACTTTGCACCATGAAAGTTTCACAAATTCAAAAGTTGCTTAAACCTTGGATGCTTCCCATCGCAATGCTGTGCGGAGTATTGTTTCACGACTCAATAGGTGAAATAGCATTTTTATCGCCCTACATCATTTTCATAATGCTGTTGATAACTTACTGCCGAGTATCGGTCAATGAGTTCAAGGTTACAAAATTTATATGGGCACTTCTCGCCGTTCAGGTACTCGGAGCATTGTGTGTCTACTTCGCACTTCTTCCATTCAGCGGCGACATAGCCCAGGGAGCATTCATCTGTGTATTCTGCCCCACGGCAACGGCCGCACCGGTAATTACGGGAATGCTCGGTGGCTCCATACCTCGCCTCGCCACCTACTCGCTGTTCAGCAATATAGCGGTAGCCATTCTCGCTCCGTTACTGTTTACTTATATGGGCACCGATGCTGACTTGACATTTGCCGAGTCGTTTTTTGCCATAAGCACACGAGTGTTCCCACTTATCCTCGCTCCGCTCGCACTCGCCTTGCTGTTTCAGGCATTCATGCCACGCGTACACGACGCCATAGCCTCGCGCCAGTCGCTATCGTTCTACATTTGGGCCGTAGCGCTCATCATCGTCGTGGGCAATGCCGTCAGCTTCATAATGAAAGAACCGGCCGAGAAGATACCCGAGATGCTGCTGCTCGCGCTGGCGTCGCTTGTGGTGTGCTGCGCACAGTTCTGGATAGGACGACGCGTGGGCGCACGACTCGGCGACAAGATATCAGGGGCGCAAGGGCTCGGACAAAAGAACACCGTGCTCGCTATATGGATGGCACTGACCTATCTTAACCCGATTGCGTCGGTGGGTCCGGCGGCTTATGTCGCATGGCAGAATACAATAAATTCCATGCAATTGTATTTTAAGACAAAAAGAGAAACAATAAGTTAAAAATAAAACTTTTACGCCACGGCAAATGTTAATAATAGTACCTAATATACAACCATTATGGACAGCATGTACGAGATATTGATGGGGCTCCCGCTATTCAAGGGAGTCAGCCATGAAAAAATATCGGAGATAGTTGGCATGGCCAAGTTCCACTTCCTAAAATATCTTCCCAATGAGATTATTCTCAATGCGGGGGACCAATGCACGCATATAAAGTTTATCATTTCAGGGAAAGCCCGACTCACTATAGCCAATTCCGACGACCGATTCAAAGTATCGCAGACTCTTGAAGCGCCCAACGTAATAGCCCCCGAATTCCTTTTCGGCCGTGCTCCATTCTATCCGTGCACAGCCGAAGCGATAGAAGCCACCGGAATACTTCAGATATCCAAGAGCGACTACATAAAGATACTCAACACCGATGAGATATTCCTGTTCAATTTCCTGAACATATTATCGAAGAACGCCCAGAAGGCAGTCGACGGTATCCTGGCCATCACAACCGGAAGCCTTGAAGAGCGTATAGCATTCTGGATAATCTCGTTAACACAGCGAGGAGGAACCGACATAGCGCTGACATGCCGCCAACGCGACCTGTACTCACTTTTCGGAGTGCAACGCACATCATTCCTCGCCACGCTTGAGAGCATGCGTAATCGCGGAATAATCGAATACAACAACAATGAAATCCGCATCAATTCACGCGACAGCCTGCTCGACATACTGAACACAGCAGCCGAATAAAAACCGAGCGACAAGAGCGTCAGGCCAATTCACATATCAAGGTAGCCGATGATGAGTCGACTACCTTTACTTTTACAGTGTCGCCAATGCGGAATGTGCCACGCGGAAACACACAAGTCTTGTTTTGCTGGTTGCGGCCTACCATCTGCTCCTTGGAGCGTTTCGACACGCCCTCCACGAGCACATCAAAAGTCCGTCCCACATCGCGGCGGTTGGATGCAGCCGACAATTCGTTCTGGAGAGCTATCATGCGGTTAAGACGGTCTATTTTTACCTCTTCGGACACATTATCAGGCATAACTTTTGAAGCAAGTGTTCCGGGACGCTCCGAGTACTTGAACATGAACGACGAATCAAATCCCACCTCACGCATCAAGTCAAGCGTCATCTCGAAGTCGGCCTCGCTCTCGTCGTGAAATCCGGTAAACAGGTCGGTGGATATTCCACAATCGGGCATGGCACGACGAATGGCGGCTATGCGGTCAAGATACCATTCACGCGTGTACTTTCGGTTCATGCTCTTCAGCACGGCATTGGAGCCCGACTGTACCGGCAGATGTATGTGCTTGCATATATTTGGGTATCGGGCCATCGTGGCGATTATCTCATCGCTCATGTCCTTGGGATGGCTCGTTGTAAATCGCACTCGCATATCGGGAGCGGCCTCGGCCACCATTGCGAGCAATGCGGCAAAGTCGACCGTAACGCCGTCGGAGCCCGTATAGTTATAGGAATTCACGTTCTGACCAAGCAGCGTCACCTCCTTGAATCCACGTTCACGCAAATCGGCCAATTCGCGCAATATGCTTTCGGCCTCGCGGCTGCGCTCACGGCCTCGGGTATAGGGAACTATGCAGTAAGAGCAGAAGTTGTTGCATCCGCGCATGATGCTGATGAAGCCCGAAACACGGTTGCCCGTAATCTTCATCGGTATTATGTCACGATAGGTTTCGGTTGTGGAAAGTTTGACATTTATAGCCTTCTCCCCCGACTCCACCGAAGCAAACAGCGCAGGCAGGTCGAGATAGGAATCCGGTCCGGCCACAAGGTCTACGCCATGGTTTTCAATCAGGTCATCCTTCACTCGCTCGGCCATGCAGCCTATGACGCCCACTGTCAGCCGGCCGTGACGCTTACGTTTCAACGAAGCCAAATATTGAAGGCGTGAATGGATCTTCTGCTCGGCATTGTCACGTATCGAGCATGTATTGAGCAACACGGCGTCGGCCATGTCTATATCGTCGGTCATCACATATCCCACGGTATCCATCACCGCAGCCACGACCTCACTGTCGGCTACGTTCATCTGGCATCCGTAGGTTTCTATATACAGGCGCTTATCGGAATGCGCCCGTGCATCGTCATTCTGTTTCATCTTCTCTTTTTGTATTCATAGCATCGGCCCCGCGTTACATCGGCGGCAGATGCGAAAAAATTTTGATAGTAGGAGAGTTTTAGCTATTTTTGTGCAAAAATACGAAAAACCGCCGAAACCGTCAAGCCACAGGCTTCCGATTTAAGCGCTACATACCATGTATTTTTCTTAAAATCAAATATATAATCAATTATCGTCACAAGATTATGGCATTTCCCATTCTCACCCCACAGGAAGCCGCCGACATTATCAAGAACGGCGACAACATTGGACTCTCAGGCTTCACTGCTGCCGGTACCCCCAAGGTAGTCACCGAGGCGCTTGCAGCAAAAGCCGAAAAAGAGCATGCCGAAGGCCGCCCCTTCAAGGTAAACATTTTCTCGGGAGCATCAACCAACGACCATGTCGATGGCGCCCTTGCACGCGCAAATGCCATTGGCACTCGCACCCCCTATCAGAGCTGTCCCGACTTACGCAAGCGCATCAATTCTCACGACGCCCACTACTTCGACCTTCACTTGTCGGAGCTGGCTCAAAAGGTGCGTTACGGAACATTCGGCGACATCGACATTGCCATAATTGAAGCCGCACGCGTAAGCGACAACGGAGAAATACTTCTCGGCACCGGTTTAGGAATGTCGCCCACCGTAGCCCATCTCGCAAAGAAGATCATCATTGAGCTCAACGAGGCAATTCCCGAAACAATCGAAGGCCTTCATGACATATATATGCCGCTCGATCCTCCCTATCGTCGCGAAATACCCATCTACAAGCCAAGCGACCGCATCGGTACTACTTTGCTGAAGGTAGACCCCGCAAAGATTGTCGGAGTCGTACGCACCAACCTCACCGACGGAGTTCACGGTTTCTCACCGCTTGACGAAACCACTCAGATGATAGGTAACAACGTGTGCAACTTCCTCATCCAAGAACTTCGTCGCGGAGCAATACCTCCTTCGTTCCTGCCCCTGCAGAGCGGCGTGGGCAATGTGGCCAATGCCGTGCTCTTCGGACTTGGTGAATCCAATGAAGTTCCCGCATTCGACATGTACACCGAAGTCATACAGGACGCAGTGGTTGACCTTATGGAACACGGAAAATGCCGATTCGCATCTACATGCTCGCTCACATTCTCCGATGCAAAGATGGCCGAAGTGTTCAACAACATTGACTTCTTCCGCGACAAGATTCTAATCCGTCCCGGAGAAATATCCAACAGCCCCGAGGTTGTTCGCCGACTCGGTGTCATCACAATGAACACAGCACTTGAGGCCGACATATTCGGAAACATCAACTCAACCCACGTTGTAGGAACCAAGATGATGAACGGAATCGGTGGTTCGGGCGACTTCACCCGCAATGCCTACATCTCGATATTCAGCTGTCCGTCAGTTGCCAAGGGCGGTCTTATCTCGACAATCGTCCCCATGGTTTCTCACCTCGACCACAGCGAGCACTCGGTCGATGTGCTCATCACCGATCAGGGCGTAGCCGACCTGCGCGGAAAAGACCCCGTACAGCGTGCCGAAACAATCATCGAGAATTGCGTAAATCCCGACTACAAGGAACTCCTTTGGGACTACCTGCGCATGGGCAAGGGCGGTCAGACACCCCACTCGCTCAACGCCGCACTCGCATTCCACACCACATTTGCCAACGAAGGCGACATGCGAAAGACCGATTGGGCTAAATTCGCATAATCAGCTTATTCCCAGATATTTATTGGCGGCATTAACCTGCAATGGTTTTTGCTGCCAATATTTTTTTACTTCAATCACTTGACAACGGGGGTTTTATATATTAACTTTGTAAGTCTTTTGGGCAAATACGCCCGTTAACAACCCTCTATGGAAAAAAGACCGAATAAAGGCATATCTACATTCTCTGCCCAGATTACAGCCACAATCAGTGTGGCCCTTGTGTTGTTGTTGCTCGGCATAATAGCCATGCTCGGAATAGCCGCACACTCCATAACCCGGAATATAAAGGAAAACATCGGGTTTGACATCGTATTGACCGATACAGCCTCCGACGCCGAAGTCAATCAGCTCAAAAGCCGATGGACCGCAGCGCCCTATACGGCAAGCGTGCGATACTACTCCAAGGACGACGCACTCATGCACTGGGAGGAGGAAACCGGCGAAAATCTCATGGATGTTCTCGGCGTAAATCCCTTCAGCGGCGAGCTCGAAGTCAAGGTTAAAGCCGACTATGCAAGTTCCGACTCCATCAACAAGATCATCGCCCCGTTGAAGTCGCTCCCCTACGTTCAGGAGGTGAACGTACACACCGAGCTTGTCGACTCCATCAACCGCAACATCAACTCTGTTTCACTGATTTTAATAATAATAACCTGTGCGCTTCTCTTCATTTCATTTGCACTCATCAACAACACGGTGCGTCTTACGGTATATTCGCGACGTTTCATCATACACACTATGAAGCTTGTAGGAGCCACAGGATCGTTCATCCGACGTCCGTTCATCAACGCCAACGTGGTGAGCGGCATCGTTTCGGCATTGATTGCAAGCGCAATCCTCGCGGGCACACTCTATTACCTGCAAGGAATCGACTCAGGCATCGCATCGGCCATAACCTGGCCCCAAGCGGCGTGCGTATTCGCCGGAATTCTTATTATAGGAATAATAATATGCGCCGTTGCAGCGCTATTTGCGACCAACAAGTATCTTCGTCTTGACTATGACGACATGTTCCGATAAACAACTCTCACACTGAAATATAAAGAATATGGCAAAACCAAATAACAATTTCAAGCCGGCCGTCGAAGACAACGGCATCGAGCGCGAATCCTATTCGCAATTTCCGCTCGTAAAGATCAACTTCATCCTCATGGCCGTTGCCGGTCTGATAATCGTGCTCGGATTCCTACTTATGCTCGGCGGCAGCTCAACCGTCGACGAGTTCAATCCCGACATATTCTCAACTCGCCGCATCGTGGTCGGCCCCACCATGGCTTTTCTCGGCTTCATATTCATGGGCGTGGCCATTGTATATCGTCCACGCAAAAAAGAGAATAGCGCCGCCGAGGCCACCGAAAACGACAAATAACCCAACTTTTAACATCGTAAATCTACAATCAATAATATATGGAATGGCTTGACGCCCTCATTTTAGGCATTGTGCAGGGACTCTCTGAGTATCTGCCCATCAGCTCCAGCGGACATCTTGAGATATTTCGTGAAATCCTCGGCATAAACTTGCCCAATGAGGATATTCTTGAGTTTGATGTCATGCTGCATGCCGCCACCGTGCTGTCGACACTCGTTGTGTTATGGAATGAATTTTTCCCGTTATGCCGCAGCTTCTTCACCATAAAGCGCGACGACAATTTCTACTACGTGTGCAAAATCCTCATCTCGTGCATTCCCGTAGCCGTCGTTGGCCTGTTTTTCAAGGACACTGTCGAAAGCTTCTTTGGCGGCAATCTCACCACAGTGGGAATATGCCTATGCATAACGGCCGCACTTTTGGCATTTGCCTACTTTTTCCGCACAAAACCCGAGGAAACCAACAAGCTCACGGGCCGCGTATATCGCCCGCGCGACATCACCTGGCTCGACGCATTCGTCATCGGCATAGCGCAGTCTATCGCCGTTCTTCCCGGCCTTAGCCGCTCAGGCACCACCATCGCCACAGGTATACTCCTCGGCGACAAGCGCGAAAAAGTAGCTTCATTCTCATTCCTGATGGTCATAATCCCCATCCTTGGCGAAACATTGCTCAACATAAAGGACATGATTTCCGAGCCTGCCGCATCGAGCAATGTAGGTATGCTCCCCCTCACGATAGGCTTCATCGCCTCTTTCGTCGTAGGCTGCCTTGCCTGCAAATGGATGCTCAACATCGTCAAGAAGGGCAAACTCGTTTGGTTTGCCGTCTACTGTGTCATCATGGGTATAATCTGCATCTGTTGGTAAGCCTATGAATTTTATCGACGGAGAAGTCCTCTATATAGACAAGCCCTATCGATGGACATCGTTTGATGTCGTGAAGCGGGTGCGCGGCACCCTTTTGCGACGCATGAGGATGAAACGCTTGAAAGTGGGTCACGCCGGTACGCTCGATCCGCTCGCAACAGGAGTAATGGCCATCTGCACCGGAAAGGCGACCAAGCTTATAGACACCCTCCAGGCTCACACCAAGGAGTATGTTGCCACTATAGCTCTCGGAGCCACCACACCCTCATTTGACCTCGAAACCGAAATCGACGCCCGCTATCCGGTGGAGCACATCACGCGCGAGCTCGTCGAGTCGGTTCTCTCGCAGTTCAAGGGAGCCATAGAGCAGGTACCGCCGGCTTTCTCGGCTTGCAAGATAGCAGGTCAGCGTGCCTACCACATAGCACGCAAGGGCGGCGATGTCGACATAAAGCCCAAGACACTCGTAATCGACGAGATTGAGCTGCTTGAATTTTCACCCGAAAGCATCGTTGTCAGGGTCGTGTGCAGCAAAGGCACCTATATCAGGGCTCTTGCGCGCGACATCGGCAAGGCTCTCGGCTCGGGCGGACACCTCACGGCATTGCGCCGTACAAGAGTGGGCGACATAAATGTCGAGGATTGCCTGCCGCTCGACAAGGCGATAGAGATTCTTCAGGTAATCGACATTGAGATGCCCGAAGACGACGACACACAGCGGAAATAACCGCTCCCAACTATTAACTACGATAATTTCTCCAAAAAAGGTATATATGAAACTTTCTCAATTCAAATTTAAGCTTCCCGAGGAGCTCATCGCAACAGAGCCCTGTGCCGTGCGCGACGAGTCACGCCTCATGGTTGTAAACCGTAAGACCGGTGAAATCGAACATCACACATTCAAGGAAATAATCAACTATTTCGGCGACGGCGATGTGTTCATCCTCAACGACACCATGGTGTTTCCGGCTCGATTGTACGGAAACAAGGAAAAGACCGGAGCAAAAATTGAAGTATTCCTTTTGCGTGAGCTCAATGAAGAAAACAAGCTATGGGATGTCCTTGTAGAGCCTGCACGCAAGATTCGCATCGGCAATAAACTGTACTTCGGCGACGATGAGTCGATGGTGGCCGAGGTTATCGACAACACCACCTCGCGCGGCCGCACTCTCCGATTCCTTTACGACGGAAGCCATGAGGAGTTCAAGGATGCCCTGTACAAGCTCGGACAGACTCCCCTGCCCCCCTATATCAAGCGCGAACCCGTTCCCGCCGATGCCGAGCGCTATCAGTGCATATTCGCAGCCAAAGAGGGTGCCGTGGTGGCTCCTGCCGCAGGATTGCACTTCAGCCGTGAACTGATGAAGCGCATGGAGATAAAAGGCATCGAAACAGGATTCCTCACCGTGCACTCGGGCCTTGGCAACTATCGCGAGATCGATGTCGAGGACCTCACAAAGCATCGCATGGACTCCGAGGAGATGGAAGTGACTCCCGAACTTGTCGACATGGTAAACAAGGCCAAGGACGACAACAAGCAGGTGTGTGCCGTAGGCACTTCGGTGCTTCGCGGAATAGAAACCGCAGTGAGCATGGGCGGCCACATGAAGACATTCACCGGCTGGACCAACAAGTTCATCTTCCCTCCCTACGATTTCACCGTAGCCACATCGCTTGTAAGCAACTTCCACATGCCCTACTCAACCATGCTTATGATGGTTGCCGCATTTGGTGGTTACGACCTCGTGATGCACGCCTATGAAGTGGCTGTAAAGGAGAAGTATCGCTTCGGAGCCTACGGTGACGCAATGCTGATTCTCTGACAATCACTTACGCATCGTCATCCGACAGCGTTACGCCGTCGATATCAAGTAAACGCGCTGACAATGCCCCGGCATGGTCGGCGCGTATTCTTATGCTCATCCGGCACGCATTGTCAAATGCCTGCTCGAGAATTTTGACCTCGGGATTTTTCACTACTCGCATCACATCATTCATGGCGAGATAGGGAAACACAAAGTTTATCACCCGCTGCTCGTGGCACTCGATTATGGTTCCGGCGGTTATCGCCTCGCGGGCAGCTTCGCGATATGCCACGATAAGGCCGCTTGTGCCGAGCTTTATGCCGCCGAAGTAACGCACCACCACTATTACGATATTGGTGAGGTTGAATGAATTTATCTGACCGAGTATGGGCTTTCCGGCCGTCCCCGACGGCTCTCCGTTGTCGTTGCTTTGAAACTCCTCGCGTGCGGCACCTATCATGTAGGCCCAGCACACATGACGGGCGTCGTGATACTTTTTCTGATACTGCACAATCACATCCTTGGCCTCCTCAGCCGTCGTAACCGGGACGGCAAAGGCCAGAAACTTGCTCATCTTCTCCTTATACCACCCTTCGGCCGGAGATTCAAGAGTATAAAAAGTATCGCCCATAATCCTTGACTTTTCTACAAAGTTAGGGATTATGGGCGTAGGTTACAAATGTTAATGATCAATATACGTGCTCGCCGTCGCCTTCCATTTCGGAGGGAGTGATGGGCTTATGGTCCATTTTGTACCACACATACCAGATGTAGGCGAGGACAAACGGCACAAGTATCGACACGAAGCTCATTACCGTGAGAGTGAATTCGGTCGACGAGCTGTTGTTGATTGTCAGCGAGCTTGCCGGGTCGATGAGCGAAGGATAGTAGGCGGAGTTGTTGTATCCGGCCACCCAGAAAAGGGTGAGCACCACAAGCACCGTACCGATGCCCGACCACCATATACCCTTGGTGTAGTGCTTGGCAAAAGCCGATTTAAGCACTCCGTAGAGCACCATTACGACTCCGATAAGCCACAGTACTATGCACCACCACATCTCGATGTAGTTGTAGAAATACTTGCCTTTAAGCCTTTCCCAGCCGTCGGGGGTGAAGTTATATCCGTCATAGGTCCACAGGAGCGCTGTGAACGCCAGGAAGAATACCACAAATATTACTCCGTTCACAAGCACGCGACGCTTGTTGAGGTTGAAGAAGCTGTCATCGCCGGCAATGTTGTTCATAAAGTACAACGAAGCCTGAGTGCGGGCAAGGAACAGCACGGCCAGTCCGAGGATCCAGTTGCGCCAGCTGAAGATGGCCTCAAAGCCATGTGACGGCACCCACTGCGAAATGACGGGTGAACCGGGATCGAGGATGTTGCCCATGCGCACCGTAAACTCTGCGCCGAAGAAGAACATCGACACTGCCACGCCGAGAAGGAAGCAGCCCACACAGCCGTTGATAAACAGCAGCCAGTCGTAGAAGCGCGTGCCGTAGATGTTACCGCTCTTGCGACGGTACTGATAGCTGACGGCCTGCCCCACGAAGCTGAACAGGATGAGCATCCACAACCAGTAGGCACCGCCGAAGCTGGTGCTGTAGAAGAGCGGGAACGAAGCGAAGAATGCGCCGCCAAATACCACGAGCGTGGTGAATGTAAGCTCCCACTTGCGCCCGAGCGAGTTTACTATGAGTGTACGATCCATGGCGTTACGGGTGTCGAGAAGCATCGACTGCCCTCCCTGCACGAAAAGCAGGAATACCAACAGCGCACCCAGCACTGAGATGATAAGCCACCAATATATCTGTAAATGTTCAAGTGCCATAGTCGTTAGTCTTTAGAGATTGTTTCAATGTCTTCTTTGGAATGTTTGTTTATCTGCGAAAGCATGATGCTTATTTCGGCGATGAGCAGAATCGTGAACACGGCGGCAAACATGAAGAATGTCACCTGCACGGTAGCCGACGAGATGTCGCTTATAGCGGCGCGTGTGGGAAGCAGATCCTGAATCACCCAGGGCTGACGGCCCACTTCGGCGGTTATCCATCCGCTCTGAGAGCACACCCACACTACCACTATCGACAGCATGCCTATCCACTGCACCACCTTGTTGCGGAGCCACTGCTCGCGATAGTAGACGGCAAAGAGGGCAACGATGAAGAAGAGCAGCAGATAACCTCCAGCAATAACCATGATGCGGAACGTATAGAATGTCATCGCAACAGGAGGTATAGCCTCGGCCGGGCTGTCGAGATAGCCGTAGCCGAAATATTTATAGGTCGAGCGCAGCTTCTCGAGCGCGACCTCCATGCCGGCCACGTCGCCGTCGGCCATCGCTGTGTCATAGGCGCGGAGTGCCTCATGCGACTCCTTGCCTATGGCTATGCGGTCGGCATAGCCTACGCATGTCACGGTTTCTCCGTTCTCGTCGATCTCATAACCTTCGATAAGGTCGTTGATTCCGGGAACGAAAGCATTGAAGTCGTGAGTGGCGAGGAACGACAGTCCCTTCGGTATGCTTATATGGAACAGATAGGGATTCTCGTCGTTGTCATATCGCTTGTCGGGATTCAGAATTCCTATGGCCACCAGCTCCTGCCCGCGACTTCCGTCGTAGAGGCCTTCCATGGCGGCAAGCTTCATGGGCTGATGCTTTGCCACATTCACTGCCGACAAGTCACCGGTGGCAAGCGTGGTAAGAATACCTGCAAATCCCACCCAGCCGGCTACCTTGATCGACGACATGGCCATCTCGACATTGCGCTTGCGCAACAGGAACCAGCAGCTCACGCCTATTACAAATACTCCGGCGAGTGTCCATGCGCTGGCTACGGTGTGAGTAAACTTGGCAACGGCCGTATCGGACAGTACCAGTGCCCAGAAGTCGTCCATGACGTTACGCATCTGTGCCGGGTCGAATTCCATTCCCGCGGGCTGCTGCATCCATGCGTTGGCGATAAGAATCCACAACGCCGACAAGGCGGTGCCTATGGCAGTGAGCCATGTAGCGGTGAGGTGGAACCGGGGGCTTACCTTTTTCCAGCCGAAGAACATCACTGCGATGAAAGTCGACTCCATGAAGAATGCCACAATACCCTCTATTGCAAGCGGGGCACCGAATATGTCGCCTACAAACCAGCTGTAGTTGGACCAATTCGTACCAAACTCAAATTCAAGGATAATACCGGTGGCAACACCCACGGCAAAGTTGATGCCGAAAAGGAGCATCCAGAATTTCGTCATTGCCAACCACTTGGCCGAACGCGTTTTCACATATACGCTCTCCATGATAGCGACTATCAACGCAAGTCCTATCGTGAGAGGAACAAATAGCCAATGGTACATGGCCGTCAGCGCGAATTGCCATCGCGACCAGTCTACAACACTAATTAAGTCATCCATATAATATAATTTTGTTAGGTTAATCTCAACAATAGTACAACAACATGCCTACCGGCGATCATCGGTCAATGCAGTTCTCACAGCCTGCGCGCGGTCACGGTCGTTGTCGTAGTCACGCTTAAGCAGATCGGGGAAAAAGAAGAGCTTAAACACAAAAAAGAGGATAAACAGCTTTATCAATATCAATGCCCACAGATAACGGCCCACCGTCATGGCGCGGAAGCCGTCGCGATAAAAATGCCACACTCTCACTACGGGATTGACTTTTTCGATCGGTTGCTGCATAGTTTTTTGGTTATGTATATATTAATAAAACCAAATGTAGACAATTGTTCTTAAAATTCCAAAAAAACCTTGCCAAATGTAAAAAAAGCGCCTTATCGCCGGGACTATATAAAACGACAAAGCCCATCCTCACGGACAGACTTTGCCTAATCGTAAATTATTGTTTTTCTCTTCTCGAAAATGTAGTATAGTCTATTTTGTCGCTATTATTCGGCTATCATTATGACGACACGGTTGTCATCGTTCTGTACAAACGGTTGTTCACTGTCGCCCTTGCCCGACATCGAAATGCGGTCGGCCGAAATTCCTGCATCAAGCAATGCATCGCCAACAGCCTTGGCACGACGCTCTGAAAGCGTTTTGTTGTAGCGCGATGTTCCGGTGGCCTTGTCGGCATATCCGGTAACTACCACTGTCGCGCCTGGGTTACGCTTCATGTAGTCGACTATAGCTGCGACCTTGCCCTCCTGCGATGCTCTAATCTTGGAAGAGTTGATGAGGAAAAATATATTTTCAGTAATTTTTTCAACCTTCACCTCAGGCTTAGGTTGTTCAACGGGTTTAGGCGTTACTTTGGGCTCCTCCTTTACGGGAGCGGCGGCTACGGGAGCCGGCGGCAGCTCTTCATACACGGCAGGCACCTTGCGGGTTCCCTTGCCAAACTTGAAGGTGAAGCCGGCAAGAGCGTTAAACTGCCAGTCGACACTGCCTCCGCGCTTGGAGTTGAAGTGATCCGACATCATGTTGGCGTTGACCTCGACATTGAATGCCACGTAACGGCTCAGGTTTATGTCGGCACCCACGCCGGCCCGTCCTGCGACAAACCATTTGTGACCGGTCCACAGATATTTCAATTGGTCGGCATATTCAAGTCCGTTGGCAGCCTCATCGTTGTTGAATGCGTTGATAACTCCCACACCGAGGAAGGCGTAGAAGTCGACACGACGGTCGGGGCGGAATCCGCCTATAATGTTGGAGAGCGACATCACGATGTCGGCATTGCCTTGAATAAAATCATATTTATAGACCCGGCGGGGAGATACCCATGCGCCTTTGGCCTGCCATCCGCTAACTCCGAGCCTCACGCTCCATGCGGGAGCAAAGTGATAGCCCGCACTCAATGCTGCTGCAGGCGACAACATGTCGCTGAACGATGTTTCGCCGAGTGTTTCGGCTATTCCGGCTTGAAGCCGCAACGACCAATAAGGCGCAAACTCGATACGCTCGGGGGAGAGCATACGACCTCTGTTGTCTGCGACATCGTCGGCCATTGCGCTCATTCCGGTGACAAGCAACAACGCTGAAGCTATTATTCGGTTTATCTTATTCAATCCTATTTGTATTTTGATGTTTTACGCATCAAAATTACAACATTTGATTGAATTTCACAAACATTTGAGTGATTATCGTATCAGATATATATCATTTTACGTGTCATTCCGCCATCTATCACAATGTTTTCACCATTTAGGAAGTCATTGTCGGGCAAAGCGATGAAAATACAGGCTCGTGCAATGTCGTCGACACGCCCCACCCTGCGTGACGGATGCTGGGAGTGATCGGCCTCGCTGAGTGCGTCATAGTCGCCGGTTTCGATCCATCCGGGCGACACGGAGTTGACCGTTATGCCAAGCGGAGCGAGTGACATCATCAAAGCGTGGGTGAGCGAGTCGACGGCCCCTTTGGATGCCGAGTAGGCCTCGGTGCCGGCCTCGCTCATGGACTGCCTGGTCGAAGCCATGTTGATTATGCGGCCGTAGTGGGACTCACCGCCCATGTTGCGGCGATGAATGGCGAGCTTGCGTGAGGTGATGTAGACGGGGCGCACGTTGATCGACATGATGTCGTCCCACTCCTCAAGGCTGCTCTCCTCAAGCGGCTTGAACGCGCTCACGCCCACATTATTTACAATAACATCGATGTCGCCCCACGCCTCCAGCAGGCGATCCATGCAGCGCTCAAGAGCGGCGGCGTCACGCACATCGACGGGATGAAACTGCGCCCCCGTGGCCTGGGCCGTAGCCGCTCCCGCCTTGCTGTCTATGTCGCAGAACGCCACGCGGCATCCGGCGTCGCAGAACGCCTTGACAATGGCGCGGCCTATGCCGTTTGCACCGCCCGTGACAAGCACGCGCCGCGAAGGGAATTTTACATTAAGGGTGCCCGGTCGCGCCCCGGTGGGAGTAGTGCGATGACGGTAGGTCACGCCCTTTCCCGAGCGGTATTCCTCCATTTTGCGTTCAAGATAGTTGTCAGCCATTGTTATTCCATTTTAGCGTTACGGCAGCCGATTCAAGCTGGGCGGTCACCGGCGGCCGCAGCTTGGCCACCTTTATATATCCGCCCGTCACCTTGGGGAAGTCACGCACAACGGCCGACTTTATGCGCCATGCCACATGCTCCAGCAGCTGCGACGGCACAGCCATCTCGGCCTTGACAAGCTCGATGACATCGGCATAGCTCACCGTGCCGTCGAGGCGGTCGCAGGTCATGGCCTCGGTCATGTCACACTCCAGGTGCAGCGTCACCTCAAACTCATTGCCCACCTCACGCTCACGCGGCAACACCCCGTGAAAAGCGTATAACCTCAATCGGTTGATCTCAATAGTTGTTGTCATAGGACAAATTTAGGCAAAATTCTTGAAGTTTTCATCTAAATTCGTTTTTGCGCACCACATCACATAACGCACCCACAAAAATGCGCATATACAACTCGTCCCGATGAGGTCGTTCTGTACAAATGACCTCACCGGGACGAATCATGATTATGATGTTATTGTTGACCTGACTTGTTTATCTCGGTAACTTATAGAATGCCCTAACGCGAAAATATTCTTTTCTTTCAGCTCGGCCTTTAATCCCGTCAGGACCGGTATAATCATCATCTCTATTTTCTGATCCGGATTCGGCATAATCAACATCAGTCCCGTTTATTATTATTTTGGTCGCTCTTGCTCGATTTCTCGCTCCATAAGAATTTAGAAC
>ERZ778518.646-NODE-646-length-31449-cov-9.480124_pt1 | contig 31449 bp, 37 predicted proteins | sample MGYA00510340_ERZ778518 | MGnify/ENA primary metagenome ERZ778518 (study PRJEB29527, sample SAMN07138967) | mouse gut metagenome | material: feces | host: mouse | place: China:Nanjing | collected 2016-01-25 ...
AGCGTTCGAGCCATACTTTATTGCGCTATTTGAGTTTTATCGGACAGCAATAAATATGTATATATTCTCCTTCACTCCGCACCGGAATCGACTAAAAAATAAGCCCGTATATTGTATAAATTAAATTATTGCTGTCCGGTAAAACTTTGACATGATAGGAAATGGACTATTTTTATCTCATACAGCATGAAACAGACTCGTATAGATGTCTTTTAAGGGCTTTTTGATGCTTAATGCTACCAATTTCACATTGCCTCAAATGACAAGCCCTTTTTCGTAAAACAGGTGTAACTTATTATATTTGTAGAGAATATATAATCGCGAAAACGAAACGTGCACAATTCTAAAACGAAACGAGCAAATCTTCTCTTTTTTCGCTTCCTTTTTTCTCTTGCTCTTTCGACCGCTTAAACACCAGTTAAAAGCCGATTTCAAGCCGCTTAAACAGGCTTAAAATCGGCTTTGCTTTTGTTCTCCGGCTTCTGTCGTCGCTCTTGCCTCAGACATTCAGGTCAAACCTCACAGCTTCATTTCCGGCCAAAAGTTCGCGTGTTCTCTCTACGTTGTTAGCGTAAATGTGAACGTTTCCCAGATTCAGCGTGATAGATTTTAACGGCGCTTCTATTTGTCGCGCTATCAAATACAAATGGTAAATGTCAGCTGGTAAACCTAAGTTTGCGTCGCTGCTTCGCTGATAAGCCGACAAAACCAATTCGCCGTCTTCGAGCTGGAACTGAATAAGGCTTAAACATGGTGCTTGGTTCGTTTCCGCTCCTGTTGAGCCTAAGAAGAGCACATAATTTTTGCTGTTTCGCTTTTCCCGGTTAATCTGCTCAATCAAAGCCGGCAATTTCTCAAAATAGGTCGGATAACTGTTGATGAGAATTTGCCCGCAATAATCCCACCAGTTTATCCCGGCTTCTCGGTACTTGGTCAGGTCTCTTTCGCCTGCCATAAACAGGCTAAGTTCGTTGCGCAGCTTTTTGCGTGCGATGTTGTGGCTCTCGAAAATCTCCAGCAGGTCATAAGGCGACAAACTCAGCTGCTCATTGAGCAAATAGATTATGTCGCCTTTTTTATTACTCTGTCGTTTGCCGTGCTGCAATATCTTGCCGAGCATGGCGTAATACTTGTTTGGTGTCATTCGGCGCGAATTTAGCCCGTTTCTGTGAGTTCTGGGGCATTTCTCGGCTGCATCATAGTGAAGCAGCTTTGCAGTCATTTCCCAGACGCTTCACAATGTCGTAAACACTGCGCTCACTCATATTGTACTGCTTGGCCAGACAGGCGACAACATAGCTTATCTTTTCACCTCGCTGCTTTGCCCTGCCGAAGTCCTCGAACATGGCAATATATTTATGATCCGACGGCTTTACGCCGGCTTTTTCCAGCTTTTCAATCACTCCACCGCACAATTTTAATGCTTCGTACACTGTCATTCAGCATTTTTTCGTAATTTTGCAACTCCTACGACATTCAACAGTAACACCCAAAGGGCGTCGAAGGCATTTTGCCCCCGGCTTTTGCCCTTTGGGTGTTTGTATTTGTATGTCGTAGGAAAACTGCAAATCAAGCCGGGGGCTTTTTCTATGCCTCCGCGCTTGGTGGGTCGGTCAGAGTCGTGTTATCATCATGTCATTAAATTGGGCTTGATAGTTCAGGGTGTTTGTGCGCTGCCTCACTGTGGCGCCATACATTGGCGCAGACTCGCCGAAGTTGTCGCCAAGCCATTTGCACAGCTCCACAATCTGGCTCTTGTCAGAAGTGAAATAAACCCACTTTGTGCCGTCCAGCAGGCGCAGCACGTCCAGATAGTCGGTCAGCCGCCAATAATTTTGATACATGCCGCACTCGGTCGTAAGATACGGCGGATCCAGCACGAACAGCGCGCGGCTGTTGCCTCGCTCACGCTCGAATAATTCGCGGTAGTCCATGTGTTCCACCTCCAGCCCGTCCAGATAGCCCGCAGCCTCATACAGCCCCGGTCTTACGCGGTTATACATGGTGTGCTTTGTCAATTCCTCAAATGATGTTACCCACTTGCCAGAGAAAAGCACATTACGGCCTATTGTCATAATATCCACGTAGCCGCGCCGCGTGTAGTCCTCGACTATCGCCAGCACGTCGGCGCGTTCCTGTTCAGATAGCCGCTTGTTTGCTTCAAGGTCGGTTAAACGCTGTTTAATCACCCCTAAAATTTCGTTAGTGGTGTCAACGGCTGCCAGCCTGTCAATATAGCGGTCGAAGTCGTTATAAACGACCCTACACCCCGGCAAAACCCGCTTTGCCGTATGGCTCAGCAGTCCGGAGCCGCCGAAAAGGTCGACCACTGTGTCAATCTCTCCCTCCACCTGTTGCAGGACCTCGGTAAAGTCCCGCAGAAAATAGCGCTTTTGCCCCATGAACGGAAGCGGCGCGCACTTGTAGTTCCTACACATTCAGCATAATGCCTCGTATTTAATTGGTTGTTTCAAAAAAAAGTATTAACTTTGCGGTGTTCCCGGAATGACGTTAAATCTTGACCCAGTTAGAAAATCTGTAAAAATCCGTTAGTAGCCCGAAATGCACCGTTTTACTCGTTCCCGTTATGAAAAGTGTTTGTTAGCTGAGGCGACGTTCAAGTCCCTGCGATTTTGGGGACTTTCGACATTTGCAACCAACGTACCCTCCTGAATGGGGTGCTGAGCATCATTTAGGTCCCTTTGCTTTTCTGTTCTCTTCCGCGTGGCCGGAGCTGCCACCGACCGATATTGAACAGATTACGACAGTTTTAATTTAACCTGTCCTTGATGTGCGTACAATGTGTTTCGACCGCGGGGACCATAAGTGGAGTTTTTCAACCCCACTTTTTTTATGTCCTCAGTCCTGCGAGAATGTCCGGCGCCAGCTATACGTTATTTTCTTGGTCTTGGGGTCGCGGTGTCCCTCCTGACTTACGCGGTATTTCATGCGCACAATCTCGCCGCCGCTGTCCTTTCCACCCGTGGGCTTTAGTCGTGCTATCTGTACCCCAATGGGAACAAATGCCCGGTGTGCCGTGCCCTTTTTGTTGGTGGTGCTTTTCAGGATCAATTTTTTGCGGACCCCCTGCACGCGGTTCATGCCGTCGGCTCCGACATAGAACAGCGACGCGCACAGCGTCGGCATTTCCTTGCCTATGAGGTTGCCGTCTTTCGCCCTGTCGGTCACAGCCACGCATTTAGGCACATACCATTTGCCGGGCTCGCCCTTGCTCAGCTTGATACCCTTAAAATGCACATACTGCCGCTTTGGCTGGCGCTTCTTGACCTTGCCCCGGTTCTTGGCGTATGAGTTAGGGCCACCGGTCGCGCGCCGCGCGCTGCGCTTCTTTTTACGCAACAGGACAATATCGCAGTCGTCAGGCAAAGCGCCGTGACGCAAATAAACCGTGCTGCCAACGATTTTAACGTCTAAGTGCATGGCCGTTTCAAGCTGTTGCACCCACGCGCCCCATGCCCCGCCGCTGAACGTGCGCACATAGCGCTGGTCTTGTCCTTGGATTATCTCCTGCCGCACCATGCTGCTGCCCTGCTCGGTCACTACCACCGTGTAGGCTGTCATGCCGAAAAATGCGTAACTGTCAACACAGGACAAAACGCACGCGGTTTTGAGTTTATCCAGTTGCTCCCGGGTCACTCCCTTTTGCGTCTTGGCGGTCAGCTTCTCGGCCAGTATGTCCTTCAGGTATGTTAACACGGTCGGTCCTACGTTCTTTAATTGGGCGGCAAGAGCGGCGTTTGTCGGGAACGCGGCAAAGGTGCTGCCTGTGATATTTGCAAAGCTGCTGAGGGCGTAATTCTCGGCACCGGCAACCGCTTTGGCTGAGAACTGCGCGGTCCTCAGCACTCGCGCCTCGAGGTATTTTTCACCGTCGGCCGTGACAGTCTCCGCCGTTGTCTTTACGGTCAGATATTTCATCGTGGCACTGTATGCGGGAGCGGCCGCGATATAAAGCAGCTCCGTTTCTCCCTTGCGCGCTGTGGTGTCGGTCTTGGGGTCGTGATAGATTACAGCCACCCCGTCCAGACCGTTGCCGGGGAGGCGCAGTATGTAGTTAGTGCCGCCAATCCCGGCCAGAGCTTCAAGCAGGTGGATTTGTTCCTGTATGAAGTCCAGCGTCTCGGTTGAAAGCGGATATTTGCCATTGCCGCCCGTGGCGGTCTGGGTGCCGGTGTAGTTCGCTGTTTTCATTTTTTAAGTAGGTAGATAGGTTGAAGTGTTGCTATCATGTCGTTACGGCTCCAGCCTGTCACAATCACGGGGTTGCTTATCTTTCGGTAATGCGCCCGCTTGGTAACAAGTTTGTAGCTATCCACCATCGCTTTTATTTCCTCCAGCCTCTCCCAGTATCGCGCCGGCACGCAGACCTCGAAGTCGTTTTGTGCCTCGTTCAACCGGCTTTCACTGTAAAGGACCGGCACACCCTTGCCGGCTTCTGTCACCGCCACCGGGATACCCTCTCCGCTCTCGGTAACGGCATAGAGCCACGCGCCCTCCCTCTGCATGTCATAAATGCGGAAGCCCGGGCCGAAACGCTCGTTAAGCGCGCCGCGCAAATAACAGACCTGCCCGTTGTGGGTGAGCCTGAAAACGTGCCCGGCGCGCACGCTCTTAAATTCGCTGTTGACTCTCTCCACCGCTTCCACTCCGGCGCGCAGCAGCCCGAAGATTAACGGGCGGCGCAGCACCGTGGGAAGCAGCAGGGCGACCAGTCGCTTAAAATCAATTTCAAACATCATCGACGGAGCTATAAGGTTTATACTCTACCGTGAGCCGGTCGCGCCCGGTCACTTTGTCGAAAATGCTGTAATAGCCGCTGTATGGCCGGTCGTAGCCCTCAACCTCGCGCCATTCTCCTTTGTCTCCGGCCTTGACCTTTACGCTGCGTATGTCGGCCACCTCCACGCACGGCAAAGCCTGCAACGCGGCCAGCAGGTCGCTTTTGCGGAAAGTGCCGTTAAATGGTAGGTTCTGGATTACCTGCCGCACTGTCTCGGGTATCGGCTCGCTGTTGTCGGTCAGTGTGCCGGTGTCGCCGGAGACGGTCAGGAGCATGGGGTTGTAATATATCAGCAGCGAGATTTGCATCGCGTCGGCTTCCTCATTACGCACCACCACGGAGACCCCGGCGTCCTTTATCTCGTTCAGGTAACTGCGCAGACCGCTGAGCATACCCTCGGTCAGCTTTACGGGGCTTTTGGTCGTCTCGTCCTCCCGGGCAACCTTGATGTAAATAATCGTGTTATCCTCGGTCGCCACGGCATATTTTACGGGGCGGTACTTTGCCAGTGCCTCCTCGCTCGTGTCCGTCAGGCCGCTGAGGTCGTAAACGTCTGTGTCCTGCTTTAGCTGGAGTTTCACGCTGCCGGTCTGGTCCCACATGAACGCCTTGGCTTTGTTCACATACCAGCGCAATGTGTGGGGCTCCAGCAGGGCAATGCGCGCCTCCACGTCGGCGCGGTGCAGGTCAAACAGTTTTTCATGTGCCCACACGCACGCGGCGAATACCCAGAACAGAACGCTCTCCAGACTCGCACGGCTGAAACAGTCGTCAAAGCCCTTTGAGCCGTCCAGCCCGTAGGCAGATTTAACGGCCTCCATTTGCATGAAGCGCGCCGTCATATCCTGTTTTATTTCCTCGATCGTCCGTGCCATAGCCGCGCGCTTTTATCGGTTCAGCATTTCATCGACGGCCTTTTTGCACTCGGCGCGTGTCTGGGCGAACTGCTCCAGCTCGGCGGCGTGCTCCGGCGTGTCGTTGCCGTTTGCCAGCACGGCGATCTGTGCGTCCATATCGTAGCTCTTGCCGATAAGCCCGGCCACGAACTTGTCGCGGCGGTTCTCAGGTGTCACGCCCGACGCTTCCACAAGCGTGCCGCCGTCGGCCATGTCGCCCGTGTATGAGTAGCCGGGCACTGTCTCCCCGCTTTCCTCGTCGGTTATCTCCACCGGCTGCTCGTTCAGGTAGAGCAGCGCGTGGGTCTTGTCGTAAATTTCAAACGTCTTTCGCTCCTTGTAGCTTGCTGTCTGGTTCATTGTCTTTCGGTGTTTGGTCCGGCGCGTTGACAAACTTGTAAAAGCACCGCTTGCCCGGGCCGGGGATTTGTTGTTTGATTAACATAGCCCTGACCGGTTCCGTTATCTCCACACCCCCAAGCTGCCGGATCAGCGCTTGGCTGCCCGTGAAGCTGATATGCTCCACCCAGTCCATTACCGGCTGCCCCTCGTCGTCGATTACGGGGCGCGGCTGGCCGTCCGGCCCTATCTCGGTCAACTGCTCGAATATTGAGTATTGCAGCGTGAGGCTCGGGTCGCTGTTGAACTTTGACGGCCCCACCTTGTAGCCTGTAAGGTGGATTTCGCGGTTCAGGATTTGGTCGATGTGGTACTTGGTACCTGTCAGGTTGCCCGCACTCTGGGGCACAAGGTCACTGAAATTTTTCATATCAAGAGTTTTCATTAAGTGTTTGCTGTCGCAGTGTTTCATGAAGCCCGCACGGCTCGCGGTCAGCAGCATTATTTCCGCTTCCGGCACTCCTGCCCGCCGCAGCTTCGCGAGCTCGCGGCACAGCCCTTTTTTGTTCTTTTTCCGGGCAAGACAATGAGTGTGAAATGTCACATACCCCACAAAGTCAATACCCCGGCTCTCAACCGGGAAAATCTGGTAATTGCTTTTCAGGCTCAACCGCCGCTCCGTCTCCAGCCAGTCGTTAATTAGCACCAGCCAGCCGTGTAGCGTCGGTTTGTCGCCTGCAAGTAATACCATGTCATCGGCATAGCGGTAATAATACCGCACCCCGCCCACCTCTTTAAGCAGGTGGTCGAGTTCCGATAAGTAGAGATTTGCAAGATATTGGGAAATGTAATTGCCGATTGGCACGCCCTCCGCGCTGTCGATTATTCCGTCAAGCAGGGCCAGCACCTCCGGGTCCTTGATTTTACGCCTTACCACGGCTTTTAATATCTCGTGGTCTATGGTCGGGTAAAACTTGCGCACGTCTATTTTAAGACAGTACGCCGTCCCCTCGGGGTCGTTCCTCAGGTCTGCCCGTAGCGTCGTCAGCAGCGAGTGCATACCGCGCCCCTTTATGCAGGCGTGTGTGTCGGCCGTGAACTGTGGCGTCCATATCGGCTCAAGCACTTGCATTATCGCCCAGTGCACGACGCGGTCCCTGAATGGCAGTTTGAAAATTACGCGCCGCTTACCCTCCATCTTCTCAAAGATTTCGTAAGGGCTCGTGCGGTACGTTCCGGCGCTCAGCTCTGTGTGCAGCGCCTCCAGTTCTGCCTCAAGGTTGGCGAAAAATGCCCGCACCTCGCGGCGGTTGCGCTTACCCTTGGCGGCGTTGTAGGCTGCCGCCCTCAGGTTTTCAATCGCGCAGATCCGCGCGTGCAGGTTGCCGTGTCGTTTCATTTGGGGTCATGGGGTCTGTGGGTCTTGGTGGGTCTGCAATGCTCGCTTCGGGAACTGTCGAAACTCCGGCCTTTGGTCCGGAGCCCTACCGGCACCCTCTGCCTCTTTTGTCATCTTTTGCCAAGTGGCACGGTCCGGCCCCTCTGTCGCTTGTTTCTTTGTTTACGAGCCTGTATAGGGGCGACGAGTAGTTCGCATTCGCATTCGTAGCCGCGTTGTTCGCATTAACCGCAAACGCACCTGCATTCGTGCCATTGTTCGCGTTACCGCCAGCAGCACGCACGCGGAGGCCAACTGCTCCGGGGTCGCAACCGGTCAAAATCCTTTTTGACACCGCAAATTTAACACTTTTTCTGCAATTTTTTAACATTCTAACCGGCCATTATTTCAAGGCCGCCCAAAATCCTAAAAAATTTCGCCCGCCTGCGGCGGGATCGGGGGCTTCGCGGACTCCCCGCTCCCTGCCGCTCTTGGGCCTCTCGATATTTCAAAATTTCAATGTGCTCTCGTTTCGCGCCCTCCCCGGCTCTCCGGCTCCGGCGCCCTGCTTTGTCCTTTTTCGGCTCGCTCGTTTTCGTTTTGCGCTGCGCGCCGTTTTCGTTATACCGCAATTTCGGGATCGTCCACGAAAAAGCAGAGGGGCGACGAGTAGCACGCATACGCAAGCGTAGCCGCGCCGTTCGCACTAACCGCAAACGCACCCGCATCCGTGCCAGAGTACGCGCTACCGCCAGCAGCACGCACGCGGAGGCCAGTTTGTGTAGCGCCATTGGTCCAGAAATAGTCGCTGTACCATGTCGTTGTGCTGCCTCCTACCTCCGTAGGCATACCGCACAGGCCCTCCCAGCTCTTGCGTTTTATGTAGCCCTCTTTCTGCGGGCACTCGGCCACTTTTAGCAAGCCCTCCACGCTGTTGGGATTGAAAGCCGCCGCCATGCTCGGGGCCACATAGACCTCGGTCTTCTCGCCCGCCGTCTGGCTTATTGTCAAGCCGCGCACCCAGCGCCACAAATGACCGTAACCCGCGTGCATAAGCCCGAAAAAGCAAGGCACTTTGAATGTCTTGTAAGGCGCCGCCTGATCCTCGGCTGTCTCGCTCGCCGGGAGCGAGTATTCCACCAGCCCCGTGCCGTCGCCCATTTCAAGACCTACGCTGGTAGGGATCACCGGATAATAAGCGTTGTAGCCGTTCCAGTCGGGCATGTCAGTGACTCCCGTTCCGAAGCCGCCTTGATACAGGCCGTCGGCGTCGCGTTCCTCGCAATAGGCCGCCTGCGTGTTCCTGTTGCCCATGATTACAAGCAGCAGGATTTCCACAGCCGCCTGCGCCACAAACCAGTTAGCCTCCCAGCCCTCGCCGCGCTTGCGTGCATAGGTGCCGAAGTTGGTTGTGCTTATCGAACTTGCAGCCATACCCAGCATTGTAGCCTGCGGCGTGTCAAGTGCCGGGCGCTTCGCATTGGTCGCCAGTGTCAGGGCCGTGCCGTTGCCGCCGCGGTAGCGCTCATCCTCGCTTATTACCGAGCACAGCTTCTGTTCCGTGCGGTCCATTACGCCCGCGCCCAGCCATGAGGTGCCCCCCACGGGTATGCGGTAACTCTTGCGGCCCTCCAGCGGCTTTAACGTGATCGCCAAGTAGGTGCGCGTGCCCTCTTTCCAGATCGTGAAATACCACGGCCGCGACCAGCACCACATGCACTGTCCCATTGACCCGTCAAGCGCTGCCGGGCTGCCGTCCTCAAATCTCGTTGAGTCCGTCGGGTCAAGTTTGCGCATTTGCCGGTCGTCTGTCACCAGATAGCGGCCAAGCCCCAGCGTCGCCGGAAGATTGCGCAACGCTTCCAGACTGCCGAACCAACCGCCGGCCACAGGCGTGCCCAGCGAGTCATCCCACCAGCGCCCCGCTATCGGGTTGCCGGCTTCCGCCACGGCCCGCTCAAGCTCCATGCTCCGCGTCTCGCCGCTCGCGTCCATTACCTCTATGCGCATTGCGCCGGGCTCGCCCTGCGCCGGTTCGAGGTCGGCTATGCGCTTGCCGTTCTCAAAGGCTGCCAGCAGTTCAAGCAGCCCCGCCTCCTGTTTCTCGTTTAATGCCATTTTATTGACTCTTTAAGGGTTGTTTAATGTCTCTTTATCTCTCGCACGAGCAGGGCTATAAAAACCACTACCCACGCTATTGCACACACCCACACAGGGGCAAGCACCCACCACCACGACCACGCTATCACTCCGCAGAGTTTCAGCGTAAGGAACAGCAGCGTTAAAATTGTCGGTAAGCCTATTTTCATTTTATCTCTTTTATTGGGTTGTTATTTATATTCGTTGCTGAATATCTCCACCGCCTCATCGCTAACCGCGCTAATGCTTACGGCTTGGTAATTCTGGTCGGTCGTCTGCGTCGCCGCATAGTTCTTTACCACTATGTGCGTAATGTCGAATATCTTCAAAAACTCGCTTGCCACCTCAATCCTGTCCTTTACGTCCAAAATCTTCCGCAGCTCGCGCAGTGCGTCGCTCGGGTATTCGTCAAGTATGCGCCCGCTCTCGGTCGCCTGTATGCCTACCACAAGGTTAACCGCCCAGTCTCCCTCGTTTATGTATTCTTTCACCGTGCCGTCACGCCCGGCCATTGCCGTGCTCACTATCCGGCGCTCACGGCTTACGGCCGCTATCGCGTCCACAAGTTCAACCTCCAGCGTGCCCGCCTCGGTCTGCGCCCTCAGGTGCAGCGGGCAAAGCACAAAACGGCTTTCCCACCACCCTCGGTCGGTAAGTGGCACACCGGCGCCGCTCTCGGCTATGTCTTGCCCGCGCCCCTCCCAACTCGGAGAGTCACCCTGTCGCCCCTGCTTGAAGCGCACAAGGTTTTTAGCCAGATACTGCCCCCAGCTTGCGGCGGCTAAGTCTATGGCTACGGGTATGAACGACCCGCGGTTGCCCGGTGCTTGAAATTGTAGTGCCATTTTATTCTGTCGCTAATTGGGTATCGTTGAGCGCGCCCATGAGGGTGTCAAGCACTGCGGCCTTCATCTGGTCCATGCTCTCGCCCATTGTCGCGGTGTGAATTGTGAAATTTTCGATAAGTTTTTCTATGCTTATCGTGATATTTTTGATTTTGCCGCCGGCTTCTCCGGAGCCGGAGCCACCGCCTGCGCTTCCTCCTCCGGCGGTTGACAGTGTGCCTGCGGTGGGGTCCACGGCCGGCGTTACTGTCGGAGTGACAACCGCTGGCGTGGCGGTGCTTGTGGTCTTGCCCTTTTTCTTTTCCGCAGCTTCCTTTTTGGCGGCCTCGCTCATCTCGGCGTCGTATGCCTCGTTAAATGCCTGTCCTATCTGTTTGCCATAGTCCGAAAATCCGGATTTTAGCTTGTTGAGTGCTGCCGATATTCCGGCGGCGTCCAGATTGAAACAGGCTTTGAGCAGGTCGCCAATGCCACCAAAAACTTGCTTGGCAAGTTCTTTAATGCCTGTGAACATCGCTTTGAAAGCGGCCCACGTTCCTTTTAGCACGGCGCGGAATTTGGCCGAAGTGTTCCAGAAGTATGCCCCAACGGCTATTAGGGCGGCAATGGCAGCGGCCACCCAGCCAATTATCGGAATATTCATAATTGCAACACCCACGGCGCGGCAAGCTGTTGTCGCTGCCGTCGCAAATGCTCCGAAAGCTGTTGAAGCTATCCCGGAGAATGTGGCCGACGCTGTGCCGGTTGTTATAAATGACAGCACAAGCGCGCCCAGACCTTTGAGGGCGTTGAACAGGCCGACGGTCGCAAAGCGTACAAGCGCAATGGTGGCGCGCCCCATGTTGCCTATAAAGCCAAGTGAGATCATATTGGTTGCCGATAGTGTGCCGTTCATCAGCGCGAAGCTCACACCGGCGGAACGTACCCAGCCGACCACACTTGCCCACATACCGGCCCAGTTGAGGCCCTTGATTAACAACATCAATTTCCACCCTGCGGAAAGCAGCGGGGACAGTTGGGCAAGCGGTACAAGCGCGGAAGTCAGGACACCGCACCAAATCGAAAAATCGCCCGTTAGTTGTTCCAGCGAAATTTTCCAATCCTCTATTGTTTGTATAATTCGTGCTTTGCGCTCGGCTTTCTTATCCATTATAATGTTAGCCTGCTCCATGGCACTGTTGGAGCCTGTCACCGCTGTTGTGAAGTCCTCCAGCGCGTCGGTGCCTTGGATAAGGGCGCGCGCGGCGTTGGCGTTTTCCACACCAAAGAATTTTGACAGCAGCGCGGAGTCGTTAAGCATAGGTTTCAACATCTCGAGCCGCTCTTTCAGGCTCTTGGTGTTGTCTCCTAATGCCGTCACGTCAATACCGGCCTTTTGCAGCTCCTCGGCTGCCTGCTTCTCAACAAATCGGCCTTTGCTGAGCTGGCCCAGTACGTTGCGGAGCGCAACGCCGCCCTCACTCGCCTTTTTGCCGGCTTTGTCAAGTACTTGGATTGCGGCGTTTGTTTCCTCAAAACTCACATTTGCCGCCTTTGCCGCCATACCGCACTGCTGTAATGCCGCGCTGATTGCCGGTAACTCTGCGGATCCTGCCTGTCCGGCGGCCGCCATTACGTTCATCATTCGCGCCATTTCCTCGCTCGCTGCCGTCGGGTCCTCCAAACTTACGCCGTATTGGTTCATCGCCGTGGTAAGCACCTGCGCGGCGGCCACGCCGTCACCTCCCATCAGCTTGCTTGTTCTCTGTATGCAGTCGCCCATGCTGCGCAGTGCCTCCGGATATTTACCCAGTTCGGGGCTGAGCTGTGAGAGCAACAGTTTGTAACCCTCAACGGCCACGCTTGCATCGGTGCCGAATGTTTTGGCACTCTCTCGGGCGAATTTTTCAATTTGTTTCAGCCCGTCGCCTGTCACACCGGCCACGGCGCTGAGATCGTGCATTTGGCTGTCCAGCGTTATGCCGGCACTTGACAGAGCCGTAACGCCGTCGGCCACATTTTGAAATACATCTTTCAGATATGAGAACGTGGCAAGCGTACCGGTGAATCTACGCACACCGCTGTCCGCACCCTCAACCGAAGCCGAAAAACTCCCGGCCGCGGCACTCATGCCGTTTATCTGCGCCGAAAAATTTCCGCCTATGTTAAAAATGTAGTCAAATACGCTTGCCATGTCGTTTTTATTTGTTATATTTGTAGCACGTTAAACCGGTAACACTAATTTTTATGCTCAGTTTCCTGTTAAAAGTCATCGGCTGGGGCGCCCTCATCGCTTATTTGGGCTGGGCTGCTTATGCTTTATACCGCACTATTTTCAAAGCCGGTAAAAACGGGTCGCTCCCTTGGCTTTAACGCTTCTTTCCGTCTCCGAACAGCCGCGCTATTAGCTCGGCTTTATTTTTGTTGCGCCAACGCTCCAACCAGATTGCTTGCGCGTACAGCGCAGCCCAATCCTCGCCGCTTTCAACCGTTTCAATATCGACGTGCAGGTTCGCCCGGATAAGGGCGCACCCCTTGGCGAATGTGTCCTCGTCGTCATCATCCGCCAACGTGTGCGCCTCTACAAGTTTTTTAGCGAGCCCATGCAGCCGTTAAGGACTTTGCCAAGCTGCGCCTGCACTGCCATAAACAGCACCGCATCCTCGCGCAGTTCCTCGCTGCCACCGAGCCAGCAGTTGTTAAACATCACTTTGCCGGCTTCCACCTCGTCGCTCTTGGCTAACTTAGTTACTGCCTTGATTGTGGCAAAGTCGGGGCGCTTGAAATAGCCCACATGGGTGTCCTCGCCGTCCACAATGTCAATGCGGTAGGCTTTGCGGTGCTGGCGCTTCCACGCTTCCACCTGTTCGGGAGTTACGCCGCCGTCGAAAGTCTGGGCGGTTGCTGTTGTATTTTCTTTTTCCATGTCGTTTAATGGTGTTTAATCGGTGTTTAACTGACTGTAAGTGGCCGTTAAAAGCCTCAGCCCTTAACGGCCCTTTTTGTTTATGCTCGCGGCTTTAGCTGCGTTCAATATGCGACATAATGAGGGGCAGTTCTACCTCCTGCCCGGTGTCGCCCTCTTTCCACTTGCGGGGGTTCTCGGTAAATTCACAATTGCGCAGCTTATCGGTCTTAATTATGCCGCTGGGGGGCAAATAGTGCACGATTACATCGAATGGGGGCAAATCAAGAAGGCGGCCGTTTGGGCTCTGAGCTTCCAACGCGTGCACCTCCTCCATATATAGGATAAGTTTGCCGTCGCAAGTGATACGACCGCGACCACGCGCCACCGGGTAACGACCTGCGCCCCATTTATTCTCCTTGACCTGATTTTCATTGTATTCTGCGCCGGTTATACCGGTTATAGGTACGCCGCCAATCAGAACTACCAAATCAGCCCACCCGCAAAGCTCACCGTTTACTAACGGGGTGCCATTGTTAATTACTTTCATTGCGTTGCTCTGGTTTATCGGTTAGACGGATTTTGCAAACCCGATTTTTACTTTCACGTGGCGCATTACGGGCGAGGCCACGTTCTTTATCACGATTTCAACCGTGCCGCTGCTCGCAACGTCCTGCTCCGGGTCTATCTCAACGGCGTAGCCGCTCAACTCCCCGGCTCGCTCCATGTCCTCCAGAGCGTGGCCCGCCACTGTCTCCAGATGTTTGACGGTGTAGCTTGCAAGTTTGCCGGTCGTAGGGTCAACATAGACGTTGCCGCCAAGTTCCGGTATCAGGTAGGTGCGTATGCCGCGCACGGCCTTATCCATTGTGCGCACGCTCTCGATCGCGGCGTAGTCGCTAATGGCTGAGTCCATGTTGTGGCTGTCGTTCATATAGCTGCCGCTCTGTCCCTCCTGCGTCACAAAGAACAGATAACGCCCGGCGTCAAGTTTCTGCACCACGGCGGGGTCAAGCGCGTTCAGCTTCGTGCCGTCGCCGAAAGCCGGAACACTCACACCGGTGGGAAATTCTTTAACCCACGCAATGCTCTGGTGCACCTTGGCGCGGCTCACTAAGCCCAGAACTACACCCAGACCGCTGACGCTCGCCTTGGCAGCGTTGGCCTTGTCGCGGTAGAGTTCATCGCCGGTGCCGCTGCCTGCCTGTCCGATTACCACCGACACGCGGCATTTGTTGCCGCCTGCCAGTTTGTCGCTCAGTCCGGAGACGGTCGCCACCTTGGGCGCGTAGAGTATCACCAGCTCCCGGGCGTTGGCCTCCAGATTGTCGGCCACCCCTTGCAGCGTCGTGAGGTCGTCGCCCTGCTCCAGTGCCTTGTCACCGGCCCACACACCCAACTGGCGGAGCTTGCCGCCGGCATAGTTCTGCATGGTCTTGACCTCGGCAAATGTGTAGGCGGCCGCCGGCTTGTCGAATATACCGACGTAGAGAATTACGGCGGGGTTAAGCCTGTAAATCTCGCTCAGGTGGTAGTGCAGCACACGCACCCCCCAGCTTGCAGCGTCGGCGGTTATGCCTGCGGCTTCGGCTGCCTCTATGGTGCTGAGCGGCTGCACGCGCTCAGACTTGAAGCTGTCGGGCACCTCTGTGCTTGGCAGATACGCCATAATGCCGCTTATATGGTCCTCGCCCTGCAACGTCTTGGGGACATTGCCGTTCTGGCGTAGTATGTTCAGGCTCGTGCTCATTCTGCTTTTACGTTTAGGATCTGTTTGTCGTTAAGGTTGGCCGCGTGGGCCTTGGCGTCGCCTGACTGCGGGAAGCTCTGCCCGTCGGCTGTCACCCACACCTCGGCTATGCCGTGGCGCTTGCAGGCGTCAAGCCCTACCGATTTCAGAGCGTTGCCGGCGTCGGCCTTGGCTTTGGGTTTTGGCTCGGTCTTTCCTTTGGTGTCGCTTTTACCCTTAGCCTTGGGCTCGCTCTTGGTGGCGGCCTGTGCGTCGGCGGCTGCCGTCTGTTCGGGCTGTGCCTCCGGCGCGGTTGTATTTTTGGTTTCGTCGCTCATGTCGTTTTGCGTTTTTTGAGTTTATAAATTATGTACCCGGCTGCTGTCAGGATCATTATTGCCGCGGCCCACGCCGCGCCCTGTTTCAGACGCTCCCACAGGCCCGGGGATTTCGTGGCCGTCACTGTCACCTCGTCAAGCGTTCCACCTTGGTAAGTGGCCGCGCTCTCCGTCTCGGTCGCTGTGCTGCTCTGTCCGGCTTCGGTCGCCCGGCTTTCCTCGGTGCCGTTCTCGCTGTGCCGCTGTCTTATCCGGGCTTTGACAGGCGGCCGCCCTGTGGTGCTGTCTGTGGGCTGGGTGGTGTCGTAGACCTCAATCTCGGTCTCCGTCACCCCCTGCCGCTCCGTCCGGCTCGTCAGGGTCGCCGCGTGCTGTTCCTCGCTCCGGCTTTCGCTTTGCTGGGTGGTGCTCATCTGTTCCGTCGCCTCGGTCCGACTCTCGCTCACCGCCTTTCGGTGTGAGCAGCAGCTCGTATTTGACAGGGCAACGGTCAACATGAGGACAGCCCCAAATGCGCTCCAGCGCGCTGTTAAGCCTCTGCACATCATTTCTTAAATTCGTTATTTCGGCTTTGAGCGGCGGAACAATACTCTCCATAAGTATGTCCGAAGCCTTGCGCACGTTCTCCAGCTCGTGGCTCTTGACCTCGGCGAGCTTGTCGTTCATCTCAGCCCGCAGCGTATCAAGTTCAATCCGGTATTTCGCGCGTTCCAGCTTACGGCCTACCCATGCCCCTAAGGGGGTAGCAATCGCCGCAACAAGCGCCGACACTATGATAGTTATTATTTCGCCGCTCATTCATGCTGTTACTATATAATGCCCACTGTGGTGAGCCATGTTTTTACCTCGAAGCAAGGGCAAGCCTTGATCCATTCGCACGGCTCTACCGTGCCGTTACCGTTCAGGTCGGGCGAGTAGTCGCGGTGGCCTTTCACCTTGGCGCCGGGATATTTCCCGAGCAGTTCCTTGACAAGCCGCGCCATTGCCGCTTTTTGCGCCTCTGTGCGTGTGTCCTTGGGGTTGCCGTTCTTATCCACGCCGCCAATATAGGAAATGCCTATGCTGTGCGCGTTGAAGCCGGTGCAGTGCGCCCCGATAATTGACTCGTCACGCCCTTTGTGGATTGTGCCGTCAAGGTCAATTATATAGTGATAGCCTATGTCCTTGAAGCCTCGCGCAAGGTGTCCGGCCTTGATACTTTCCACTGTCACCGCCTTGCCCTCAGGCGTGGCGGTGCAGTGCAATATTATGTCGGTAATGGTGCGCTTTTTCTGTGCTGCCACCACCCCCAGCGCGGCCCATGTCTTGGCGCCCACTATGCCGTCGACGGTCAGCCCTTTGCGCTTCTGGAAGTCGCGCACGGCTTCCTCGGTTATCGGGCCGAAAATTCCGTCTTGTGCAAGGTTTAATTTACCCTGCAAAGTCTTGACATCGGCTCCGCGGCTTCCTCGTTTTAGTGTCGTCATTCAGCTTATACTGTTTTAGGCACCTGCCGGAGCGCTCACGATTGCCGCGCGGCTCTTGGTCTCGCTCAGGGGCAGACAAATGCCGTACTGGTCAAAGTTCACGAGGCTGCGGTGGTAGAGGGGGTCGTTCTTGGCCTCACTGTGATAGAACACCGTGGAGCCGTAGGCTTTCATCATGCGGCCGGCATAAAATGCCACACTGGCGCGCGCGTCGGTTGCCTTGGGGAGCGCACCCCATGCGAGTTTTACCCCGGTGCTCATGGTGTAATAGGGTGTGCCGTCATATTCGTATATGTCGAAGCCATACAGGCGGCAAACCTTGCCCTCGGTCTGGTTGATGTTGTAGTGCTCTTTGAATTTCTGTTCGGTCTCGAGCAGGTCGTTCACATGGTCGGAACAGAGCACCAGCACTCGGTCATTGCCGGGGATACCCATTTTGTCAAATTCGCGCTTGAGCGTAAGCAGGTCGGCAAAGGTCATTTTCTTGCGGGTGCCGTCGCTCGCGCCGGTGGTCTTGATTACGGGGACATCGGTGGCCTGCTTGTCGGGCGCGATTGAGTGGATGGCTCGCTGGGCGATTTTCTCGCGCAGTGCGTCGCGGTGGCGTTCCTGAACGCTCGCCATTTTGTCGTAACTCAGGGCGTGCAGCTCGTCATCAGTCACGGGGGTGGCCTCGGTGCTGAATTTGCTAAGGCTTATGGGCTTGTCGGCGTCGGTCAGGGCTGTGATTGCAAGGGGGTAAGTCGTGTTGTCAACAAGCACGGCGGGGTCGCCTCCGATTGCGACAAAGTGGATTACATCTTGGTTCACATACTGGTTATAACTGCGAATACGCTGCATCCACCCCAATGCCTCGGGAGCGGTGCGGAACGCTTTGATCATCTCGCCGGTCCATATCTCGGTCAGCACTCCGGCGCGGAGCGCTCCGGTGGGGGCGGCGTGACCCATTGCAAGGGCCAGAACGTTGCCGGCGATTGCTCCGGCTTCGGGAGCGCAGCCGATTGCCACGGCACAGGTCGCCCCGGCGGCTGCATTGAACGCTACGGCCATAACCATGCAAGTGACAAGGCCGAGCACTCTCTTGATAAATTTTGAAGGTGTCATTTTTACTTTGTGTTGTTATTGGTTTTGTTTGTCCGGTGTCATTAGTTCAGGGGCGGGCAGTCGTGGCCGTATTCCTCTTTGTAGAGGCGCATATATTCCTGCGGCTGCTCCTTGCGGAGTTGCAGGCGTTCACTTTCCGGGACGTCGCCGAGCTTCTTGTAGGTCTTGGCCGGGGCCTGTCCGGCGCCGGGTGTCGGGGCTGTATCTTTGCCGAGTTGGATTGTGTCGGTGGGCTTCATCTGCTGCGGCATGGTCTTGAACGTGTCGGCCAGCATTTCCACCCCGGCGCTCTTGCCTAACTTGATAAAGTGGTCGCGCTGCTCTGCAAGGATCTTGCGGTCGGCGATTGCTTGGTCCACGGTCTGCGTCACTGCTGCGAGTTGCAGACTGTCGGCACTGTCGGCCTTTGTTTTCATCAGGTTCAGCGCGGCGGTGATCTGTTCGTCTGTCGCGCCCTCGGGAAGTCCGAGGAGCTGTAACTGTTCTTTGTTCATCTCTTTTTTATTATTGGGGTTTTCGATTGGTTTTTCCTCCGGGGTGTCGGGAGTGTCTGCGAGCGTCAGCAACGGAAGTGCCGGGCTATCCTCTCCGGCGGCGAGTTTCAGCAGCTTGGCGTCTGCCCCGCACAGTTGCAGCGCGTCGTCATTGCTGCCAATATCCACAATGCTGACCTCTACAAGTTTGCACCGGGTCACGGTCTCGCGCGTCTGCCCGGGCAACACAAGCGCCGGGTCGGGGCTGGTCTCCTGTGGCTCCAGCCCTGCCGAAGCCATGCGCAAAAATCCGTTTTCCCATTTGCTCTCTATCTGCTTGGCGAAGTCGTCGGCTTGGTCGAATACCGGCGTACCTATCAGCTTGCCGTCCTCAACCCTCAGGTTCTCCATGCGGCCAATCGGCATGTCCTTGCCGTTCCATGCCCTACGGTGCATCCACAGCAAAACCGGGTTACGCTCGTACTGGCTCAGGTCTATGCCCGAAGTCAGCACGCGCGTGCCGTAACTGTTCACGGCTTCGGTGGAGATTATAACTTCTTTCATTGCGGTTGTCTGTTGTCTTAAAAAATGCCCGGGCACGGGGCGCGATGGTGGGTGGAGGATTGGGTGTTGCTCCGTACCCGGGCGGCTTCTTTTGGGGCTTCCTGTCTTTGTCGGCAAAAACCTTATTGCCTCAGGTCGCCCCGGCTGTCATTGTACTTATTGGTTGTGGCGGCGGCGGGAGTTGAACCCGCGACCTCCGGGGAATGAGCCCGGCGAGCTACCTCTGCTCTACGCCGCAGTGTATGGCTGTAAGTCGTTCAGCGCTGCAAAATTGGCTATTGTTCGCCGCCCTCCAAAAAAGTGTGTAAATCTTTTACAAACTTTTTTACTGAGCCGCCGTTTTGAGCCAATTTTGCAGCGTAAAAAGGTGCGTCACAGCTTGTCGCACCTAAAACCATATAAATTTTATTACGTATGAATGGCAACTAAAAAAGAACGCGAACAGCAGCGCGAGCACGCCCGGCTGCTCTTTATGCAGGGGGAGCCCCAGAAGTCTATCGCCGAAAAGGTCGGAGTGTCAGCCCAGACAATTACAAAGTGGGTGGCCGACGGGGGCTGGGAACAGGCGCGCGCCGCTGCTAATATCACGCGCCCGGAGCTGGTTAACAAAATTCTTAACAGCATTAACGTGCTGCTTGAAGATTTGGCGACCGACCCGTCGCCGGAGAAAACCGCCGCAAGCGCTGACAAGCTCGTGAAGTTCGCCGCCACGGTTGAACGACTCGACAAAAAAACATCTGTGGTCGACATCATAGAGGTCTTTATGGCTTTCAGCAAGTGGCTGCAATACCGTATGAGCTTCGACCCCAATGTAACACCCGAACTGCTCAAAACCATAAACCATTATCACGACCTTTTCATCTCCGAAAAGTTAAAGGAAAGTTTTTAGCCTATGGCAACGAAAGCGGAAATTATCAAGGCACAAGAACGCTGGAAACAGCACTGCGAGACGGTCCAAGCCGCCACCGCCGTAAACATCAGCGAGACGCCAGCGCAGCGCCTCAAACGCATTGCGCGCCTGCGCTCCGATTATGCCGCCTTTGTGGATTATTACTTTCCCCATTGGACCGTTAACCCGGAGACCGGAAAGTCAACCCCCTGCGCCTCGTTCCATATCGACGCGGCCAACAAAATCAAAAGCAACCGCAATTTCAAAGGGGCTTTCAAGTGGCACCGCGGCGCGGCTAAGTCTACTAATATGGACGTATTTGTCCCAATGTGGCTAATGTGTCAGGAACGCCGCGAAATTAACGTTATGGTTATCGTCGGCAAGTCTGAGGACAACGCTAAAACCCTGCTGGGCGATATTCAGGCAGAATTACAATATAACCAGCGCTACATCGCCGACTTTGGCGAACAGTACAACGCCGGCAACTGGCAGGACGGCGAGTTTGTCACAGCCTCGGAAGTGGCATTTTTTGCCCGTGGCCGCGGTCAGTCGCCGCGTGGTCTCCGCTACCGCTCCCACCGCCCTGACTACATCGTAATCGACGACCTCGACGACGACGAACTGTGCGAAAGCCCCGCCCGCGTCTCAAAACTCTTTGACTGGGTGCGCTCGGCTCTGTTCGGCACTCTCGACGGCGGCCGCGGTCGCTTTATCATGGTTGGCAACCTCATTGCCAAAAATTCGGTGCTCGCCAAGTGGTGCGACATCAAAAGCGTGCAGGTTACAACGGTCAACATTTACGACCGTAACGGCGCTATTTCGTGGGCCTCCAAATGGACCCCGGAAGAAGTGCGCCAGATTGAGGACGTGGCCGGTTATCGCGCTTTTCAAAAGGAATATATGAATAACCCCATTATTGAGGGTGCCGTGTTCCGCAACGACTGGATCCGCTGGGGCAAGCGTCCGGCTTGGTCCAAGTTCTCAGAACTGGTGCTATATATCGACCCCAGCTTCAAGGGCTCGACAAAAAACGACTTTAAGGCGGCCAAGCTCTGGGGTAAAGCCGGGACCTCCCTTTGGTGCCTCCGCGCTTTTGTCCGTCAGTGCTCCGTGGCTGAAATGGTCCGCTGGTGTTACGACCTCCACGACTGGGCGCGCTCGCAAAATATTGCCGTGCGCTGGTATATGGAAGCCAATTTTATGCAGGACACCATCCTCGACGAGTTCCGACGTGAGGGCGAACTGCGCGGCTTTCAGTTACCAATTTCAGGCGACAAGCGCAAAAAGCCCGACAAGTTCCAGCGCGTGGAAGCGGTCAGCCCCCTGTGGGAGCGCGGCTTCGTCACCTACGACGAGACACAGCGCGACGACCCCGACATGCTCGCCGGAATAGACCAGACCCTCGCCTTTGAAAAGGGTATGCGCGGCCACGACGACGGCCCCGACGCCGACGAGGGCGCTATCTGGATTTTACAGCGCGACACGCGCCAACGAAATATTGTTAATTCGGTCTCCATTGGCATGAGGCCAAACGCTAAAAATGTATCATGGTAATTTTCGACTATCTCCGCGCACGCCTCTTTGACCTGCGCAAAAAACGCGCCATTAAGCGGGCGCGACGCGACGCCGCCACCTACGGCAAAAAATTTATTGTTGTCGTCTGGGACAAACGCCCGGTCTGTGTTTCCATGCAGGCCGTGAAAACTTTGATCCGTCAGCGCCGCCTCGTCGGGGTCACTCCCGAAAAAATCCAGCAGCAGGCCATTTTTGTGGCGTTTCCTCCCTCCAAAAATTCCCGCCCATGTTCCTGACAATAGACGACTACCGCGCTGTGTGCGACGACTACGAGTTCCGCGTCATTTCCCAAAATGGTGAGGTGCGCGCCGGAGCGGAAGCCGCCGCATTTGAGCAAATTGGCTCTTATCTCCGCCACCGCTACGACATTGACCGCGCCCTCTCGACCTCCGGCTACTGCCGTAACGCTATGCTTGTGCAGTGTGCCGTTAATATCTCCCTGTGGCTTATGGTCCACCGGCTGCCCCAGAATATGGGCCACGAGCGCCGCGAGTGCCTCTATAACGACGCTATAAAGTGGCTGCGCGATATTCAGGCCGGCAAAGCCTCCCCGGATCTCCCGGTCTATCAATCCCCCGACGGCTCCGGCGACGACCTCCGCAACCCTGTGCGCTGTGGCTCCATGAAGCCCAGCCGTTACGACTGGTAAAACCATTTAACACCCATTAAACACCGTTTAACCCATGTTTAAGTTATGCGCAAAAGTTGAGATTTCCGGCGACCGCTCGTGGACGCTTGATTTCGTGACAGCCGTTGAAATTACACGCGACACCGAAAAACTGACAACCGAAGCCAAAATAACACTGCCTAAAAAAATGAAGTGGGACGGCTCGGCTGACATTCCTGTGCGCCGTGGCGACTCCGTGCGCATATCTCTGGGCTACGACGATAATTTACAGCTTGCATTTGTCGGCTATGTCCGTGACGTGGGCTTCAAAACGCCCATTGTCATAACGTGCGAGGACGATATGTTCAAACTCAAACAAATGCCGGCTGCTAAAAAGGCTTACCGCTCCGTAACTCTTGAAACATTGCTCAAGGATCAGGGCATTACTTACCGGCTCAACATCATGGGGGAGCAGTCGCTCGGTGCCTATCGCGTCACTGCCGACACCGTGGCCTCTCTGCTCGGCAAACTGTCAGAACAGGGCGTGCGCTCATTTTTCCGCTATGAAAACGGCGAGCCGGTGCTTTACTGCGGTGTGCTCTTTGAACGCGACTCCACCCCCTCGCAAGTGTTCAAAACCGGGCTTAACATCATTTCAGACCAGAGCCTCCAGCAGCAAAAGGCTGAAAATATGCGCCTGCGCGTTAAGGCGGTCAGCCTTATGCCGGATAATAAAAAAATCAAGGTTGAGGTCGGCGACGCCGACGGCGAACACCGCACGCTCCACACCTACAACAAAACCGAAAGCGAGTTAAAGGCGTGGGCCGAACAGGAAATTAAACGCCTTAAACGCGACGGCCTTACCGGCTCTTTTACAACTTTCGGGGCTTCGCTTGTTGACTGCCTCGACGCTATCGGGCTAATTATCGACGGCAAAAAAGCCGGAGTCTATCAGGTCAAAAAGAATGTAATTAAATACGGCACGTCCGGCTACCGTCAGGAAATAACGCTCGGGCTGCGTGTCGGCGACTAAATAAACAGTTATGGCAGATTTACGAAATATCATCAGAGAACTGGCAAAGCCCGACGGCGAGACTGTCGCGCTGGTCTGCACCGTGGACGCCGTGGACGAAAAAGCCCGCACTATCGACTGCACCCCGCTTAATGAGGGCGCCCCCTTGCTCGGTGTCAATCTCCAAGCAAATCAGGGCGCGGATTACGGCTTTTGGCTTTATCCGGAAGTTGGCAGTTTTGTTATTGTCGGCTTCATGGCAGACGGTGCCGCCGGAGTGGTCCTGAGTACTGAGAAAATCAAACAGGCCGAAGTCGTCATCGGCGATACCTCCGCCGTCATGGACGCCGACGGTTGCCGTATTAAAACCGCCAATATGTCCGCCGACATCAACGCCGACGATATAATTTTCAACGGTGGTAAACTCAACGGCCTTGTTAAAATCGACGACCTCACAAAGCGGCTTAACAAAATCGAAAACGAGATTAACAAGTTAAAGGGTATTATGGCCGGTTGGGTCCCTGTTGCTCAGGACGGCGGCGCAGCTCTTAAAACTGCCGTTGCCGACTGGAGCGCTGACACCCTTTTGCTGACAAAGCGCAGTGATTACGAAAACGAAAAAATAAAGCAATGAACGGACTACAGATAGACACAACAACCGGCGACCTCCTTGTCGCACCCTCCGGCGCTCTCATCGCCCCGGCTGACTCTTTCATTGCTGAATTTGTCATCCGCTCACTCCGTGGCGACATCAAGGAACACCCCCTCCTCGGTGCAGAAGCGCCCCTAATGCTCGCCGGCACTCCCGACCCGTTCTGGCCGGGCAACACTAAAAAAATGCTGCAAGCCTGCGGCCTCCCGGTCTCTAACCTCACACTATCCCCCGACGGGGTGGTTAATATCTCTTAGCCTATGCAGTTTATTGTCTCCGACCGCCAAACCCTACTCGACGCCGCAGTTATAGCCCTTGGCTCGGTCGCCGGTGTGTTCGCCCTTGCTCAGCGCAATAACATCAGCATAACGGCAACACTCGCCGACGGCCTCCCGCTCTCCTTTGAGCTCGAGGACGTAGTGGCCCCGGCTGTCCGCTCGGCCTATGCCGTGCAGCACATCAGCCCCGCCACCGACATACCCCGCGCCGATTATCTGGAGTTGCTCTACCAGACCGGAACACGCCGCCCGCCTGTCGCCCAGAAGTTCGACCCCGATAACGTCGGCATTGTGGTTGACAAAATCGACGAAGTGATCGCCGACCTTAACGCCGGCCGACCGCTCAACATTCAGAGCAAAAACGAACTTACACGAATTTTTCAGGACCCTTTCGACGAGGTGTTCTCTTAACTCTTTTAATCCCTCAAAATGGAACCACTCACCCAAAACGACCTCAAGCAGCTTGACACGGCCGCGCTGCTGCTTCAAGCTCAGGCCATACGCGACGCGGTGGCCGCTAAAACCGTGTCGGCCCGTCAGGTTGGCGAGCTGTTCTGCGGCCTAATTGAAGCCTGCGGCGACATCAACGCAGCCGTCAGCCTCTTTTTATCGGTCAACCTCCCGGAGATTTTGGCCGACATCGACCACCGCCTCGCCGGGGCAGACACGGCCGCAGCCGACACACGCGCGGAGCTCCAAAAGTCCGAAGCCGCCCGCGCCCGTATCGACGCGCTCATCTCCCAACTATCCGGCCAGAGCCTCGCGGCCCCTCTCCGTGTTGACATCATCAGCGCGCCCCGTACTGTAACGCTCGCCAATCCCGTGCGCCAGCAGATACGCGCCCGCCTGTTCCCTTGGTTCGGTCTCGGCTCTGTCCTCTGCATGGGCGACCACCAAGCCCTCGAAGTATCGCCCGACGGCTTCATCACTCCGCTGCGGCTTGGCCGCTCTTATGTCAATGCCGTGGCTACCTCCGACACATCTGTTTACAAAACACTTTGCATCGACGTGGTGCCCCCGCGCTGCCGCCTCACGGCCTCCGGCGCGCTCCGCCTCGACGGCAAAGGTAACATCCGCCTGACATGACACAGCCCCGACATATAAACTACAAAAGCGACTTTGTCCTCCGTGAGCGCTTCCGCGACGCTGCCGGCAAAATCGTGCCGCTCCCTGACGGGGTGGATTTTGTGCTGACCTATACAGTTAAGCACGGCCACACTTTCACAGCCTCGCGCTCCGGCAATGCTTATGAAAATTGCCTGCCCGACGGTGACGCCCTGCTTGTCATTTTCAAGGATCACGGCTTATGTGAGGGCACGCTGCGCCGCGAACTGCATTTGCAGCTAATTAACGACCTCATGCCAGACGGCCTGCAAAATGTATATTTCCCGGCCGACCCCGCCGTGGAGCTCTGGCAGTTCGCCACCGACTCCCCGGGCGTCGTGGAGTGCGACCTGTTGGCGGCATACACCCGCGGCCTGCCGTTCACTTATGAAGATTTCACCCCGGAGCAGTTGGCCGCCCTCAAAGGGGACAAGGGCGACCCGTTCACATGGGCCGACTTTACCCCTGCACAGATTGAGATCCTGAAAAAGCCGGCGACCGAAGCCGCCACCCTCGCCAATACAGCGGCAAAAAAAGCAGACACCGCCGCAAATGAGGTGCGCGAACAGGCGCAAAATCTTGCCGCCACATCGTCCGAAGCGGTCAAGACTTGTAATGCTGCCACCCAAGCCGCAAAAGCCGCCACAGGCGCCGCAGAAACAGCCACAGACAACGCACGCAACGCCGCCACGGCAACCAATGCCGAGCGTGAGCTTACAGAACAGAGCCGCCAACGCCTCGAAGCCGTGGCCGACCGTGCCGAACAGCTCGCCGCCCCAATTCCCGACGGCCTGCGCGTCATCAGCCCGGCCGTTGTCACTCTCGGCAACGACGTGCCCCAATTTATCCGCGCCCGGGTGCTCCCCGTCGGTGCGCTTCAAAATGTAATTTTTCAGGCTTTCGGCGGGGCTGCCGGGGTGGAGCCCGACGGGCGTGTGCTACCATTCCGCCCGGGTGTCGCCCGGGTGCATGTTATCCCCACGCTCGGCACTCGCTTTTATCAGACCGTTGAGCTGCGCGTCGTCGCCCCCTCTCTGCGTCTGGCCGCCCCGGGCGCGCTCCGCCTCGACTCCGCCGGCAATATCCGTTTAACTTGACATTTCACCGCAATGGCTAATTTTTTAGATAACATCCGCGACTATTTCAGCCGCCCCACACGCTCCCAGCTCCAGACGCTGGCGCGCGCCGTCGCCTCCAAAAAGGGGGTGCAGATTTCGGCAATGCTCCAGCAGCAGTCCGACTCCCTGACAAAAAAGGACATTGCCGACTGGCGAGCCGCTAACCAAATGGCTATCGACTACGAAAACCCAAACCGCTGCCGGCTTTATGATATTTACGCCGATTGCGTCCTCGACGCCCACCTCTCCGGCTGTATCGCCCAGCGCAAGGGCAAAGTGTTGCAGAAAGATTTCCGCCTCGTGGACCAGAACGGCAAGGAAAACACCGCCGCCACCGAACTGCTGCAAAGTGAGTGGTTCGCCGATTTCCTCAGCCTGTGTCTGGATTCTATCTACTGGGGGCCGACCCTCATACAGTTGGGCGACATCATACGCGACGGCGGCCCGCTCCGTTTCAATAATGTGGAGCTTGTGCCGCGTAAGCATGTCATCCCTGAATATGGGGTTGTCGTGCGCTCCCCCGGCGACGACTGGCGCGGCGGCATTTCCTACCGTGAGGGCGACGTGGCTAACTGGTGCGTGGAAGTGGGCAAGCCGCGAGACCTCGGCCTGCTACTGAAGTGCGCCCCCTCATGTATCAGCAAAAAAAATATGCTGGCCTACTGGGACGTATTCGGCGAGATCTTCGGTATGCCTATGCGCATAGCCCGCGTTAACTCTCTCGACGAAGCGGAGCGCGCAAAGGTGGAGGCGTCTCTGCGCGACATGGGCGCGGCTCAGTACATCGTGGCGAGCGACGGCACCGAAATTGAAATTAAGGAAAGCAGCCGCGGCGACGCTTACAACGTCTATGACCGCCGCGTGGACCGCTGTAACTCCGAACTGTCTAAGGTGGTGTTAAATCAAACAATGACTATTGACTCCGGCTCCTCGCTCTCGCAGTCAGAAGTGCACCTTGAAATTTTTGAGCGCACCACCGAAAGCGACGCCACAATGTGCGCCCACATCATCAACGGCCGGCTCCTCCCGCTCATGGTCCTGCACGGCTTCCCGGTCAAGGGCCTGCGCTTCCAGTGGAACAATGCCGCCGCGTTCTCTCCGGCTGAAAACCGCGAAAACCTGCGCCTCGTACTTGAATATTTCAACGTGCCGGGCGAACACATCACCGAAACACTCGGCATCCCGGTGGAGTCTCCGCGCGAAGCCAAAACACAGCCCGACCGTTTTTTCGACTGAGCCGCACCCGGTCGCTTCTGGGAGTGGCCGGGCTGCGGCGCTCATATCTCGCGTTTAACGCCGCTTTGGGCGATTTGTATAGCGACGACCTCCTGCGACTCGCAGACGCGCCAGACAAGCCCGATTTTGACGACACGGCATTTTTTGACGCTGCCGGCATGGTCTATAATGCCGGGGGCTTCGACACGTCGCAACTTTCCACCCCCGAAGCGCGCCGCCTCATCGCAGAGACTCTCAAGCAAATTAACCGCGCCATTTCCTCCGGCGTCTCCTATGAGGTGCCGGAAACGGTGCGCCATGCCCTCGAAAACAATGCTTTTATTTTCTCCGGCTTCAAGGCTTACCACACGCTCCGCGAGGTGGGCTTGTCGCTCACTACCGACACCGGCGAAATAAAGCCCTTTGAGCAGTTCCGCCGCGACGTGGAAAAAGTCAACAACCAATATAACCACAATTACCTTTATGCGGAATATAACCACGCGGTCGGGGCTTCTCTTATGGCTGAACGCTGGCAAAAGATTGAAGCCGACGGCGACAAATACGACCTGCAATACCGCACGGCCATGGACGACCGTGTGCGTGAGGATCACGCCATTCTACATAACACGACGCTGCCACCCTCTGACCCGTTCTGGGAAATGTATCTGCCGCCCAATGGCTGGAATTGTCGCTGTACGGCGGTACAGGTCCGCAAGGGCAAATATCCCCAGAGCGACCCGGCGCTCTCCATGCTCCGGGGCAACAACTGCACCGAAGCGGCCAAACAGCAGATTTTCCGCTTCAATCCCGGCAAGACGTTAGAACTGTTTCCGGCCAAGCACCCATATTTCAAAGGGCCGAAGCCGCAGCAGGTAAAGCAGGCCATTGAGGGCTACACACCTGCGGAGTGGACCCCTAAAACAGTGGCCGAAGCTGAGCAATTTTTCCGCGACAAACTCGGCGTTAACTGCTCCCTAAAAGGCTTTACTAAAACCAATATGGCACAAATTGAGTCTATTTTCCGAAGCGTGGAGCGCCATTTTCAATGTTGGCCGGAACTAAAAAAAGAAACGTTGTTTGTCGGTACCATTCGCGGTCGTACTGAGTTAATGACCTCCGCGCTGTTTGAGGAATACAAACGACTATACCCGGGACAACGTGAAAGCCTCCTGCTAGATATGGCTAAAAAATACGCCCGCAAAGCCTGTGCAAGTCCCGGTTGTTATGCCTATTCTCACGGATATGGCAAGCAGTACGGTTTAAGCGGTATTTGTTTTAACACCTCATGGGCTGGCGAAAAAATAGATAAGTCACTCGCCAGCGATGTTAAAAGCAAGTGGCACCCGCCCGGCTGCGGTACTCTTAAAGCGGTTTTTGACCATGAGCTGGGCCATGAGATTGACCGCCTGCTGGGCCTCCGCTCAAATGCAGACTTTCTCAAGCTGTTCAATCAGGAACACAGCAAGGGCAAAGCGCACATTACCGAGGTACTCTCAACCTATGGCAATAAAAATGCCGCTGAGTTCATCGCTGAGGCATGGTCCGAATATCTTAACAACGAAAAACCGCGGCCAATAGCGGTCGCGGTGGGTAATATCATTAAAAAACTATATGAAGAAAAACATCAATCTTCATCAAGCAAATAAACGCGCATTTTCTCGCGCTCCCCCTTGGGTTCAAATACAAAATTGCCCTTTTGTCCGGGCAATACATGGTCGTGACTCTCTGCCCCGTCCTCTATGATTTCAGACGGGATAAAGTCAAAAGCGGCACAGGTAAGCCCACGCCGAAAATGCTTGCAGTCCTCACACATGTAAGGTTGCGTTATTTCCTTATCGATAATATGTCCCATTGTAGCCGCAAATTTAATAATTTATTCTGGTATAACAACACTTAAACACCAATTAAATGCTCGACCCCAAGCAATTAAAGGCCGATATTCTCGAAGATATGCGCGTGGAGCTCTCCGACGAGTTCGACCGCAACTTTGAACGTAAGGGCTTTTTCTCCGACAAGTGGAAGCCTCGCGCTCACGATTACGCGCGTGGCTCGCTCCTCATGCAGTCCGGGGCAATGCGTCGCTCCACACAGGGCGAAGTGTCCGGCGACGGCGTGCGCTTCACCTCCTCGGAGCCTTACACAGCCCTACACAATGAGGGCGGAACAATCACCGTTACCGGCAAAATGAAACGCTTCTTTTGGGCGAAGTTCAAGGAAACAGGCGAGGTCGGGTGGAAATATATGGCCCTTATGAAAGTGGGGCAGGTTATCAAAATCCCGCAACGCCAATTTATCGGCGACGGCCCGGAAACGCAAAAATTGATCCGCGACGTTATCCAGAGCAACCTCGACAAATTCAATTTACAACTAACTGAATTTTTAAGACAATGAGAAAAGCAATTTTTTACGCTGTGGCCGAAGCCGTGGCCGCTGTTCCGGGCGTGGAGTTCGTGGACCTATGGAACGACGACGGCTCGCACTTTTCCGGCGGTGCCGTCTATCCGCTCCCGGCGGTGTTCGTGGAGTTTGAAGCTGTGGAGTGGAAGCAGCAGGGAATGGGCGCCCGCCGTGGCTCGCTCGCCCTCCGGCTTCATGTTCTCACCCGCGCAGTGCTGACACACGGCCACACCGACCCCCACATTCCTGAAGCCTTTGAGGTGTTCGACCTGCTCGACCGTATCAACGCCGCAATGCAAGGTCTGCGTGGCCCCCATTTCTCCGGATTCATGCTCACGACCTCCGCGACAAACCACGCACACGCCGAAATATGGGAAAACGTGGAGCGTTACATCTGCGGGGTGCAGGACATCACCGCAATGCGCCCGCCCTCGCGCGTTCTCGGCCTCTCTGCGGCCATTAAACAGACCGACTAATACAACAACACCCCCGGCGGCTCTTGCGTCCGTCAGGGGTGTTTATTTTCACCAATCATCAAACAGGGAGGGGCGGTGTCGCGGTTTCGTTCCTCTGTGTCCGGGTCAACGCCCAGCAAATTCAGATAAGTGCGGTAACAAATGCCAAACTCGGGCTCAATATAGCGCCGCCACACTGCCGCGTAACATTTGGCTTGGTTGCCCGCTTCGTAATGCAAGGCCGTGACAGCCTTGATTTTTGCAGCTCGCGCCAGCGTGCTTTTATGTCGCTTTTTGCTTGTCATTTTCACCGATTTTTACTAACTTTGCACTGTCCTTTTACATCAGGCTCAGCGCTGGCGGTCAGCAACTCGGTTGCACGCTGGCGCAGCTTTGTTTTAAGCCTCGGTCTCGTCCGCCTCTGCGGTCGTTTCCGGGGCTTTTTCTTCCTCGGTCAGAAGATCGACGTCTGTAATGCCCAGCGGTATGTTACGCCAAGCCCCGGTCCCTTTGTCGCGGTACTGGGCGCGGATATAACGCCGTGTGGCCGTCGGCTGGTAACTCTCGCGAATAATTTTCACACCCTCTTTGAACTGGTCGTCGTCGCTCTCGTCGGCAAGTTTCTGCAACTGGAGCACACGGCTGGCGTTGAGATTGCCTTGCTTGTCAGTGCTCAGCAGCCGGAGAACGGTCTGCACAAGCGTTTTGGTTTTCGCGTCGGTCGCAAGGCTTTCAATGTACTTGCGCACCATTGCAATGCCGGCCGTTACCATGTCGCCCCAGCCGTCAACGGTGTTAACGCCTAATGTCAGGCGCATAGTGCTTTCTTGGTTGGTGAATGTGTGCGACCATTGGCCGTCCTCCTTGAAGCCCACGACCTCGGCTTTCATCTTGAGCACGGTGTCGAAATTCCCGAACACGGTATCTTTTACCGTCTTAATCTGTTCGCTCAGGCTGCGAAGTTCGGGCAGCGCGGTCTCCAGCTCTTGGTCCACTAATTGCGCGTAAGTCTCGCGCTGCTGTTTGCGGCGCTCTGCCGCTTCCTTTTTCTTTTCGGCTTCCTGAAAAGCCTCCCACTTGGCGAGCTGTTCCGCCGTCATGGTTACTTGGGTCTTTTCACTCATCGGTAAATGGTGTTTAAGTGGTTATTAAATTGTGTTTAACTGTTTCGGTGCATGTCCTTTTACACCG
>ERZ778518.652-NODE-652-length-31263-cov-12.935465_pt1 | contig 31263 bp, 29 predicted proteins | sample MGYA00510340_ERZ778518 | MGnify/ENA primary metagenome ERZ778518 (study PRJEB29527, sample SAMN07138967) | mouse gut metagenome | material: feces | host: mouse | place: China:Nanjing | collected 2016-01-25 ...
TTAACGATACGTAATAGAAACGGATTCCCGATTCTTTTTGTTCATAACTCAAGCCAGAAGCATAACCACCATGCCTGACAGAATTATGGCCACACTGCCCACGGCGTAGGTCACGGTAAATTTCGTATTTGAGGACATTGCATCCAAGTTTTGTGCTGATGTCGAAGAGATAAGCCCTTGACGCCGCAAAATTAGTTACTCCCAGTGCCAAAGCTTTGCTCCTCAATGTTAGCATTTGCAAACTTGGTCAATTTCAATTCAGGCAAAGGTCCATTTCTAATAGTTCTCCATAGGATTCGGCAAGACGACGGATGGCTTGGTCGTTGAGCATCCATATCTCGTTACCGCCGTATGAATCCTTGAGGTCGTACATGAGGTTGAGCAGCGCCACGTCGCGGTTGGGTGCGGTCAGGTTGCTTTCCTCGAGATACATCACCTGAACAAGCCATTTGCCCGGGATGATGCGCAGATAGCAGTCAGCTACATCGGGGTCGGTGTCTATGCGTTCCTGCACTGCCTAGCGAATCGCCATCTCCAGAGCGTCAATTATTTCCGGCGACAGCCGTGCCTCTTTTATCATAGTACTATCTTCTATGCTGACTAAACAATGGCAAGTTTAGGTGATGTTTGCCGCTGTTTAGTGCCTATTTGTCTGTTTTATAGAATGCGGTCAATAAGATACCAATAGAAGAAAGCCTCAGGGCGTGTCTTCTTCAACTTGTTGAGTCGGACTGGCAATACACGGTCTATGTTCATGTCGGAGGTCAGTTTTGAGATGTCTAATTTCTCGACATTTGTGCCGGGAGGACAGATAATGTCAATGTCGATTGAAAGCCGACGTGTCTTGTCGCCAAGTATCAGACCGACGCATGTGCCACCCTTGAAGATATAAGGGCAGCCTGAGCGGGCCAAAATGTCGAGGAGAGCAAAGGCTCTGATGACTTTCTCGATAATGCCGAGGTCGTTGTAACGGTATTTCTTCGACATTGACTGAAACCAGTCCTTGCCGAAACAGTGTGGCTTAATCATTGTGGGTTCCCAAGTTTTCTATGGCCTTTTCTATGACCGGTTTGGCATTACGACGCGAGGCATATCGCAGCATTGCGGTTCGGTTGACGGAATACATCGAAAGCGCATTGTCGAACATCCTGCTCCATTCGCTGCCGTGAAGATAATCCAAGTCATCGTCACAATAAACATCTACAAGAATTTTCTCCAGACGCGGGGTCTTGATTCCCTTAAAATCCACAAGCGGGGATTCGGAAATCAAAGGCTTCACAATCACAGCCTCCTTCGACAAGTCGATGTTGTCATATACAAAATCTTTCGACGGATTGAGATATGCGGCATATCCCTTCTGTTTCAAAGTATGGAAGACTGACTCCATGGCATCGCGGTCCACTTCCAAATATATTACATTGTTGGAGGAAATATGGTGCTGGAAATCCGCAAAGACCTGACCATCGAGTACGCTGACCGAGACAAATGGAAACTGTCGGGCGATAATTTTGCCGACTTTCACAGCTTTGGTCCTCAGGCGTGGCGTGTATTCCGATGTATGCACCTTGTGTGCCGTATATATGCCCCGGCCAAGCTTGAAGATAATGTTGTCGTTGACCATTTCCCGGAGATACCAGGATAGCGTGACCTTTGAAATCTCAAACAGTCCGTTGAGATACGACAACAGTTCAGCGAACCGGAAGCTGTCCCGATTCTCTGCAAACGTGAGTATGGCATTGCGTGTCTCTGTTATTGGAGTCCTTGTATATCAAGCACAAAGTTAACTAAATAACGGCAAATCCCCAAATGATTTGCCGTTATTTAGTGCGCATGGATGTTTTAGACATTGTTGTCAACCATGTTTCTCTGTATTAAGCCAGATATGACTATCAAAGATCAATGCCATTTTCTTTGAGGGTACGCATAATCGCAAGTTTGTCTGACTGCGGATTCCTGACAATCTTCTTGGTCGATCCAAAAGCGGTGTATGGAATAACCACAACATTAATTCCATGTTTTGGCAACACCTCCTGGCGTCGTAAATCATATATCCGTCGTTGTTCGCCGCGGGATACGCCACTGACTGTCTGTCTCTTGTCGAAGAAAGGTGTGGATTCGGAGTGCTGTGATTCATAATACTCGATGACGAGATTCAAAGAAGGATAATAAGCGTCAACAGGTAGTGTAGTGCCGTAATCGCCTCTGAGGAAGTCGAACCGATGCTGACGGCTTGCAGTCTGCCCCAGAATTTCATCGCAGAGGTCGATAACATAGTGCTCATCGGAATTGCTTCTCGACCCATGTTTGTCCGGAAGGATGATATTGGAAGCCACAGCTCCATCGGATAGTGGTTTCGATTTGACGGACAAGATATCCGCCAGATTGTTGGCGGTGGAATCTGATTGCCCTTGTTCGTGGAGTGTCAGCTTTTCGCTCTCGAACAGCAGACGTAGATTTTCAACTGTGTAAGGCATTCTCGGAGCGACTTCGGACCAATACAGTCCTATTTTACGAAGATTTTCTCTTATGCCTTTCTTTTTAGACGGTTCAGCCATTTCAAGCTGACGTACAAGCGAGATAATCCGTGTAAGTTCCTCGCCAGTAAATGATGTTTTCGAGTTGTGTGCTGCCATATCTTTATCTGTTATTGTTTTCTTTGTATTGTTTATAGGGGTCTACATAGGTGTCAGGGTCGTAAGTGGCTTCTTCCCAATGCTGAGATGGCTGCGTATATTTGTATGGCAGGTCATTCTGCCCCCAATCTATACAGTAGCCATAGACCATGAAAATTATCCATCCGATAAGAATGTTTCTATGATTTTTTAAAATTGATTTCTTTTCTTTCGGCCAGCCTACTGGATCCGATGCCATAAACTCGGCGTCATATTTCCGGCAGAACCAGTGTGCGAATATGAAATATACAGGTGCCAGCAATGGTGTCAGGACAATATATAGCCATAACATCCACCCCCAACAACGGCCAAGGAGTGTCAAAAATGGAGTGATATCCGTGCTTGAACCTCTGTAGTTTCCATTTGCGTCATGATATACCCTTGTGTTGGGATATATCGCATCATGTATCAAATCTCGCATACTTCTCATAATTCATTTCTCTTTAGGGCGTTTCTGTATATTTCATTTATACGCTTCAGTAGTGACAGAGGGCGAATCACCGTCAGAGACGCACTTCTTGACAAAAGCGCCATGACGAAATCATTGGTAATCCTTAGCCGCAGACTTATCCTGAACTCGTCGTCATTGTCAGCGAGAATCTTTTGAGAGCTATGCAACGGAGTCGTCTTGACAAATTTGCCGTCCAGCGGAGAATATGAAAGCTCAATATCCTCGATGGGTATCGACGGATCATCCCAAATGCCATAGCTGTGTTTGAAAAGATCATCCGGGTTGATGGAGTCGTCTCGTTTGAATGTCGTGTCCGTGACATGGATGTTACGCATCCGGTCTATCCCGTATGCTTTGAGAGCATCATGTTCATCAAGAGCAAGGAGATACCACAAGCCCAGAGATTCCTTTAGAAAATGTGGTTTGACTCTCTTTGAAATTATCTTGTTGCCCTTTCTTACAAGGATGTAGTCAAACTCGGTAATTCGATGTTCCTTTATCGCATTAATAATGGCTGGAATACTTTCAATCCCTTTGGGCCGATGATGCTCGGGAATTATATATCCTACTGACTGACTCCCTTGATTCATGGAAGTCAAGAGATCAAAGTTGAGCAGAAGTTCCTGATATCTGATGTCGGTTTCTTCTATTCTGTCAGCAATATAATATCCATATCCGCGATAGTTCTTGATTTCCACATCAAACATATCCGCGATCTCTTTTATATCTCTTTGTAAAGTGCGCTGGCTTATGCCTACCTCATATCCCCTCAGATCCATTTGAAGATTGAGGTATGAGATAAGATCCTCTGCCGAAACATATTTTTTTTGCCCCGACAGCTTGTGAATTATCAGTATGTAGCGGATCAACCGTCCCATATTTTTTTTCATACGGCAAAAGTATAACATGAAAACGTCAAAACGTGTCGTTTCCATAATTAAATTCACCAATTCACCATTACGACATTTGTGATGAATTTTATCATGGGGTGTTTGCTCTGATCCAATAATCTAATGACTCCCTTCCCTGATGAGGTTGAGTCTCGGCAGAGAGGCGCTGTTCTGTGCGAAGTCACTGCGCCAGGGAACAACGCCAAGTGACGCTTTCCGTTGGCGACTGCATATGGCGAAAATATGGTGTGGTAATGTCGAAGGCTGTTATAATCCATGATTTTGTGTGGCTTTGTGGAAGCGGCACGCATGGATCTGATCGTTTTGCAGTGTTTTATTAGAGAGTGTATCTCCGTTTCGAAGGGGTGGGAGCGTGTGCCGAGGTGTATGTCAACGGCTATCTCGCCGGATCTACAAGCCGCATCTGTGGCAAGGCCGTACCGATCCTTATCTGTATAAAGTAGTTTCGTGTCTTTATCAGGATGGCAGCAAGGTCGACGAGGTGGTTCAGCCGTTGGGTCTGCGTCATTATGAGATCGTGGCCGGCAAGGGGTTCTATCTCAATGGCAGGAAATACCCCATGTATGGTGTCACCCGCCACCAGGACTGGTGGGGACAGGGCAGTGCGCTTACCGACAGGAAGCACGACTTCAGGGAGCATATGCAGGAGCACGGCAGCTGGTAGCCTCCACCCGATGCCCCGGCATAATGAAAGCAGAGAGGCTGCGCCGTCGTTGACGGGCAGCCTCTCATTATAGAAATAATCGCTGGATTATTCAGCGGGAGTTTCGGAAACGATGGGTTCGTTTTTAGTAAGGATAATACCGGCTTCGATCTTGGTAGTACCCTCGACGACATCGGGAACAGACTTGAGGATGCCGTCCAACATGGGTGCCATTGCTGCAAAATCCTCATTCTGTCCGGCAAGGTTCATGATTGTCTGGCGCACTTCCTCGTCATTGAAGATGGGTGCTACTGCTTTAAGGATCGGGAGAATGAATTCAGTGTTGGCATAAACCGAAAGATTGTCATCAGTATTGATGAATTCGCTATCTCCGCCTTCTTCTGTCGCTGCTTTATATATGCCGTTGGCGTAGGTGATAGGGAAGCCCTCGCTGACGCATCTGGCAAGCATCTCAGCCAGTCCGTCGATTGTAGCCTGATATTTGGAGAAGTCGATTGCACGTGATTTAGCAGCCTCGTTCTGCGCTTTCATTACATTCATAATGATAGCCTGAGGGTTGAGATAGAGCAGTAAAGTGCCATCGGATGCAATGACATATTGTGCCAGTCCAGCGGGCGACTGTATTACCGGACCGCCGACTTTTCCGTTCTCAACATAGCCTGCGATGATATTGCCGTCCGGATGGAATTCAATGGTCTTAAGCGAACGTGAGATCATCTGGGTTATGCTGGCCGTTTCATTATCGTCTTGCGGTATGAGACCCATCTGAAGCATAATGCCGACAAGATCGGCAGGCGGAAATGGCAGCACCAATCCACCTAAGTCAATGTTGAATTTGGCGCTGCTTTCCCATACGAAATGCACAGGATTGCCTTCGTATTCCCAAGTGTCTTCATTATAGAAATAGTGAGGAACATACCATTTGTTTTCGGAGAGCGGAGCATTTTTGAGCTTGGCTTCGGTGATGTTGAACACGAGTTTCTCGGAAGCGACCTGACCTTCGTAGTTGAAGGTTACGAATGCGGTTTCGGCCGAGCCGCTGAAGGTATTGTCGTCGCCGAGAACTACGGGCAGCTCGAAGCTCGATGTGCCGGGAATCACTCCGGGTGTCTGTATCTTGGAGAGCTTCGAGAGGTCTACCGGCAGCTGTGCGGTGGCGAGCAGGTCGGTCAGGTCAAGAGCCTGTCCGGCAAGAGTCAGCACCGCACGCTTGAAGTCTGATGCATCGGGCTTGAAGCTCACCGTCTTGCCCATGAGCGGAGCGCCGTTGTAGGTCAGCTCGAGCATGTGGTCTACGTCGGCATCGGTGAAGGTGAGGGTGGAGATGATCACACCGTTCTTCATCACGATGTTTGTGAAGTTGACCTGAATGGTGGTGGCGGTGATGGTGCCGTCATAGTGGAAAGTGCAGTAGGTCGACTCTGCGTCGCCTTCGAATGTCGCACGGTCAGCCTCGAATTTGGGAGTCACGTTGATGCTAACCGAAGCAGCACCGGGAAGCACGTCGCCCGGAGCTATTACAGGGCTTTCGGCGCGGCTCGCATTGCTGCCGAAAATGTCAAGGATCGCGCTCTTGCCGTCGTCGGCGGGCACGTACTGGAGGGTGACGTCGGAGAGCGACTGTCCGTTGCTAACGAATGTCAGACCGTTTGACGGAGTCATGGTCTTGCTTTCGGCCGGAAGCTCGAAGAGCTGAGGGTCGTTGTTGTCGTCGTCGCTACATGAAGTGAAGCCTGCCATCGCAGCGGCAGCTACAAGCACGTAGGTGAAAAGTTTTCTCATTGTCAATTGTTTAGTTTGTTGTAAAAGCCTTTGTCAAGGCATGATTGTGTAATGATTTGTACTGTCTGTATCACGTAAAATATGGCGCGAAATTAGCCTTTTATTCTTCTTTACGATGATTTATTTTAGTTAAATATATTTAACACTACCGATTTTTTCGACCATTTGACCAGTCGCACGAAATAATTAGACTAATTTTGACGGATTAAATACCGACGCCGGAAGAGGCGTCGGTCAGTGAAATATTGGCAAATCATAATATAAACAGATGACAATTAGATCAATCGCTGCATTTGTGCTGTTGTCCGGACTACTCTCTGCGTGTATCAGGGAAGAGCCCAAAAATGCCGAATGCGATATCGTGCAGGTGACTGTGTCCGGTGATGTGCTTAACCGTGAGCCTAACATATCCAACACCAAGGTGCTCCTGATAGTGAAAAACAATCAGGCTGTGACGGCGCTTGCACCGGAGTTTGAGCTGTCGCCGGGAGCCACTGTCGAGCCGCCGAGCGGCACACTGCGCAACTTCGAGTTCCCGCAGACATATATCGTAACCTCGGAGGACGGCAAGTGGCACAAAGACTATATCGTGGAGGTGCAGCGCAACAACAGTATCAATCTCGAATACGATTTCGACCATGTGCGCCGCATCAAGGCTCTCGGAGGCGTATGCTCCTACGATGAGTTCTACGAGCCTGATCCTTCGGGCAAAGACGCTCTCGTATGGGCAAGCGCCAATTCGGCTTTTGCGCTGACTCTGCAGGGATCTACTCCCGGCACATTCCCCACTTATCAGGCCGACGGGGGAGTGGATGGCGGAAAATGCGTGGCGCTGGTTACACGCTCCACCGGATCGTTCGGACAACGGGCCAAAAAGCCGATGGCGGCCGGAAATCTTTTTTTCGGTACGTTCGACGGCACCAATGCCATGACGAATCCTCTGGGAGCAACCCATTTCGGAATACCGTTCACTCAGGTGCCTGTGATGTTCAGCGGCTTCTACAAATATCAGCCCGGACCGACATACAGCGAACCGGATGCCGACGGCAATCTCGTGGCCGTGCCCGGAAAGACTGACATGTTTAATCTTTACGCCGTTTTGTTCGAAACATCGCCCGGACACGAATGGCTCGACGGCACCAATGTGCTTGCCGCCGACAACCCCATGATCATATCCACAGCCGTAATACCCGACCGACAGGCTTCGTCCGACTGGAGGGAATTCTCCGTACCGTTCACACTGCGTCAGGGCAAGCAGATAGATCCCGAAAAACTCAGCGAGGGCAAGTACAGCATTGCCATTGTGATGAGTTCGAGTGAGGACGGCGACTTTTTCAGAGGCGCCATAGGCAGCACTCTTCAGGTCGACCGTATCCAGATCACGTGTGCCGACTAATCACGTGTGCCATTAATAAGTTACATCATTCATCTCCGTCAATAACAATGAAATCATTCACACGCCTCATGGCCGCCGCAGTCGTCATGCTGTCGGCAGTCATGCCAGTAGGAGCCGAGGGCTTCTTCCGTGATATAGAATATCAGGTCAACGCCGGATTCAACGTGGGTGGAGCCTCGCCGCTGCCTCTGCCCGAAGAGATCCGTCGCATCAAGTCGTTTGATCCTAAGCTTAATATGCAGGTGGGAGCCATAGCCACAAAATGGCTGACCCCCGACCGTAAATGGGGTCTCACTGTCGCTCTCCAGCTCGGCACAAAGGGCATGGAAACAAAAGCCCGTGTGAAAAACTACGGCATGGAGATACTCGACGACGGCAAGAAACTCAAAGGCCGTTGGACCGGGATGGTGCGCACGAAATACAGCACACAGCAACTGTCGGTGCCCATTCTGGCACGCCTGCGTGTGCACGACCGCACGTCGCTGACGTTCGGCCCGTATCTCGCCTATGCTTATAAGAACGAGTTCGACGGCTATGTCTACAATGGATATCTCCGCGAAGGGGATCCCACAGGCGACAAATACGTGTTCGAGGGCGACTCACGGGCATCATACGACTTCGGCGACGAGTTGCGCAAGTTCCAGTGGGGACTTCAGGCCGGAGTGACATGGATGGCCTATAGCCATCTGGCGGTCAACGCCAATCTGTCGTGGGGGCTTAACGATATCTTCGTTTCGTCGTTCAAAACGGTGACCTTCAATATGTATCCCATATATCTTAATGTGGGATTCGGCTATCTCTTCTGATCGGGTTCTGCCGTCTAAGCAGTCCTTTCGGGTTGTGTAGGGTCGCCCGCATAGATTATTAATCAAAACAGTAATACAATCAACGAATTAGTCAGAAAATGGAAAAAGTAAGACAGGTTCTCAACGACAAGGCATGGGCGAGATGGACTGCGCTGGCGCTGATCGCGTCGATGATGTTCTTCGCCTATATGTTTGTCGATGTGATGTCGCCGCTTCAGGAGCTGCTCGAAGTGCGGCTTGGCTGGAGTCCTACGGCATTCGGCAACTATGCCGGTGCGGAGTATATGCTCAATGTGTTCGGCTTCCTTATAGTGGCCGGTATAATCCTCGACAAGATGGGTGTGCGTTTCACCGGCACCCTCTCGGCATCGCTCATGGTGGGCGGTGCAGTCATCAAACTCTATGCCATTAGCCCGCTGTTTGTGGGAACGGCTTTTGACGGATGGCTCTCGTCGTGGTGGACTGCGATGCCCGGTTCGGCCAAGCTGGCCGCTCTCGGTTTCATGATATTCGGCTGCGGCTGCGAGATGGCCGGTATTACGGTCAGCAAGGCGATCGCACGCTGGTTTGACGGCAAGGAGATGGCTCTGGCCATGGGCTGCGAGATGGCTCTGGCGCGTCTGGGCGTGTTTGCCGTATTCTCGCTCTCTCCACGTCTTTCGCAGGCGTTCGGAGGCTATCCGTCGGTAGTGGTTCCGGTGGCTTTCTGCACCGTGCTGCTGCTCATCGGTCTGATATGTTTCATAGTGTTTACGGTCATGGACCGTACTCTCGACCGGCAGACCGGTGTGGGATCCGGAGAGACCTCTTCCGAGGAGGAGTTCAAGCTCAGCGATGTTGGCGGACTGTTCCGCTCCCGCCTGTTCTGGATCATAGCTCTGCTCTGCGTGCTCTATTATTCGGCTATTTTCCCCTTCCAGCGTTTCGGCACCAACATGCTGCAGTGCAATCTCGGCATCTCGGCCGAGACGGCTGCCGACCTGCTTCGGTGGTTCCCGATCGGCGCGCTGCTTCTGACTCCGCCGCTGGGATATTTCCTCGACAAGTGTGGTCGCGGCGCCACCATGCTCATCCTCGGATCGCTGTTGCTGATCGGTTGCCATCTGGTGTTCGCTCTGCTGCTCCCGGCTGTGCCGAGTCAGGCTCTGGCTCTTGTGACCATTCTGGTGCTCGGAGTGTCGTTCGCACTGGTGCCCGCTGCTCTGTGGCCTTCAGTGCCCAAGGTTATGGACAAGCGCTACCTCGGCAGTGCCTACTCGCTGATCTTCTGGGTGCAGAACATCGGACTCTTCGGAGTGCCTATCCTGTTTGGCAATGTGCTTGCGGCAAGCAATGCCGGAGTGACCGATCCGATGGAGTATGACTATACCAATCCGATGCTGATGTTCGCCGGATTCGGCGTGCTGGCGCTGATATTCGCTCTCTGGCTCAAGATACTCGACACACGCAAGCACTACGGACTTGAGGCACCCAATATCGCGTCTGACGCCGCTGTGGAGGCCGCCGAAGCCGAGTCGGCCGAGGAGTGATCATCCTCTTCTTCTGAACAACATAAAATAAGAGAGGCCATGTGTCTGGGATATGAGTTCCGACACATGGCCTCTCTTATGATTGATTATGTAGTGTCAGCGTGATGCAAATAGACCGGTAGCTGCGCTCTGGGAATAGGCCATCACTCCGGCCTGGCTGAGCTCTACGGTCTGCATTGTGCCGTCGGCTGCAGGCATGCTGACATGATTGTCGTCGACAAAGGTCATGAACGGCATCGCTCCATGTCCGGCGTCGACGCTCCATGTCTGTTGGTCGGCATCGAAGTCGAGTCTGACGATCGAACCGTCATTCTCCGAAGTGATGGTATAGCCCTTGCCGTCGCATTCCACGAGGTAGCGTCCGTCGTGGCCGTCAATCACTTTCTTGCCCTTGGCCACGGGATTGGTGCCGCTCCAGAACTCGATGCTGTTGATCACGAGCACGTCGGCCAGGCACGACACTTCATAGACCGGAATTACCCAGAATGCGAAGAACACGAGTTCGTTGACAAATTTGTTGCCTACCTGACGGTTCCACGACAGGAGTTTGTTGGTCAGCGAGAAGCTGCCGATACATGAAGTCATCATCATAGAGCCTGCAAGAGCCACTACGAGAGCTACAGATAGATATCTTTTCTTCATAACGGATATAAAATAATGGATTATAATAGGTTCTTGGCACTGTTACGGATTGTTCACTGTCGAAAGTCCGGCCGGAATGTCATTGCCGTATGTTTTTGCACACTTGATCGTAGAAGGCAAATACGCTGCTGACATGCGATGACGTTTCGCGTCCGCGGAAATAGCCGTATTTGCACACCGGGTCGTTGTAATACTCCGGATTGGATTTGAGAAGCAGTGCCTGTTCGACATTCCCGTCCCATACCCGCGGATTCATGCCGTATTTTGCTGCCAGAGCGATGGCGTCGAGTATGTGGGCGAGTCCGGAATTGTAGGCTGCCACGACAAACTTGCGCCGTTCGCTGCGCTCCGGCACACGCGATGCAAGCGACTTGTCGAGAGCCTCCAGTATCTTCACCGCAGTGGAGATGTTGGCATTGTTGTCGGTCATGGCTTCGTCGGTCAGGCCATAGGCACGGGCTGTGCGTGGCATGATCTGCATGATTCCGCGTGCGCCGGCCCACGATACCACCGTGGAGTCAAACCGGCTCTCCTTGAAACTCAACGACGCCAGTAGACGCCAGTCCCATCCGATGGTGGAGGCATAGCGTCTGAACAGATGGTCAAAAGGCGACACGACCCCTTTCGAAAGATCGATCTTCACGGCGGCTGTCCCTGGCTCTGAACCCTTGCTCAACTCGAAATATCGTTTGAGCAGTGTGGCCTGCTGCCGCCGTGGTTTCTCCCCGCGGCTCCATGTATCGATGCTGTCGGCAAGCCATTTGTTGCCTTGCGCCACGCCCCAGGCCGAACGTTGCGGAAAGGATATCTGGAGCGTGATGTCAAGATCGTTGTAATACGTCTTGTTGAGCCGGCCTATATCGCTGTCCACCACCGTCAGAGGAATCTCGCCCTTCGACACCATCTCCATCAGATCCTCCGTGATCAGCGTGTCGCGGTCCACCTCATGGATGATGATGCCGCCGCCAAGTTCCTCATTGAGGTTGTTGAGGCGCTGCAGGTATTTTGATCTTTCTTCCACATACACTTCCCGACCCACGAGTTGCGTGACGTCGGAGATCAGCGGCTGCTTGCCTCGCTTTGGCTGAACAAGCACCTGATATGTCGCATTCTCGATGCCGCAGTGTATCACCCGCTGGCGATATTCGCCGGTCACCGGCACTTCGTATGCAAGCAGATCGATCAGACCCGAATCGAGCAGCTCCACCGCTCTCGAAAGCGACGGAGCTATCCGGAGGCTCAGATGCATCCCTTTGTCGGCTGCAAACCGGCTCACCATGTCGTAGTCATAGCCCATAGGCTCCTGTCGGTAGATGAAATATGACGTAGGGCTGTAGAGCGTACCTACCCGTAGGGTGTCGGGCAGACGGTGGCGCAGCGAGTCGTAATCGTCAGCTGTATCCGACGCGCCTCTGCTGCATCCGCACAGCCATCCGATTGCCGCCGTGGCGGCAATGGCGAGCAGTGCGGCGATATGGCGGGTCGTGTACATGGCTGTGGCCTGGCCGCTGTGGCTCTGATCAGTATTCAAACACCCCTTTTTCCGATTTTATCGTAAGGCGGTTGGCCGGAGCCTCCTCCACGCGTCCAACGATGCGTGCCTCTATGCCGAAGGCTTCGGAAATCTCAATGATACGGGCTGCATCCTCGGGCTTGACATAGATTTCCATACGGTGACCCATGTTGAATACCTTGTACATTTCCGGCCATTCGGTGCCCGACTGCTCCTGGATGAGTTTGAACAGGGGAGGGATCGGGAAGAGGTTGTCCTTTATGACATGTTTGTTCTTCACAAAATGCATCACCTTGGTCTGAGCGCCTCCCGAACAGTGGACCATGCCGTGGATCGACGTGCGCATCTCGGCGAGGATCTGCTTGATCACAGGGGCATATGTGCGGGTGGGCGACAGCACGAGCTTGCCGGCTGTCACGCCGGTGTGTTCCACCGGAGTGTCCAGACGCACGCCGCCGGAATATACCAGTTCGTCTGGAACGGCCGCGTCAAAGCTTTCGGGGTAGCGCTCGGCGAGATACTTTGCGAATACGTCGTGGCGGGCCGATGTCAGGCCGTTGCTGCCCATGCCGCCGTTATATTCTTTCTCGTATGAGGCCTGTCCCGACGAAGCCAGACCGACTATGACATCGCCGGCGGCGATATTCGCATTGTCGATCACGTCGGAGCGGCGCATGCGGCATGTGACCGTTGAGTCGACGATTATCGTGCGCACGAGGTCGCCCACGTCGGCAGTCTCGCCGCCGGTGCTCCATACTCCCACGCCCTTGTCGCGCAGGTCGGCCAGCAGCTCTTCAGTGCCGTTGATTATGGCGGCTATGACCTCGCCCGGAATCAGCATCTTGTTGCGTCCTATCGTGGAGCTGACGAGAATGTTGTCGGTAGCGCCCACGCAGAGCAGGTCGTCGATGTTCATTATCAGTGCGTCCTGCGCTATCCCTTTCCACACCGACAGATCGCCAGTCTCGCGCCAGTAGATGTAGGCCAGAGATGATTTGGTTCCGGCACCGTCGGCATGCATGATGTTACACCATTCGGGATCGCCGCCAAGTATGTCGGGGATGATTTTGCAGAAGGCGCCGGGGAAGATGCCTTTGTCTACGTTTTTGATGGCGTTGTGTACATCCTCTTTGGAGGCGCTTACGCCGCGCAGATTGTAACGTTGGTCGCTCATTATGGTAATTGTTGTTAAGTAAGTGTTGGCAGATTGTATAAAAGATCGTCTTTCACTTACTGTCGCTTGAATTTGAATGCTTACTTATGGTCGGAGAGATTTATAATATCGCGATTATGCATATGGAGAGGAATATCAGCGTCGCAGGCGCTACGAGCAGCAGAGAGTCGATGCGGTCGAGTATGCCGCCGTGACCGGGCAGCAGACGCCCGCTGTCCTTCACTTTGAGGGTGCGTTTGAAAAGCGATTCTACAAGATCGCCCCATGTCGCGAACAGGCAGGCGGCCACGGCATAGGCTGCCAGAAGGCCGATGCTCATATAGCCCGGTAGGCCGCATGATATGTGGCCTGCGGCTATGGCGCAGATAATGCAGAATGCCATGCCGCCGAAAAAGCCTTCCCACGATTTCTTGGGCGATATGCGCTCGAACAGGCGTCGGCGTCCGATCATCGACCCTACACAGAATGCGCCGGTGTCGTTTAGCCATATCATGACGAACATGAGCAGAGCCATTGACGGCGATGACATGATGTAGACGGCGGCCGCGCAGGCCAGAGGCAGCGAGATATATGTCTGCCCCGAGAGGCTGCAGGCCAGCGATCGCAGAGGCGATATGTCAGGAGTCACATAAAGCTGTGCTATGAGGCGCACGATGAGGTAAGCCATGAATGGAACCGCCGCGGTTGCGAATGCCGCCCATGGGCCGGAGTGCAGGTATGCTGTCGCATACAGTGCCGGGGCGGCTGTGACGGCCAATGATCCGGCTATGTCAATGATCAGTGTCGCGGTAGTGCCTGACTGTCCCGTCCCGCCGCAGAGCGAATGGAGTTCCACCGTCGACAGCACGGCAAAGAGGGCGAGCAGGGCGGTGAGGCCCCACATGCCTCCGTATAATATCGAACACACTATCAGAGCCACGTAGACGAGCCCGGTGAGAGAGCGGAGCAGAAGGTTGTTCATATTTAGCAATCTTGCTTGGAGTATGATTTCATTATGCTGTGGATAGCGTTAAATTCATGCATACTTCGATACTGTTGGATTAAGCGACAAAATTACTACTTTTTTTGAAAAAAGTGTCATCATCAGCCGACAAAGGTGTGACACCGCGCAAAAACTACCCGGCCGCAGGATCCGGCGCGGGCTTCGGATTGTTAAGCGTGTTAAGAAACGGTGACACTTTTTTGCCATAAAACAAAAAAGACTTAATTTTGCCGCTGTGGTCAGTTACAGGGATGACCGCTTGAAATCTATCTATCGTAAAACCAATCATTATACGCCTATCGGAACACTGCTACTCTAAACCAGTAAAAATTTAGAATAGTGACACAGAACATGGTCGCGCTGCCCGATGAATCTCTGGTGGCGAAGTATGCTTCAGGATGCAATGAGGCGTTTGACGTGCTTCTACGCCGTCATCAGTCCCGCCTGTTTTCCTATATTTTGTCCGTGGTCAAAAACCGCGATATGGCTGATGATATATTCCAGGACACATTTGTCAAGGCCATAATGACCATAAGGCAGGGACGCTATAGCGAGAGCGGACGATTCTTTTCATGGCTGACACGTATCGCCCACAATCTTATTATTGATACCTTCAGGCAGGCAAAAGCCGAAAATGTGGTGTCGGCCGATGCCGGTGAAACCGATGTGCTCAACCGACGCGAACTGAGCGAGGGCAATATCGAGGATCATCTCGCTTCGGTGCAGATCGACTGCGATGTGCGCCGGCTGGTGGCTGCTCTCCCCGACAATCAGCGCGAGGTACTGGAGATGAGATATTATCGCGACATGTCGTTCAAGGAGATCGCCGATCAGACAAATGTCAGCATCAACACCGCTCTGGGACGTATGCGTTACGCGATCATTAATATGCGTCGGCTGGCCGAGCGCAATCATATAGCGCTTACGGTCTGAAGCACAAGCCCGTTATTTATCGGTGAAATATTGCAGATGGCAAAACAGGAATATGTGAGCAGAAATCTCGAGTGGCTTGAAGCCAAGTCGCGCGAGCCGGGCGTGAAGCCGCTCGACAAGGGAATTTTCTATAAGGTGCTCCGGTCGGGCGACAGCAAGGGTGCTCTGCCCGGCAGAGGGAGCGTGGTGACGGTGCATTATGTCGGAAAGACCATCAACGGTCGCGCTTTCGACAGCAGTCGTGGAGCTACGCCTCCGGCTTTCAGACTGCGTGAGCTTATACCCGGATGGATCATTGCCTTGCAGCAGATGCATGTCGGCGACCGCTGGGAGGTGTACATCCCCGCATCGCAGGCCTATGGCAAGTCGGCTCAACCGGGCATTCCGGGAGGATCCACTCTGATCTTCGATATAGAGCTTCTCGCCGTCAACTGATGATGTAGTGGGGCAGACATATCTGTTGCTGAAAACGGCTTCAGCGCAGCAAGGCGTTGAGGTCGGGAATGCGTCCCGATCGCATTGAATAGGCCGGCATGTTGAGTTGCCGGCATTCGTTCATATAGCGGTCGGCTATTTTTGTGTTTAAGTCGGTCGACATCACGATGGTGTCTGGCCGGTACTGTGTGGCAATTTCCTTCATTGTTCCTCTGTATCCGCGGCATATTATCACGTAGACCGGTGGCGCGCTATCGGTCGGTTTTGTGTTCCGGTTGCCGTCGGCGAATACTACGCTGCTGTTCCCGATATGCAGAGTCGGGCATCTGTAGACTACGCCGGGAAATTCGGCCCGTCGGTTGGCTGTCATCAGGGTATCGATGCCTCGGCGACCCATATAGTCGCGCATGCGTGGCATCTCGCGAGCGGCTATCTCTGATAGCTGGCGGTCGCCGGCGGTTGATATTATGCTGACACTGCCGGGCGTGGCTACGGCCACACAAGTGTATCCGGCGGCAGGAATGATATATACTCCTGAGCGTTCGGGCGTAGCCTGAATCATCCCCATGCTTATTGTGGCAACCGCACAAAGAGCCGATGCAGTCATTCCGGCCATGCGCCGGCAGTGCAGCCCGTAGGCGAGAAGCGCTGTAGCCAAGGCTGCGCCGACCAGAAGCCATGGACTGAAATAAAGGCCGTCCAAAGTTGCTCCGGGCAGGTTGTTGCATAGGTTGGCTATGCCGGTTACGCATTGAGCCAGCCGGTCGACGACGCTGTTGAGCATCACCGGATCTCCTCCGCAGGCCTCGATGGTTATGGCGGTTGCTCCGCCCGATATCAGGAGCGGCAGCAGCGGAGCCACAGCCACGTTGGCCGGAAGAAAATAGATCGGAAAGGTGTGGAAATAATATGCCGATATTGCCCCTGTGGCAAGCATGGCGGAGAGTGATACGGATACGATCCCTGCCAGACGGTGGGCTATGCGTCGGCGTGGTGCGGTCGGATTCAGCAGTCGGGCGAACAGTAATATCCCGGCCACTGCGGCAAAGGAGAGCTGGAAACTGATTGTGAATAATGCCGTGGGATCGAAGGCCATGATAAGCATGGCGGCCAGACAAAGGGCGTTGGCCGGACTGTGGCGTCGCTGAAGCATTGAGGCCATAAGTAGCACCGAAGCCATCACTGTCGCTCTTGTGACCGATGCCGACAGGCCTGTGACGGCGGCGTATGACCAAAGCAGGATGATGGCTGATGCTGAGGCAGCGCTGCGCATCCGGCAGAGGCGCAGTGGATACAGGGCTATCATCAGCAGCGAAGCGATGATCCCGACGTGAAGGCCGCTGAGCGCAAGTACGTGAGCCATGCCCGCGCCCGAAAAACTCTTTCGTGTCGACTGGTTCATATCCGAGGTGTCGCCGGTGATCAGTATGTTGACCAGCCGCTTGGTGTCTCCCTTCATTCCGCTCCGGTAAATGATGCCGGTTATGGACATGCGCAGTTTTATCAGCCGCATCATGATGCGTGGCGACGGCTCTGCGCTGATTATGTTTTCTGGCTTGACAAAAGCCTTTCCGGCTATGCCGCTGCGCTTCATCCGTTGCTGTTCGCTCGTTTCCTCCGGGAAATACGTCCGTGTTTCCGGACGCTCTATGGCTGTTGTCGCGACTATGCGGTCGCCCGGCTCTGTGTAGGGTTCTGTCGACGGAATGTACAGATATATGTCGGCGGGATTTGTCGGACGGTAGCTGCCCTTCTCGTCGGCATATCTCACAGGGCTGACTTTCAGCCGTCGGGTGGCATCTCCGTCCTTCACCTCTTTGATGTCGGCTTCGAGTGTGATGGGTCGGTTGAAGGGGAGTGCCTCCTCATCAGGTGCGCCGACGCCGAAAGCCAGCGCTCCGGCAGCTGCGGCACAGGTGGTGATGGCTGTGTGGTTCTGTTTCAGTGCTGCAAATATGATCGCCGCCGCGAGAGCTGCCAGTCCTATGAGGGCAGCGTCGGTGAGGGCCGACAAAATGATTCCTGCGGCCATGGCTGTGGCCGCAGGAATCAATGGCATCATGGAGAGGGGAGCACGCATTTTGTCGGTTGTGGCGCTAAGCGCTCATTGTAGGTTAGAGCCAGAGCGGAGCAAGGTATCTCGACAGGAGATAGCCGCCGCCGAGCAGCCACAGATAAAGCCAGAAAGCAAGGATGAACGGCTTGGCGCCGGCTTTCTTAAATTTGTCGATACTGGTTTCGGCGCCTAAGGCGGTCATGGCCATGGTCAGCAGGAAGGTGTCGAAGTAATTGATCGCGTCTACTACCGGCATTGGAAGCAGGTCGAATGAGTTGAAACCGATCACGGCAAGAAATCCTACGGCAAACCAGGGTATGGCCACCTTGCCTTTCGTGGAGCCGTCATGCTGGGCCGAACGGGCGGCGCGTCGTGCCACCCACCAGCCGAGGATGAGCAACACAGGCACCAGCAGCATCACGCGGATCATCTTCACGATGATGGCTACATTGGCCACATCGGCTCCCATGGCGTTGCCGGCTCCTACGGCGTGAGCCACTTCGTGGAGGGTGGCGCCGGCATAGATGCCTACCTCCTGAGGAGTCATCTCAAGGATGCCGGCGCGGTAGGCTATGGGATAAAGAAACATCGACAGTGTGCCGAATATCACTACTGTGGCCACGGCCACAGCCGTCTTGTAAGGCTTGGTCTGGATGGTCGACTCGGCTCCGAGCACGGCTGCCGCACCGCAGATGCCGCTGCCTATGGAGGTGAGAAGAGCTATGTCGCGGTCCATCTTCATCATTTTGCCTATGAGTATGCCACCGAGTATGGTAGTGGCCACGACTATGGCGTCGACGATGATTCCGGCCGCGCCTACATTGAGTATGTCCTGAAAAGTAAGCCGGAAGCCGTAGAGTATGATACCCACGCGCAATATCCGTTTAGAGCAGAATTGTATGCCGGGAACCCACGTTTCCGGTAGGTTGTTGCGCAGTGAATTGGCATAGAGCATACCGAGAACGATACCTATGATCATCGGGCTCAAAGATAGTTCGCGCACCACTTGCGCACTGCCTATATAGAAGGCGGCGCATGAGAAGAGGGCTATGAGCAGTACACCGTGGAGCATGCTGCTGCGTTTTTCTGTCAACATGATTTTGAAATAGGTTTGGTTATGTGTTCGTTGCTTATTGTGTGTGTTGTCTTTTATGAGTGCCAGATGTTCCATGCGGCAAACGCCTGAAGTAACAACATTTCCAACCCGTTTTTTGTTTCAGCTCCATGCTCCTGCGACCGCTTCATGAACAGTGTGACGTCAGGGTTGTAGAGAAGGTCATAGCAAAGGTGTTCCCTTGTCAGTTCTTCGTAAGGAATATCAGGGCATTCGTCTACATGCGGATACATGCCGAGCGGGGTGGTGTTGACTATTATTTTGTGTTTTGCCATGACCTCGGGTGTCAGTTCGCCATAGGTCAGCGTGTTGTCACGTTTGGTGCGCGACACCCATGTCACCTCGACTCCCAGATTCTTCAGTCCGCAGCCTACGGCCTTTGCCGCGCCACCGGTGCCGAGCACTAATGCATGCTTGCGAGCCGGGTTGAGAAGGGGGGCTATCGAATCGGAAAAACCGATGATGTCGCTGTTGTAGCCCTTGAGCTTCAGATTCTTGCCTGAACCGATGAATTTGATGACGTTGACCGCTCCGATCACTTTCGCATCATGATCCATCTCGTCCATGTAGGCTATCACCTGCTCCTTGTAAGGAATTGTGACATTGAGTCCCGCCAGATTGGGATACTGGGCTATGATCTCCATGAGGCGTCCTATGTCATCGATCTCGAAATTGACATATCGGGCCGGGATTTTTTCCGCCTCGAATTTGTGGTTGAAATAGTTCTGTGAGAAAGAGTGTCCGAGCGGATACCCTATGAGGCCGTAGAGCCGTTCAGGTGTTTTTGCCATGCGAATTAAATCGGTTGCTTGTTATTATTACTACAGGAGTTTCGATGAAACACATGTAAGAATATGCACTGTCGCTTGGTCGTTGGGCGGTGTCAAATAGCGTCTACTGGCAGAGCCTCGGCCATTCTCGATTGATATCTTCTGCAAATATACGAATTGAAGTTCATATATTCATCGTTTTTGCATGACAATGAGTCATTCTCTCTGTGCTTTTGTCTTTTTTTTGCGGATCGGTACGCCTGTTTCCTTATTTTTAGATAATTTCTTCATGCTGATCACCACTGGCATTCCGAGCCATCCGCGGGCCACAGTCACTTCACGCTTCGCTCCGATGCGGGTACGGTTGTACTCTTCCAGACTTAGATGTTGCTCGGTCTTGCGTCCGTCGGGCAGCGTCACTACAGCTCCGTAAGTGTAGTAATGGCCGTCGGGCACGTATCTGTTACGGCCCACACGCCGGGTGCGGTTGTGGCGGTGACGAGTACGTTCGGTTACTTCGCCTATTAACGTTTCGGATTTCTCCTCGGTTGCCCCAAGACGGTTGATGCCCAGTATCGCGAGATAACCTACGCCGCCAGCTACGAATACATGCATCAGACCCCGCAATGTCTTCTGTGTGATGGAGCGCTTCACTCCATTCTTGGCGCGAAGAGTCATAGGCAGGGAAGTCAGCGCAAGAATCGCGGCAGCGGTCAGAGATATCCAGCGTGACGACAGGGTCTGCGACGCCAGAGCTATTCCGGCGCCCCAGCTCGTTATACCGACTATGATCAAGAGCACAAGCAGAATATAGGGCATTTTTCCTTTCATTGCGAAGAAATATTTATTTACGAAGGCAAAATTACGAAAAAATGATTAACTTTGCAGCGTCTATTTGTCGCGTCGCTTATAGCGGCATATTCAGGCGGGGTGTAGCGCAGTCCGGTTAGCGCACCTGGTTTGGGACCAGGGGGTCGAAGGTTCGAATCCTTTCACCCCGACAATGAAGTAAAAGCCTTGAAAATCAGACGCAATCTGGCTTTCAAGGCTTTTTTTATACCGTTTCGTTCTCACATCCCGGCATCGTGATTTTATTATGATCGTGACGGGCACTCGTGATGCCTACATAGTCGGCGGCAGTCATCGTCTGTGCCGTTGCGAATGCTATGGTGAAGTCACCGCATCGGTTCAGGTTGTCGGTAGTGGCGTGTGAACCCATAGAGATCATGATCTCGTTTGAATCCCATTGGCCGCCCCATGCCGTGTTCATGGCGTTGGGAGTGCCGTCGGCATTATACGTGCCGATTATCAGCACCGGTTGCGGAAGCACCCATGCTTTGGGTTTGAAATGTTTCATAATGTATGGTATTATGATTGCAGTTGTTGTGTGTTGTCTTATTAGAGGTCAGAAAGCGAAGCCTACATTGTCCACGTAGAGCGTCAGTCCTTCAGTGCCCACGTATGGCTCGCCGTTGCCTGCCGAAAACATCACGATGATATGGGTCGGAGTCGCATCTGCTGAGTCCCATCCCTCCTCCTGTATCCTGACGAGTTTTCCTTTCGAATTGTGGGCATAGTAGGAGTTGTCGCCGTTGCGCAGAGGTAGCCATGACAGCGAATGATTCTTTGATACATCGCCATATACAAGCGGCACGCGGTGTCCCGACTGCCATGCCGTGCCGCGTTTGAATTTCTCTCCGCCGGTAGCTATCCGCTTTGCATGTAGGCCTCCTTGAGCGTCCTCCCAGCGGCGCTGAAGCATCACGAACACCACAGCCTCGTCGCGTCCGGGCAACACTTTCTTGCCGCCGAAGCCGGTCGATTTCACCCGGGTGTCGGTCTGCGGCATGTCTACCGAATAGTCCATCACCAGAGCTTTCGGCCGCTTGGTGTAGGGTATGCCCATCTCCATCTTGGCGTAGGGATTGCTCGTGCTTGTGATCGGCTCTATCATCTCTCCGAGAAACATCGATCCGGCCACCATCACATCCATGTTTATCAGCCCGAGCACTTTGACGCGTTCCATCTGTGTGCACAGTTTCGCACATCGGTTGTTGGCCGTGCGGTTGGCCGGATACACGGCGTTGGAGCCTTTGGTCACACCCGATACTTTGGCGTAAACATTGCTTGTGGCCCACGGAGAGCCGCCGAGATTGCGGTATGCGGCATTGCCGCTCCCCGATATGTTCCTCTCAGGACCTACTTCGTAGAGCACCTTTTCGTGGCCGCCTATCACCACCGATTCGCGAAGAGTGCGGCGTACCCAGTGCTCGAAGTCACCGTAAGGTATCGGTTCGGTCGTTTTGGTCTGGGCAGCCGATATCATGGCCGACATTATTAATGCCGCGAGGCTTGCTGTGCGTGTTATGTTCATATCTTTTTTATGGAATGTGCAAAGTTAATGCAATTTTTGAAGTATATGCTGTGACGTTTGTCAGTGATGTTTGTCAAAAAGTGGTATTTGTCAGAAAGAATATGTGAGTGTCAGTCCGTAGCGCATTCCTGTGCGCGAAGTCGGATTGAATACGAATCCTCCCGATGCGCTCGCCATGCTCCGGGGCGCGCCGTCGAAGCGTCGGATGGCTCTGTGCTGGTCGCCTCTGAAGTAGCCCAGGACTTCGTTGACCGGGTCACAGAAAAAGGCCGCCACATAGCCCAGGGCGCGTGAGCCGAAGATGCGGTAGCCGTTGGCCATTATATGGCGTTTGGCATGATAGAAAGCCTCGCCCATGATTGAGCCTACCACCGATGTCACTACAATATCCTGAGCCGACGGGATTTCGTTGAAGGCTTCAAATCCGTATTCCCAGAAGAATGTAGAGATGCAGAAGCAATACACAAACGAACCCCAGTAGTTGAATCCGCAGCTCCGGGCACTCATGTAGTAGGCGGCGCCGGCATAGGGGTGGAGCACAAAGTTGAAAATAAATTTGTCACCGTCCCATACCGGACCCTCTTTGACGTGGCGAAGCCAGCGTTTGAACAACGGGGTCTTGCCGTTTTCATGACTGTTCCATGCTGTCGATTCCTGAGGAAGCAGTTCCAGGATGCCGAGCGCGGTCAGACCGCCACCCATCAGGACTGCCGTATTGGCCCACAGGCGGTTCCAGTCGCGCATGGATCGGGTGGGGGAGTACGGATAGTCATACAGGCTCGGTTTCTTGGACCAGCATCCTTCTGTGGCGGCACTGGTCGCTTCGGTGGTGTCGTCGGCTCCGGCATCGTCGTTTGTGATTGATGCCTGATGAATAACGAGAGTCTGAGGCACCTTCGGAGCCTGCGGCAATGAAATGCTTGGAGTCGGTATTGATATTTCTGTCAATGTCGGCAGCGAGACGGCGCCGGCCGCCAGGTATACTGCGGAGATCATTACCGTTAATATGACCGTAATTCTTCTCATTGATTAAAATAGTCGATACGTTGATAGTATGCTTATTTCTTAAACGCTGGCGCGACGCTACAGTTCTGTCGTGGTAACTTTTTATGGCGGTTGCGGACAACAATCTGACCCTATCGGAAAAAGATTGACAGGCGTTTTGCTCACTGATCGGAGCATTTTCAGTAATTTTGCTGCCGTAAATCAATGACTGATCAGTTTCAAAAAATACTTCTGGCGGTGACGATGCTCATCATTCCGTTTGCCGGTAGAGCGTCCGACCATGGTGATCCGCTTCAGGCCGATACTGTGCCCCAACGTAAGAATATCATCGACCGCCTGCTCGATTATTTTGCCGAATCCAATAAACCCGACTATAGCAAAGGCCTTGATGTCAGTTTTATCGGAGGACCTCACTATGCGTCGGATACCAAGCTCGGCATAGGTCTTGTGGCCGCCGGCAATTATCTCGCTGACCGGTCCGACACATCGGCCATACCCTCCAACGTTTCGCTGTATTCTGATATATCCACCGCGGGATTCGCTCTGCTCGGACTGCGTGGCACACACATTTTCCCATCCGACCGACGGCGTATTGACTACAATATATTCTTCTATTCTTTCCCGACCGAATTCTGGGGACTCGATTTCGGAAGTCAGCGCAATGATGATGGCAAGTCGTCATATCGTCTGTTGTCCTACAGAGCCTCTGCCACGTTTATGTGGCGTCTTGGCGACAATTTGTTCGCAGGGCCGGCGCTTGAGTTTCATCACTATGATGCCCGCAAGGCACAGCGTCCGGAGCTGTGGCTGGGTCAGGATATGGTCACCAACACTGTCGGCGCCGGTTTTAGATTGCAGTACGATTCGCGCGACTCACACACCGGGCCGGCTACAGGTTGGCTTTTCGTGCTTGACCAGAAGTTTTGCCCGCGTTTCCTGAGCAATAGTTATGCGTTTAGCTTCACGGCATTGCGGCTTGCCCGTTACACTCCTCTCTGGCGTGGTGGGGTGCTTGCTGCTCAGGTGGCCGGACGCTTCGCTTATGGCAATGTCTGCTGGAGCATGATGTCCAATCTCGACGAAGGGGGCGGTATGCGTAGCTATTACGAGGGTCGCTATCGCGACAAATGCGCTCTCAATGTGGTGGCAGAGTTGCGTCAGCATGTGTGGCGTCGTAGTGGTGTGACGTTCTGGGCCGGTGCCGGAGTCGTAACCCCGGCCATCGAAAGTGTGAGATGGAGTCGTGTGTTGCCCTGCGTCGGACTTGGATATAGGTGGGAGTTCAAAAAGCGTTGCAATGTGCGACTCGATTATGGTATAGGCCGCGGGTCATCATCTTTTTCGTTTAATATCAATGAAGCATTCTGATACACCACACCGTCTGAAAACACGTTCGCATATATATCTTTCTCCACAAGTCTCATCCGTCATATTGTTGATCTGGACTCTGTCAATGCTCGCGGCTCCGGCAGTGATATTGTCGGTCACCGAACAGCTGTCGTGGGCTGCACGCATCGCCAACGCTCTTTTCCCCGTCGGGGTGTTCGGTCTGTGGCTTGCATGTTCGCGTCGTGTGGCTGCGACAGTTCTGTCCACGATTCCGTTTATGGTGCTTGGAGCGTTCCAGATAGTGTTGCTGTTTCTTTACGGACGGTCGATCATAGCGGTCGACATGTTTCTCAACGTTGTCACGACAAATCCCACTGAGGTAGGTGAACTTTTGGGAAATCTGTTGTCAGCCATACTGACCGTCTGTCTGATGTATCTGCCGCCTATCGTATGTGCGGTCGTGGGATGTGTCCGGCATTGGCGTGCCGGCCGCCGTGCGATCTCTGTCGGATGTCGTGTGTCCTTGTCGGTTTTGCTGGTGGCTCTGGCAGCTATAGTGGGCTCGCTTCCCGGATCGCGCCCGGTGCGCCCTCTGATTGATGTCTATCCGATCAATGTGCTATATAACATTGTGCTTGCGGTCGATCGCACGGAGCGGCTCGAAAACTATGAGTCGACATCTTCGTCGTTCTCGGCTCATGCGGTGGATCTCTCTCCGTCCGATTCTGCACGAAGGGTCGTGGTGATCGTCGTGGGTGAAACAGCCCGTGGCGATCGTTGGCAGATCAATGGATATGGTCGCCCGACGTCGCCCTCGCTGGCTGCAGGTGGTTTTGTCAGCTTTCCGGAGGCATATTCAGAATCCAACACCACTCATAAGAGTGTCCCGATGCTGCTGTCGCATCTCACAGCCGATACATTCGGAGATTCAATATACTCGGTCAAGAGCATTGTGACGGCATTCCGTGAGGCGGGATTCCGCACAGCCTTCTTCTCCAACCAGCGCTACAACCGTTCGTTTATAGACCGCTTTGCGTTTGAAGCTGACACAACTCTGTTTATAAAGGAGCAGCCGGGGGCTTCGGGAGAGTCGTTAGATATGGAGCTGCTGCCGCTGCTGAAAGAGGAGCTGGCGCGTGGCGCAGGCCGTCAGCTCATAGTGCTCCATGCCTATGGCTCTCATTTCAGCTACAACGACCGTTATCCTGAGGATTTCGCCCGGTTCGTCCCGTATGAATATACCGATGCCTCGTTGGCGGCCAAGGATCGGCTTGATAATGCCTACGACAATACCATACTCTACACGGCGGCCATGCTCGATTCTGTGGCGTCATGTCTGCGTTCGTCTGGCGCTGAAGCCGCGATGGTCTATGCGTCCGATCATGGTGAGGATATCTTCGACGACGACCGTCATCTGTTTCTTCATGCTTCACCTGTGCCGAGCCGATGGCAGATCGACGTCCCGATGATTGTATGGATTTCCGATCCCATGGCGGCGCGTCATCCCGGCTATTTCGACGCCGCCTGCGCCAATAGGCCGATGCCGGTCAGCACCTCGCGTTCGGTCTATCATACCGCACTGCAGCTTGCAGGCATCGGTTCCCCGCTTTTCGATCCGAAGCTTTCCGTCGTGTCGGGGGAATATAAAAAACCGGCGCGGCGCTATCTTGACGATCACAACTGCGCCGTGGATCTCGACGCTATCCTCGCACGATAGGCGTCGTGCTATTTCGTAGGCTCGATATCTCCGATGCGTGACATTGTGATGTCTTTTTTCCCGACTTCATAGCGCAGGAGATTCTTCTTCACTTTTACGTCATCAAGGTGCTTTAGCTCAAGAAAACGTGTGGTGATCTCTCTCTTCAGGCGTGCCTTGAGTGATGCTGCAGCGAGAGGGCGTATCGAATCAAGGGCAGGCGCATCCTGATCGGTCAGCAGATTGGTGTCAAATACTATGTCGGCCGGATCTATGTCTATCTCGATCGATTGCGGATCTATAGCCACGCTCACTTCGTCATCGTCAATCGCTGTCCATATGCCCTGGGCCGACACTTCGGCTGCAGCTGAAAGTGCATAGGGCTGGACTATCTGATCAGTCGGCTGCAGAGAACCTGTCGCATCCACCATCGCCGAGATTATCAGCGGACCGCCGTTCTTACCGTCGTCGCGTACAAAATTGAAGGTCTCCACAATGTTGGCCGTGCCCGACATCTTGTCCGATAGGCGTTCGGGGGTGCCACACCAGCTGCCTTGGATCTCTTTTGCCAGGCGGGCCGTTTCATCACACGATACAAGCGTCAGTGACACAAGTGCAATTGAAGCAAATAATGCGGTTTTGATCATGATTGTTGATATATGTTTTGCATTTTTAAGATATTAACGCGAATAGGCGCATTAAAGTTTTGCTTTATGAAATCAAATTTGTTAACTTTGCCATTCAGATACGATAAACATATACAATAACATAAATACTTATCTGATTATGGCAACCAAACCATTCCGATATCAGGAGATGTTTCCAATGTCGGCTGACACTACGGAGTATTATCTTCTGACACCCGACTATGTGAAGACCGAGAATTGGAACGGTCACGAGATGCTCGTCGTTGATCCCGAAGCTCTCACGGTGCTCGCGCGTCAGGCCACGCACGACAACGCTTTCATGCTCCGACGGGAGCATAACGAGATGGTGGCTAAGATACTTCACGATCCCGAAGCCAGCGAAAACGACAAGTTCGTGGCTCTTACCATGCTGCGCAATGCCGAAGTGGCAGCCAAGGGACAGCTCCCGTTCTGTCAGGATACCGGCACAGCTATAATCCACGGCAACAAGGGACAGAATGTATATACCGGCGGCGGCGACGAAGAACGTCTTTCCAAAGGTGTCTACCTCACCTACACCGAAGACAATCTTCGCTATTCGCAGAATGCGCCTCTGACAATGTTCGATGAGGTCAACACCGGATGCAATCTTCCCGCACAGATCGATCTTCATGCCGTCGACGGCAACGAATACAAGTTCCTTTTCGTGGCAAAAGGAGGCGGATCGGCCAACAAGACCTATCTCTATCAGGAAACAAAGGCGCTTCTGACGCCCGAAAAGCTCGTCCCCTTCCTCGTGGAGAAGATGAAGAGCCTCGGCACAGCCGCCTGTCCCCCCTATCACATCGCGTTCGTGATCGGAGGCACATCGGCCGAAATGAACCTCGCCACAGTAAAGAAGGCCTCTGTAAAATACTACGACAATCTTCCTACCAAGGGCAACGAACTCGGACATGCATTCCGCGACGTGGAGCTGGAGAAGCAGCTCCTCGAGGAAGCGCAGCGCATCGGACTCGGCGCACAGTTCGGAGGAAAATATTTCGCCCACGACATACGCGTCATCCGTCTGCCGCGCCACGGTGCGTCCTGCCCCGTCGGTCTTGGCGTAAGCTGCTCGGCCGACCGTAATATCAAGGCAAAGATCAATAGCAAGGGCCTCTGGATCGAGAAGCTTGATTCCAATCCCGGCGAACTGATCCCCGAAGAGATGCGCCGCGAAGGAGAAGGTCAGGTAGTGAAGATCGATCTCAACCGTCCGATGCCCGAAATACTTAAGGAACTCTCCAAATATCCGGTGGCCACGCGCTTGTCGCTCAACGGCACTATTATCGTAGGCCGCGACATAGCCCACGCCAAGATCAAGGAGCGTCTCGACCGTGGCGAGCCGATGCCGGAATACATGCAGAGTCATCCTATCTACTATGCCGGACCGGCCAAAACGCCGGCAGGAATGCCTTCAGGATCCTTCGGACCCACCACTGCCGGACGCATGGACTCCTACGTCGACCAGTTCCAGTCCGAAGGCGGATCGATGGTGATGATAGCCAAGGGCAACCGTAGCCAGCAGGTTACCGATGCCTGCCACAAACATGGAGGATTCTATCTCGGATCCATCGGCGGACCGGCTGCTATACTCGCACAGAACTCCATCAAGAAAGTGGAATGCCTCGAATATCCCGAACTCGGCATGGAGGCTATCTGGAAAATCGAAGTGGAGGACTTCCCCGCCTTCATACTTGTCGACGACAAAGGCAACGATTTCTTCCAGCAGATAGTGCAGAAATGCAACGGATGCGGACTCAAGTAATCATACCGTCACTACATCGCGCTTGGATGCTTCGGCATCCGGGCGCTCTGACATTAAAGAAATCTTAATACCCAATACCAAATCATGGCAGAAAAAAAAGAAAAATTGTTTGACCAGTTTCCGCCGGTGACCACAGCCGAATGGCGCGAGAAAGTGGAAGCCGACCTGAAAGGCGCGCCTTTCGACAAGAAACTGGTATGGCGTACCAATGAGGGCTTCAATGTGCAGCCTATGTACCGTGCCGAGGATATAGAAAACCTCAGCACAACCGATTCGCTTCCCGGCGAATATCCGTTTGTCCGTGGCACACGCACCGACAACGACTGGCTGGCCCGTCAGGAAATTGACGCCGCCGATCCTGTCGCCGCCAATGCCAAGGCTCTCGACGTGCTCGGCAAGGGCATCACGTCGCTTGGATTCCGTATGAAAGAGTGCGACGCTGCTACTGTCGCATCGCTGCTCAAGGATATCGATATCGCCAAGGTGGAGATCAACTTCACCGCATGCCCGCGCCACTGCGAGGAGCTGTGCGCAAGCATCGTGAAGTATGTCAAAGACAATGGTGCCGCCGACACATTCCGCGGAAGCATCGATTTCAATCCGTTTAAGAAGGCTCTCAAGCACGGCAAGCCGTTCCCCGGCGATATCGCCCAAATGGCTGCCGATATGATTTTAGTGGCCTCCGATGTCAAGGGGCTGCGTCTGCTCGGTGCCGACAGCGTGATGCTGAGCGACGCCGGAGCCTATATATATCAGGAACTTGGCTATGCTCTCGCATGGGGTGCCGAGTGGCTGACTCTGCTCACCGACCGTGGGCTTTCGGTCGATGAGGCCGCATCGCGTGTGAAGTTCAATATGGGTATCTCCAGCAACTATTTCATGGAGATCGCCAAATTCCGTGCGGCACGAATGCTCTGGGCGCAGATCGTGGAGCTTTACAAGCCCGCATCGGCCGACGCCTGCAAGATGGCGGTGCATGCCGTGACATCGCGGTTCAACCAGACAGTCTACGACGCACACGTCAATCTTCTGCGTAGCCAGACCGAATGTATGTCGGCCGCTCTCGCAGGAGTCGACTCGATCACTGTGACTCCCTTCGACGCACCCTATCGCACCCCTGATGATTTCTCCGAACGCATCGCGCGCAATCAGCAGTTCCTTCTCAAGGAGGAGAGCCATCTCGACAAGGTGGTCGATCCTGCCGGAGGATCATACTATGTCGAGACTCTGACGGTCGCCATTGCCAAGGAGGCATGGAAGCTCTTCCTCGAAGTGGAGGACAAGGGCGGATTCCTTGCAGCTGTCAACGATGGCGAAGTGCAGCGCGCTGTCCGCGCCACTTCCGATAAGCGCCACACAGACGTGGCACGCCGCAAGGAGATACTTCTCGGCACCAACCAGTACCCCAATATCAACGAGATGGCGGCCTCAAAGATAGAAGCCACCGGATGCTCGTGCGGATGTCACAACCATGACGATGACAATGCTGACGCAGCGCTCCCCACAGCCCGCGCGGCAAGCGATTTCGAAGCGCTGCGACTGGCCACGGAGGCAGCATCCAATCGTCCGAAGGTGTTTATGCTCACTATCGGCAATCTGGCCATGCGTCTCGCACGTGCGCAGTTCTCCACCAACTTCTTCGGCTGCGCCGGCTACGAGATCATCGACAATCTCGGATTCGAGACAGTGCAGCAGGGCGTCGACGAAGCTCTTGCCAAGGGTGCCGACGTGATCGTGCTCTGCTCAAGCGATGACGAGTATGCCGAGCTCGCTCCCGAAGCCTACCGCTACCTCGACGGCCGCGCCGAATTCGTTGTGGCAGGCGCTCCGGCCTGCACCGACGATCTCAAGGCCATCGGCATAGAGAATTTCGTCAATGTGCGCTCAAATGTGCTCGACACTCTGCGTGCGTTCAACGAGCGTCTGCTCAAATGATAAATCCTCATCCTTAATACCATCTTACAATGAGACCCGATTTTAAGAATATCGACATAACGAAAGATGCCTTCACCACTCCGGCTCATGCCCCGGCGGAGGCAAAGGGTGAGGAATGGCTCACGCCCGAACTCATCCCCGTAAAACCGATCTATACAAAGAGCGACCTTGAAGGACTCGAACACCTCAACTATGTGTCAGGTCTGCCCCCGTTCCTCAGAGGTCCGTACAGCGCCATGTACCCCCTGCGCCCCTGGACTATCCGACAGTACGCCGGATTCTCCACCGCAGCCGAATCCAACGCTTTCTACCGCCGCAACCTTGCAGCAGGTCAGAAGGGACTCTCGGTGGCGTTTGACCTTGCCACACACCGTGGTTACGACGCTGACCACTCGCGTGTGGTGGGCGACGTGGGCAAGGCCGGAGTGTCGATCTGCTCGCTCGACGACATGAAGGTGCTTTTCGACGGTATACCCCTCAACAAGATGTCGGTGTCGATGACCATGAACGGTGCCGTTCTTCCGGTACTCGCTTTCTATATCAATGCCGGACTCGAACAGGGTGCCAAGCTCGAAGAAATGGCCGGAACGATACAGAACGATATCCTCAAGGAGTTCATGGTGCGCAACACCTATATCTATCCGCCGGAGTTCTCGATGCG
>ERZ778518.661-NODE-661-length-31035-cov-4.581633_pt1 | contig 31035 bp, 27 predicted proteins | sample MGYA00510340_ERZ778518 | MGnify/ENA primary metagenome ERZ778518 (study PRJEB29527, sample SAMN07138967) | mouse gut metagenome | material: feces | host: mouse | place: China:Nanjing | collected 2016-01-25 ...
TGAGCAGGGAGTCTGTGTCCGGCTGCGGACATAAGTAGTTCTAACTGCTGCGGCTTTGCTGTTGTGGCAGGCGTGCAACCGGCCCGTAAGCGCCATCCAGGCGCTGACGGGCCTTTTCCGTGCATCCATGCACGGAAATTGCGGGTTGTGTCGCAACAGTAAGAACTTCTGATGTCCTCCGAAGGCACAGACGCCCTGCTCACCGGGACTGGCGGGAATATGTACTTTGTTTCCGGGAGCAATGAGTTAAGTGCCGTGCTTGCATGAGTATTTGGCGAATGCCAAGTGAATAAGGGGGGATTGTATCCTTGTATGGGAATCATTACCTTGCATTCTGGCTTGTTTTTAGAAAATGTTAACTTGTAGTAAAACAGTGTATGTTATATAATAACAAGAGGTGTGCTCTGTGCTAATTAGGGGAGAACAGTAGAAAGAGCTGCGGAGAAAAGAAAAAGGAGAAGACACATGTCAGACTATTATGATAATGATGAAATAGAAAAAGAGGAATCAGATCAGACGGAGTCAGCACAGGACCAGGAGAAGGATTCTCAGGATACGAAAGATGCGGCAGGTGGGAAGGAAGCGGATGGGCAGACTTCTGTGGATGCCGACGGCGTCCGGAAAGAGAGTGAGTATGAAGATGTCTGTTTTATCTGCAGGCGTCCGGAAAGTAAAACAGGTAAGATGTTTAAGCTGCCCAATCATATTTCCGTATGTAATGACTGTATGCATAAGACTATGGATACGGTCAGTCAGTTCGATTATCAGGGAATGTTGAATCATATTCCGCTGGATAACCTGAATAAAAACGGTAAGGGGTTTCCCAGTATCAGCTTTGTAAATATTGCAGATTTGCAGGGAGAAGGCGGGATTCCCAATAAGCAGAAGATCAGAAAGCGGAAAGAGAAAAAAAAGGCACGTCCTGTACTGGATATTCAAAATATCCCGGCGCCCCATAAGATTAAGGCACAACTGGATGATTACATTGTGGGACAGGAGTATGCCAAAAAGGTTATCTCTGTGGCAGTGTATAACCATTATAAGCGGGTGGCTACAGATACAATGGATGAGATCGAAATTGAAAAGTCCAATATGCTGATGATCGGGCCTACCGGTTGTGGAAAGACGTATCTGGTCAGGACGCTGGCAAAGCTTCTGGATGTGCCGCTGGCCATTGCAGATGCCACATCGCTGACGGAAGCGGGTTATATTGGAGACGACATTGAAAGTGTTGTATCCAAGCTGCTGGCGGCTGCTGAGAACGATGTGGAGCGGGCGGAAAAAGGGATTGTTTTTATAGATGAAATCGATAAGATCGCAAAGAAAAAGAATACCAATTCCAGGGATGTAAGCGGAGAGTCGGTACAGCAGGGGATGCTGCGGCTGTTGGAAGGCGCCGAGGTGGAGGTTCCTGTGGGTGCGAACAGTAAGAATGCCATGGTGCCGCTGGCGACGGTTAACACAAAAAACATACTGTTTATCTGTGGCGGCGCTTTCCCTGATCTGGAAGAGATTATCAAGCAGCGTCTGAATAAACAGACTTCCATCGGGTACAATGCAGAGTTAAAAGATAAATACGACAAAGATAAAAATATTCTCAAGAAAGTTACCATAGAAGATCTGAGAAAGTTCGGTATGATACCTGAATTCCTGGGCAGGCTTCCCATCGTATACACATTGGAAGGGCTGACCAAAGATATGATGGTCAGCATTTTGCGGGAGCCTAAAAATGCGATTCTGAAACAGTATCAGAAGCTGTTGGCACTGGATGAAGTAAAGCTGGAATTTGATGACGGCGCACTGGAGGCAATCGCAGAGAAGGCGCTGAAAAAGGATACGGGCGCCAGGGCATTGCGGGCGATTATCGAAGAATTTATGCTGGATATTATGTATGAAATCCCCAAAGATGATAATATTGGCAGAGTGACGATTACAAGGGAATATATCGAGGGTACAGGCGGACCTGTGATTGATATCAGAAAAAACGGGTATACATTGGAAGAGCTGGATGATATGAAACAGACGGGACTGCAGGAATCCTGATTGTATGGATGCACATCCCCTTTCCGCATATGACTGTGCGGAAAGGGGATGTGTGGTATTGTGGCAGGAAGCCTTCTGCGATGTATATCAGATGAGAACTGTAAGGGATAGCTGACCGGACAGGCTGCGGGAACAGGGAGTAGATGGAAAGATGGCAGAAGAATTTATGGCTAATGGCCGGATTGCAGCAGGTTACGCCTTTGACAGGCCGCGTTTACATAAACAGGTGCTGGCTATGGCATTGAAGGAGGATCTTTCTGGCGGACGGTTTTTACATGGTTTGGATGTGGGGTGTGGGGCAGGGCTGTCTGCAGAAGCGCTGGGACGGCATTGCCGGAAGGTGACGGGAGTGGATATTTCCCAGGATATGGTTATGGTGGCCAGGCGCCGCTATCCGGCTCCTGTATATACGTTTCTCACCGGTTCGGCAGAGGAACCGGCGCCGGCCGAAGACCTGTATGATATTGTGACAGCGGCGGGCGTTACGAACTGGCTGGATGAGGAGAGATTTCTGAAGAATTTAGGCGGTGTGCTGCATAGCGGTGGAATGTTGCTGCTCTATGATTTTTGGATTACGGACAGGATGGAAGGCAGTGCGGATTATAGCGCCTGGTGGCACAAGCAGTATCTCAGGCGTTTTCCCATTCCCGTTTCAGGGAAGGGTGCCGGCCGGCGGGAATGGTCGGAAGACAGGGCGGCCCTGCTGGGATTTGCGTTGGAGCGGCAGGAATCTTTTGTGATTCCCCATTCGTTTGAACAGGAGGCATTTGTCAGATTTATGCTTTTGCAGTCCAATGTGAATGCCCGGATCGGGGAAGCGGGGGAGATTTTGGAAGAGAGCAGACGCTGGTTTGACACGACATTGACGCCTGTTTTTCAAGGGGAGGAAAAAACGCTGTTGTTTGACGGCTGGTACCGGAGGTATATTTATCATGGAAGCGCGTGAAATTTTGGAACAGGTCAGGGATGGACGTATATCGGTTGAAGCTGCGGAAGGGTATTTCCGGCGGCAGCCTTTTGAAGAACTGGGGTATGCAAAACTGGATTCTCACCGGGAAATACGTTCCGGTTTTCCCGAAGTCATATTCTGCAGCGGTAAAGCGGATACTTTTCTTGTTTCCATTTACCGGAAAGTATATGAGGCAAGCGGAGAGGCTTTTGGAACACGGGCCAGTTATCGTCAGTATGAAGCTGTGAAGCAGGAAATCCCTCAGATTGAATATGACGAAATTTCCCATATTTTGAAAGTAGAGAAACAAGGCAAACAAAAAATCGGGAAAATTGCAGTATGTACTGCAGGGACAGCGGATATCCCGGTGGCGGAGGAAGCCGCCCAGACAGCAGAATATTTTGGCAGTCTGGTGGAGCGGATTTATGACGTAGGCGTCAGTGGATTGCACCGGCTGCTTTCCCGTCTGGAAAGCATACAGGACGCCCATTGCGTGATCGCCGTGGCAGGTATGGAAGGAGCGCTGGCCAGTGTGATCGGGGGGCTTGTGAAAAATCCTGTCATCGCGGTCCCCACTTCCATCGGGTATGGGGCCAGCCTGCAGGGACTCTCGGCATTGCTGACCATGATCAATTCCTGTGCCAACGGAGTGGCTACGGTGAATATTGACAACGGATATGGCGCGGGTTACCTGGCGACACAGATCAACCGTCTTGCATGGCAGGGGCGGGAAAACGGATGGGAAAGGCGGTGAATGGATATGGATGCACAAGGGGTGATTGCGGACCCTGTAGAAACGACTGAAAAGAAACTGGAGACGCTGTATACATATTTGCGGGATTTGGGCAGTGTGGCGGTGGCTTTTTCAGGCGGTGTGGATTCTACATTTCTCCTGGAAGCCGCACACAGAGCGCTGGGGGATCAGGTGCTGGCGATTACGGCGGCACTTGCTGTTTTTCCCCAAAGAGAGCTGGACAGTGCGGCAGCCTTTTGCGAAAAGGAAGGAATCCGCCTTCAGATCTGCAGGCGGGATATATTGAACACACCGGGATTTTGTCAGAATCCCCCCGACAGATGTTATCTGTGTAAAAAAGAACTGTTTCAGCAGTTCCTGAAAATTGCAGGAGAACATGGGATAGGGACAGTGGTGGAAGGCTCCAATCTGGATGACGAGGGGGATTACCGGCCAGGGATGCGGGCAGTAGCGGAACTGGGGATCAAAAGTCCTTTGAGGCAGGCGGGTATGACAAAGGCGGATATCCGTTTTTTATCTCAGAAATGGGGACTTTCCACATGGAATAAACCATCTATGGCCTGTCTGGCTTCCAGGTTTGCCTATGGGGAAATGATTACAGAGGAAAAACTGGAGATGGTCGGAAAAGCGGAAGCATTGCTGTCGGATCTTGCTTTCAGGCAATACAGGGTACGTATCCATGATAAAATGGGGCGTATCGAAGTGGCAGAGGAAGATTTTGAACGGCTGTTACAGACCGGGGTGCGGGAGGAAATTGTGACGAAGCTCAGGCAGTACGGTTTTACTTATGTGGCGCTGGATCTGCAGGGATACCGCACCGGCAGCATGAACGAAAGCCTGTTGTGAATGGGGAGCTGACTGGAGATTTTGCAGAAAAGGAAAATAGGATGGGAGAGGACAAAAGGGAATGAGAAAAACATTGTATCTGGAGTGCAATGCGGGGATCAGCGGAGACATGATGGTGGCTTCTCTGCTGGATCTGGGCGCGGACAGGGAAGTGCTGCTGGAAGTTCTGGACAGTATACCGGCGGATGGCTTTTCCATAGAAATCGGCAGGGTAAAGAAGGCTGGTATTGACTGCTGTGATTTTCGTGTTCTGCTGGACCATGCGCACGAAAATCACGACCATGATATGGAATATCTGCATGGCCATGCTGGTCATTGTGGAGAACCTCATGTACATGGCCATTATCGTGAAACAGCCCATGCACACGGTCATGACCAGAAAGAATTCCATATACACGGTCACGGCCAGGAAGCCTGCCATGTGCATGGTCACATGCAAGAAGAACAGCACATGCATAATCACGATCAAGAAGCCATCCATATACATAATCACGACCAGGAAGAATTCCATGTACATGGCCACATCCAGGAAGCCCGGCATGTACATGATCATATTTATGAAACACCCCATGTGCATGGTCACCACCATGAAGAACCCCATGAGCATAGCTCCCATGGCCATGCTCATCACGTGCACAGGGGAATGAAAGAAATCCGGGAGATTTTACAGGCGTGCCGGATGACGGAACACGCCAGGGAGATTGCCGGCCGGATTTTTGAGATTCTGGCGCAGTCGGAAGCAAAAGCCCACAATGTTTCTGTGGATGAAGTGCATTTTCATGAAGTGGGGGCAGTGGACTCCATAGTCGATATTGTGTCAGTGGCGGTATGCCTGGATAATCTGGGCGTTACCGATGTGATTGTGCCGAAATTGTGTGAAGGGACAGGCACAGTCAGATGTCAGCATGGCATTTTGCCTGTACCCGTTCCGGCAGTGGCCAATATTCTTTCGGCATACGGAATCCGGGTAGAACTGACAGGAATGTCAGGTGAGTTTGTGACGCCTACGGGAGCGGCTATTGTAGCCGCTATCCGGACATCCGACAGGCTTCCCGTCTCTTTTGTCATTGATCAAATAGGTCTGGGCGCAGGAAAACGGCAGTATGAGCGTCCCAGTATTCTGCGTGCCATGTTCATTGACAGTTCCCAGGGCGGTGATGTGGTTTATAAACTGGAGACAAATATGGATGACTGTACCGGAGAGGCGCTGGGGTATGTGATGGAACGGCTGTTGGAGGCAGGTGCCAGAGATGTACATTATATACCGGTTTATATGAAAAAGAACAGGCCGGCGTGGCAGTTGAATGTAATCTGTGACCAGGGCGACATCCCTGAAATGGAACGGATTATTTTTTCGGAGACGACTACCATCGGCATTCGGCGGGTGGAGATGGAACGCAGTATCCTTTCCCGCCGGCAGATGCGGGTGAAAACAGATTACGGGGAGGCTGTGGTAAAGGTATGCGATGGTCCCGGCGGGAAACGGTATTATCCGGAGTATGAGAGCGTGGCCCGGATTTGCCGGGAATATGGCCTGCCATACAGAACGGTGTTTGAAAAGCTGACCGGGCTGGCTGTAAAAGCGGACAGGATCGGGACGTGATCCATGGCTGAGAGAAGGAGGAAACGGCAATGCATATGGCAGATGCTTTGATGGCGCCTGCAGTGGCAGGCGGGATGTATGTGTGTACCGGCGCGGCAATGTGTTATTCCATGAAAAAGGTGAGAGCGCTGGAGCAACCGGAGAAGATTCCGGTGATGGGTGTCATGGGCGCTTTTACATTTGCTGCCCAGATGGTGAATTTTACCATACCGGGTACAGGATCTTCCGGACATTTGTGCGGCGGCGTGCTGTTGTCGGCCGTACTGGGACCAGAGGCCGGATTTCTGACAATGATGGGGGTCTTGTTGATTCAGTGTCTGCTCTTTGCCGACGGAGGTTTGCTGGCACTGGGCGCCAATATATGGAATATGGCGTTTTATGGCTGTTTTATCGGCGGTATGGTCATATGGAACAGGACAATGAAAAACGGTATATCCAGAAAAAAGATTTGTGCCGCTTCTATCGCAGGCTGTATGCTTTCTCTGCAGATGGGTGCCTTTTCCGTGGTGCTGGAGACGCTGGCATCCGGCATTACAAAGCTGCCGTTCTCTCTTTTCCTGGCGGCAATGCAGCCCATTCACCTGGCGATCGGACTGGTGGAAGGATTGATTACGGCGGCGGTACTCGTGTTTCTCTATGAGACAAGGCCGTCCCTTCTGTGGGGATATTCAGAGGCGGGAGATAAACAAGGACGGCTGAGTTTGAAACAGACACTGGGGGTATTGGCGGCGGCTTTTATTGCGATTGGCGGTCTGTTTTCCCTGGCGGCATCTGCCCATCCCGACGGCCTGGAATGGTCTGTGGAAAGGACGGCGGGCAGCGGGGAACTGACGGCTGTCGGCACAGCCTATGAAGTTGCTTCAGACATACAGGATGTGACGGCAATACTGCCGGACTATGGATTCCGGGAAAATGAATCGGCTGTGGGGACTTCCCTTTCCGGCGTTTTGGGCGGAATGGCAGTGATTGCACTGTGTGTGGGCGGCTGCTATGGACTGCGGCTTTTCAGGAGGAAATCCCGTTAATGGCCCGGTTACAGTCAGCCATAGCTGCCCTGCATGAAGTGGATATGGGCAGGGGTGGAGAAAGGAATGGCAGCAGTATCCATCCCCTGGCCCGGTTTGTGGTATGTCTTGGCTATCTTGTGACAGTGGTATCCTTTGAACCGTATGATCTGTGGGGGCTTATGGGAATGTCTCTGTATCTGATCATTACGGGAATCTGGGAGGATATTTCCATAGGAAAAGGGTTGTGTGGTTTGAGATATGCTCTGTTTGCCGTCTGTTTCCTGGGACTGGTCAATCTGTTTTATGACAGAAGTGTCCTATATAAACTGGCCGGTATTTCCGTCACCGGTGGTATGCTGTCTTTTGCAACCCTTTTTTTCAAAAGCATATTTACCGTGTCCGCAATGTATTGTCTGTTGCGGCTGATTGGGATGAACGGGTTGTGCAGGGCGCTGCGCAGGCTGGGCATACCGGGCGGGGCGGTAACGGTATTGCTGCTGACCTGGCGGTATCTGATTGTACTTTTGAAGGAGATTGACAGAATGGGGCAGGCATATATGCTGCGGGCGCCAGGACAGAAGGGGATTCATATCAGAGCCTGGGGGCCTTTTGTGGGGCTTCTCCTGTTGCGGAGTATGGATCGGGCAGAAACGGTTTATCAGAGTATGCTGCTGCGGGGCTATGACGGCGGGTTCCGGCAGGCGGGAATGGAGAAGGGAGAGCGGACAGGGATCAGTATTTTGTATGCTGTGAGCTGGATTGGTATCTTTGGATTACTGCGGATCTTTCCGGTGTTTGTACTGGCAGGCAGGCTCCTGACCGGTATGGGATAGGGCAGACAAAGGGACAGGAGACGGAGAATGGAGGAAATAAGAGCAGAACATCTTTGTTTTTCTTATGACGGCGTTAGAGATGTGCTGAGGGATCTGAATTTTTGTATCGGGCAGGAAGAGGCTGTGGGGCTGATTGGCGCCAACGGTGCAGGGAAATCCACATTGCTGAAAATTCTGGTGGGTCTGGTGTACGGATACAGAGGCCGGGTGGAAGTCGGCGGGCTGCATGTGGAAAAGAAGCATTTGCAGCAGATTCGCAGACAGACCGGATATGTATTTCAGGATTCGGAGAGTCAGCTCTTTCTTTCCACTGTCTACGAGGATGTGGCTTTCGGACCCCGTAATTACGGGTATGACGAGACGGAAGTGGACAGACTGGTGATGGAAGCGCTGCGGCAGGTACATATGGAAGATATGAAAGACAGGCAGATTTACAGGATGAGCGGCGGACAGAAAAAGCTGGCGGCGATAGCCACAGTATTGTCCATGGAACCCCGGATGATTCTGCTGGACGAACCTTCCGGCGGGCTGGATCCGCGGAACAGGAGGAATCTGATCCAGGTGATCCGCACAATGGGGGGCGCCCGGATTGTAGCTTCCCATGACCTGGATCTGATTTTGGATACATGCAGACGTACCATTCTGATCGGCGAGGGAAGAATTGTGAAAGACGGGCCCACAGAAGAGATATTGACGGATGAAAACTTGTTGTGGGAGCATGGACTGGAATTGCCACTGTCACTGCTGGGCAGACAGTAACAAGGGCTTTTAAGATGCGAATGGAAAAATGGATGCCTGCGCAGCAGGCCGGGCTTTGATTTTGGGAAGCCTCCCGATGAACCTGGCCTGGGTTGTTTACGGGGGAAAAGCCAGAAGAAAGAGAGGCGTATTATGAAATATCGGAAACTGGGGAAGACAGACTATATGGTCAGCGAGATCGGTATGGGCTGTGAGGGATTCGTGGACAAAACGGATGTGCAGATCAGGGAATTCGTGGATCTGATGGAAGCGGAAGGGGTTAATTGCATTGATTTATATGCGCCCAATCCTGGCCTGCGTTCCAATCTGGGCAAGGCACTGGCAGGAAGGCGGGAAGCATTTATCCTGCAGGCGCATCTGTGTACCATCTGGAAAGAGGGGCAATATAAGCGTACAAGGATTTTGGAAGAGGTAAAAGAAGGGTTTACGGATCAACTGAGCCGTCTTGGAACGGATCATGTGGAGATCGGTATGATCCATTATGTGGATTCCCTGAACGACTGGGAACAGATTATGGACGGGCCGGTGATGCGGTATGCCCTGGAACTGAAACAGGCAGGAACCATCGGTTGTATTGGCCTGTCCAGTCATAATCCCCAGGCAGCCCGGGCGGCCGTGGAAAGCGGGCTCATTGATGTGCTCATGTTCAGCGTGAACCCGTGTTATGATCTGCTTCCGGCCAGTGAAGACGTGGAAGAACTCTGGAATGAGAAAAACTATGCAAAACCGTTGCTGAATATGGACCCGGAACGACGCAGCCTCTATGAACTGTGCGAACGCCGGGGTGTGGGGATTACCGTGATGAAGGCTTTTGGCGGCGGGGATCTGCTGAAGGAGGAGTTGTCTCCGGCAGGCAGGGAACTGACTGCTTTCCAGTGTCTGAGTTATGCCCTTGACCGTCCGGCGGTGGCTTCGGTCATGGTGGGTGCAAGGACTCTGGAAGATTTGCGCGCCAGTGTTGGCTATGAATGTGCGTCTGCAGAGGAAAGAGATTATGGGGCTGCGCTGTCAGCACTGCCTAAAATCAGTTGGGAAGGTCATTGCATGTATTGCGGGCATTGTGCTCCCTGCCCACAGGGAATTGATGTGGCGGGCGTTACCAGATTTTTAAATCTGGCAGTAGCGCAGGGAGAAGTGCCTGAAACAGTGCGGGAACATTATGGGCTGCTGGCACACCAGGCCCATGAATGCATTGCCTGCGGCGCCTGTGAAAAACGGTGCCCGTTCCATGTGGCAGTGATTGAAAATATGAAAAAAGCAGCGGAACTGTTTCCGCATACATAGAGACAAAAAGGGGCTGTCCTGAAATAGACGGCCCCTGCCTTATTCCTGCGGCATTGGCAGTATTGCCGGAATGTTCCACCCTGTTTCCGCAGGCCGGGTGTGGGCAGCACATTATAACCTACTGAAACTCCCATGGTATTTCATTGAAACATTTGTAAAACTCACGATTGTCCCAATCTGACACCGGACGGTAATCATAGGCAACTCCACCGATATGGAAGTTTGGACAACTGTCTGTAGCCATAGACAGTTTCACTACATCCCCGTTTGCCAACGTCAATTCCAGGCAGGCATGTTGTGTTCCGCATTCTGTTCCGCCATATATATATTCCGCATTACGAAACCACTCTTCAAACATTTGCAGCGTCTCCGCATCGGTTATGGTCTGACTATAGAATTGCCCGCCGGTAGAGGCAGACTGAACATCTAACTTCGCGGAAACAATCCCTTTTATTTTGGAAACATCATAACTTTGATACCCTATTTCTTCTCTCAGCATATTTTGTATATAGTCGCACAGCTTAGGCGCTTCTGTGAAGCACTCCATAATACCATTCCCATCATCATAGGTATAATATAAGTACCCTCCTTCAAATGCTCTTATTTCCATATCGTTATAGATGATCTGCCAACCTCTTTCTTTATGCCCTTCCCATCGTCTGTCAAAGGGTTTTCCTTCCAAATCCAGTGCCGCTGCTTGTGCTGATAGCCATTCCTGGTCTTTCCCTGTAGGAATATAATAATAATAAGCGTACTCACTTATGAAGGAAGGCTGTACTTTTATACATACCTTGTCAGCTTCCGGCTGTTCATAAAGCAGGATGTTCTGTAGCGTATAGTTTTCTACGGGCGTTTCCTTCGCCTGTAAAGAAATATATTTTGTTTCCTGTTGTGCGGCAACTCCCTCATGTGGCATCTGCTCTGTGGATAAACTGCTGTCTTTGGTTTCATCTGAGGAAGCGACTCTCACTTCCACATGACTTACAGAGATATATACATCCTTGCTTTCCTCTGTCGAATTTTGTATATTCACACCAATTTTAAACCATGCGCCTTTTTCTACATCCATTTTCACAGGCATTCCCGGTGTAATATAGGTGGGTTCGTCATAAGCATTTTCTTCCCTGGCTTCTACCGGCAGCAATGTAATTTCCGTATCCCCAAGTCCTTCACCGGCATAAAATGTAAGTGTATTACCTTTGGGGCTGATTTCTTCATCCGAATAGCAAAAGGGTGCTGTACTTCCTGCAGGAATTGTAATTTTTATCTGATACTCTTTTGAGGGATTCGTCAAAAAGCATGCAGCAAATATTCCTAATACAGCTGCCATTGCGATCATAATCCATACTGTCGGTTTTCTATAATGCAATATGGATTTCACTCTTTCCTTTACCCCCACTTCCCCAAAAGCCAACGGACACACCATCATCAGACGTCTCTGTCTCGCACAGGATAACAATACTTCAGAATACTCTTTTTTCTCATGGAATGTCATATCTTTGGCTACTTTTTCATCACATGCCAGTTCCATGTCCTTGCAGAAGAGGGAATATGCAATCCAGCAGAGAGGATGAAACCAATAGATACACAACAATAAATAACCCAACACTTTCCACCAATGGTCTTTTCTTTTAAGATGTGCAGATTCATGTGCAAGGATATAGTCCGTCTCCCTCACACTCAGTGCAGAAGAAAGATAAATCTTTGGTCTGACAATCCCCCAAATAAATGGTGATTTTACAGCATCACAAATATAAACATGATCCCTGACACACACCGCTTCTCTTACAAGTTTGTGCAGTTTTACAGCACTGTATATCGTATAAATTATGAATAGAACCATACCACAGCACCAAACAAGACCTGCAGCATATGTAACTATCTGCAAGGGAGCCACACTGTTTGATTCGTTATACGCAAAGTTCTCCGCCAACATCGGGTTTATTGTATTTTCCACAATCGTCAGGTGGCTGTCTATGGACGGTATATAATTTTGTACATTCCCTTCCACAACTGTACTGGATTTTATAGGTTCTGTACTTGGCAGTATACTGAACCGGCTTTCAATGGAATACGGACAAATCAGCCGGATCGCTGCCACTCCCCACAACATGCAATTTACCCATTTGGGCATTTTTCTGAATAACAGCCTGATACATATAACAGCCAGTATTAACCATCCGGCAGTAATACTCATATTGAATAATTTCAAAAAAATGTCGCCCATACCCGTTACTCCTCTGCGCTGTCAATCATCCTGCGGATTTCTTCCGCTTCATCCGCTGTAATCCCGGAACCCTGCATAAATGCCGCAATAAATGCCGGAAGGGAGCCGGAAAAAGTATCTTCCACATATTGTCTGCTCTGCATGGAATAAAATTCATCTCTGGAAATCACAGCGGTTACCACACCATTTTCATTGCGGAACAATCCTTTGTCTATTAATCTCCGCAATACATTATGTGCCGTGGTTCGCTTCCAGTGAAACTCTACCGCTGTCATCTTTACCAGTTCCGACGAAGTAACCGGCTCATGCGCCCAGATCATATCTGCATATCGCGCCTCAATAACACCTAATTGTATTTGTGCCATGTGTTTCGTTTTCCTTTCACAGACCACTCGCAGTAGTCTTTGTTTAAGACTACACGAAGTGGTCTCAAAAGTCAAGATGAAACGTTCACATGTAATGCACTTTAGAAATGAAATCTGTTTACGAGGGAAAACAGCCGAGAAGAGATGGATTTTATGTGCTCAAAACAGGAACTCAATGAAAAAGAACACCCCTGACAGAACTTCAAATGTCTGAAAAACATTGGTTCTGTCAGGGGTATTCTAATTGTTTATCGCTCTGCGTCTCCGGGAACACTTCCGTTCAATTCTTCTCTGGTCTGTACATAAGATTTGACTTCCGAATCTTCCGTATATCCTTTTTCTTTAATAAATTCCTGGAATTTGACGATTTCTTCCTGTGTCCATAAAGCATAATTAAAATTTGCATCCTGAATCATCTGATCCAGGGACATGGTTTCATATGCAGTCATGCAATCCTGGAAATTGGATACGTTCTTTCGGATTTCTTCCAGGCTGGCAATATCTTCTTCTGTGGCCGGTGTATAATCCAGCGCTGTCACCTGGGGCGGTATGGACATGGTCATCATAGGTGTTACGGAAAAGAGATAGGTTTTGCCTGCCTGAATATCTGTCCGGGCTTTTTCAAGCAGCGGAGTGTCCAGATAGATTTCGATGATGCCCGAATAATTTTCCGCAGTGGTTGTATTGCCTATGACTTTGCCGGACTCGGCAATCAGATTATCCGTAATATCCACTATAAATGTCATGGTATCTTCGACCGGCTGGCCCGCTGCTTCATCCGTGCCCTCCGCCGTATTCGCTTCATCGACAGCGGGTTCCTGTTCGGCAGGTTCGGTTGTGGTGGCTGCAACATCAGCCGGTTTTGTTTTTTCCGCTACTGTTTCAATGGCGGCGTCCTGTGTGGGTGCAGGGGCAGAATCCCCTGAATTTGCTGCAACACAGCCTGTAAGCATTGTGGCTGTCAGCAGCAGGAAAACGGTTGGTATCAATTTTTTCATATAAAATCCTCCATTAGATAGTTGCTTCACTGCCGGAACGTCGTCCGGCGTCTCGCATGTCAGGGATATTATACTTCTTTGAGGGTGAAAAGGCAAGAAGGGAAGGGGGTGTCAAGAGCATATATGCACACCAATGGTTCTCAGATACCTATTTATAAATAATATGTTTTTTCAAAAAAGTCATGGACGGCACGGTCAACAGATTTATCCAGTAATTCCTGCAAGACCTGCGGGGCTTTTGCAGGGTCGTCCAGCAGTGTGTTTTTACCCTGGCAGGGACGGTTTGTCCAACCGTTTCCGAATCTCATAAAGGTAATCACCTTTGTCATACTTTTTCCACGATGTATATTTACATGGAGGTGAATGCAGGAAAGCTCTTTTGAGAGTTGCATATATTCATCCCATTCCATGGTTCGGGCAGTTCTCTCCAGACGGGGGAGGAGATTCGAGATTTTTTGCTGAATGTACGACGTATATCCGGTCAGTCCTGTATCCACCATAATTGCGATTTTGTCAAAACGTATATTCTGTTGGGGATCGTACAGGGGGCAGTCGAATTTTGCCATCAGAGAAGAAAACTGTTTCATGTCTGATGGCGCCATGGAATAACAGTCAAAACGGATGGTTTGCGGTGTTGTTGTAATCTGAAAAGAGCCCTGGCCGTCTGGCGCTTCGTAGTTGTACGGGTCAATGAACTGCCAGTGGCCAAATTTTAATCTGACTTCTTCCAAAAGATTGTCTATGGGCAGCACTTCCAATTCTTCAAGTGTTTCATGATCGCAGCACGCCTGCTGATATACGGTGAGATGATCCGGCGCTGCGTCCTTTTTATACTTCCAGAAATTTAAGTCGATGCTCATGCCTTTTCCTCCTTCGCTCCTTTTTTATCAGTTTACCATAGGGCGGGATGTGATTGTCAATAGTTCCATTGGATGAAACCATAGATTGAAAAGAAGGATTTGACTGCTTTTGTACTTGACATATACCCCCATAGGGTATATGATACAGGAAATCATACAAGGCGTCAGAAAGGAAGTGTTGTCATAGATGAACCATGGGGATACATTGCAGACAGACAAGTCCGCGGCTCACGAGGAGAATGAACCGACAGCAGGCGGACGGGAGCGGATAGGGGCAGAGACGCAGACGTGCTGCCATAAAACAAAGGAGCGTTCCGCGGCAGAATACAAAAGCCTGGTCAATCGCCTGAGCCGGATTGAAGGACAGGTACGGGGAATACGGGGGATGTTAGAGCGGGATGCATACTGCCCGGATATTCTGGTACAGGTGGCGGCAGTCAACGCGGCGCTGAACGCATTTAATAAAGAACTGCTCGGCAATCATATCCGTACCTGTGTGGCCAGGGACATCCGGGAAGGACGGGATGAGACGATGGATGAGTTGCTGGCTGTTTTGCAGAAGCTGATGAAATAGGAGTGGGAGAAAATGGGTAAACTGCACAGTATGGAATGTATAAGACCAACGGTTCTTTCCGGGGGGCTGCATGCAAAACTGTATCATAGTTGTATTACGGAGATTTACATAACAGGCGTTTGCCTGGGGAGGTATGGATGGAACAATATTCGGTGACAGGAATGAGCTGTGCGGCCTGCAGCGCCCGTGTGGAAAAGGCAGTATCGAAGGTGCCGGGCGTGACAGCCTGTTCGGTGAGTCTGCTGACCAATTCCATGGGCGTGGAAGGGACGGCACAGCCAAAGGACATTATTACGGCGGTTGAAGCGGCGGGATATGGCGCTTCGCAAAAAGACAACGCAGCGGCGCCTGTGGCCGGGGCGGAGGAGCCGCTGAAAGACCACGAAACGCCAAAGCTGCGACGGCGTCTCTGGTATTCGGTGGGCTTTTTGGCGGTACTGATGTATTTTTCCATGGGACATATGATGTGGGGCTGGCCAGTGCCATCCTTTTTTGCGGAGAATCATGTGGCCATGGGGCTGTTGCAGCTATTGCTGACCACTGTGGTATTGGTGATTAACCAGAAATTTTTTATCAGTGGCGTAAAAAGCCTGCTGCATGGCGCGCCCAATATGGATACCTTGGTGGCACTGGGGGCAGGCGCCTCTTTTGTATACAGTACCTATGCCCTGTTTGCGATGACAGACGCGCAGGTAAAAGGGGATATGACCGGGGTCATGGGGTATATGCACGAATTCTACTTTGAGTCTGCCGCTATGATACTGACGCTGATTACTGTGGGCAAGATGCTGGAGGCGCGCTCCAAAGGCAGGACCACGGACGCACTGAACAGTCTGATGAAGCTGGCGCCCCAAACCGCTGTGATTGTAGAGGATGGCAGGGAGCGGGAAGTGCCTGTGAGCCAGGTGAAAAAAGGGGATGTGTTTCTGGTGCATCCCGGTGAAAACATCCCGGTGGACGGGATTGTCATTGAAGGCAGCAGTGCGGTCAATGAATCCGCGCTGACCGGCGAAAGCATTCCGACAGATAAAGAACCGGGAGACATGGTTTCCGCCGCCACGGTGAACCAGTCCGGCTTTTTGCGCTGCGAGGCGTTGCGCGTGGGAGAGGATACCACTTTGTCCCAGATTATTCGCATGGTCAGTGATGCGGCGGCAACGAAGGCGCCTATTGCAAAGGTAGCGGATACCGTATCCGGCATATTTGTCCCGGTTGTCATTCTGATTGCCTTTGTCACCATGGCTGTCTGGATGCTGGCCGGTGAGGGCGTCGGATTTGCGCTGGCCAGAGGGATTTCGGTATTGGTAATCAGTTGTCCCTGTGCGCTGGGTCTGGCTACACCGGTGGCGATTATGGTAGGGAACGGTATGGGTGCCAAAAGCGGTATTCTGTTTAAAACTGCGGCATCTCTGGAGGAAACAGGAAAGACGGAAATCGTGGCGCTGGATAAGACCGGTACGATCACTGCCGGGGAACCGGAGGTTACTGACCTGATCCCGGCAGAGGGGACAGATGCACAAACCCTTCTGCGGCTGGCCGCCACACTGGAACACCGGAGCGAGCATCCGTTGGCCAGGGCAATCGTGAACAGGGCACAGACAGAAGGGATGACGGCAGAAGAAGTGGCGGATTTCCAGGTATTGCCGGGAAACGGGCTGACGGCATCCCTGCATGGAGATGTACTGTCGGGCGGAAACGAAACGTTGATCAGCCAGATCACATCCCTGCCGCAGGCGCTGCGGGGAAGGGCGGCGGAACTGGCGCAGGCGGGCAAGACGCCGCTGTATTTTGCCAGAGGAAAGCAGTTGCTGGGTATGATTGCAGTGGCGGATGTGATTAAGAGAGACAGCCCCCAGGCTGTGCGGGAATTACAGAATATGGGAATCCGCGTGGTCATGCTGACAGGGGACAATGAGCGGACAGCCAGAGCCATCGGTGCACAGGCGGGGGTGGATGAGGTGATCGCAGGCGTGCTTCCGGATGGCAAAGAAAGTGTGATCCGCAGCTTGAAAGAACAGGGAAAAACTGTTATGGTAGGAGATGGAATCAATGATGCGCCGGCACTTACACGGGCGGATATCGGCATTGCCATCGGGGCGGGAACCGATATTGCCATTGACGCGGCAGATGTGGTATTGATGAAGAGCAGACTGAGTGATGTGCCCGCGGCAATCCGGATGAGCAGGGCTACACTGCGGAATATTCATGAAAATCTGTTTTGGGCATTTATCTATAATATCATTGGCATTCCGCTGGCGGCAGGAATCTGGATTCCTCTGTTTGGCTGGAAATTAAATCCTATGTTCGGCGCGGCTGCCATGAGTCTGTCCAGTTTCTGCGTGGTCACCAATGCACTGCGGTTGAACCTGTTCCGCATGTATGACGGCAGTAAAGATAAGAAGCTGAGAAAGAAGCATGGTCCTGTGTCCCATCCGGTCAGGGAACCCGAACAGGACATCAGGCGTAACAATCACCAGGCAGATCAGGAATCAACAGGAAAAAAGGAGGAAACCGGAATGAAAAAAACATTACAGATTACAGGCATGATGTGCCCTCACTGTGAGGCAAGCGTCAAAAAAGCGCTGGAGGCAATGGACGGGGTAGAAGCGGCGGCAGCCAGCCATGAAGCGGGTACGGCAGTGGTTACGTTGTCTGGAGACGTAACAGATGAAGCGTTAAAGGCTGCAGTGGAAGCGCAGGGATATGAAGTAACAGGTATTATGTAATTTACAACAGAGAATGCCTGCCCTGTTTTCGGACAGGAGCAGAGGGGATGATGGCGCATGAACACATCGGATACAAACCAAAACAAAGAGATGGGACAGTTAACGCCGGATATGGCCGGATACAGGCCTGCCAGGGAATGGTGGCCGGATTTGACAAACCATAGAAAAATCATGCTGTTACATGGCATCACAACAGAGCAGATTGACAAACTGTTGAAAGAATATGCAGATATCTGCTGCGATGTAAAAAAAGTACCCGCTGCATTTTACTATGCACACCTGCCGGAACACCCGGAATGGGTATGTCTGGAATTTCCAAACTTTGAAAAGATACACCATGCTCAGAATTTTGAAACCTATCAGAATCTGCTGCTCTGGGTGAGCGATCAGTCTGATCGGGAATTTTGCCTGGCCCTTCCTGAACAGCAGAACGGCCCACTGTTTTTCTCAACGGTTGACCGTAAAAATCCGTATCGGGATTCAACAGTGGGTATTTATGCGGACAGAGACTTTTACTTTACGGTGCCCGGAGGGATATTTGAGTGGGGCCCGGTACCTGAGCGTGGGTTTCCCTATGCCGGGTATATGCAGAGTGTACTTGGTTTTGATACAAAGCTGCTGGCGGAGACGGGCAGATGTGCGTGGGAGAAGACTGAGGTGGTACTGAATTTCGGAGAAGAATAAGAGGCAGAAAAATAGTACCAAAGATTTTCAAAATTCTGCCATTTATTTGTGGGAAAGAGCGATTGACTTTTAACATTTGGGGTGATAAACTTGCATTCATAAAAGCGAAGGCGCTGTGGAGCATATCCATAGCGCCTTCGCTTTTATACGCAAACCCCTGCAGGGAAAAAGTATGCTTTCTATATGGATGAGGAGGAAACAGTATGACAGAAGAGTTAATGAGCGCTGTAAGTGTGGAAGTGTTTGGCGTCTGGTTCCTGATCGGGGCAGCGCTGGTATTTTGGATGCAGGCCGGGTTTGCTATGGTGGAAGCAGGCTTCACAAGGGCTAAGAATACCGGAAATATTTTGATGAAGAATTTGATGGATTTCTGTATCGGGACCGTGGTTTTTATACTGATTGGATTCAGCCTGCTTTTGGGTGAAGATATGATGGGGCTGATCGGAAAACCGGGTTTGGATATTTTTACGGATTACGCAGGATTTGACTGGTCTAATTTTGTATTTAATCTGGTATTTTGTGCGACGACTGCAACGATTGTTTCCGGTGCCATGGCAGAGCGGACAAAGTTTTTATCCTATTGTATCTATTCGGCAGTGATTTCAGCGGTGATTTATCCCATTGAAGCACACTGGATCTGGGGAGGCGGCTGGTTGTCACAGATGGGCTTTCATGATTTCGCAGGCTCCTGCGCCATACATATGGTAGGTGGTATTTCCGCATTGATCGGCGCAGCGATCTTGGGGCCGCGCATCGGGAAGTTCGTAGCGGACAAAGAGGGAAAAATTACAAAAGTAAATGCGTTTCCGGGACATAATCTTCCTCTGGGCTGTCTGGGCGTCTTTATATTGTGGCTGGGCTGGTATGGTTTTAACGGGGCGGCGGCCACAAGTGTAGCGCAGCTGGCATCCATTACACTGACCACTACAGTGGCTCCGGCCATTGCAACGGTGGTATGCATGATATTTACATGGGTCAGATATGGAAAACCGGATGTTTCCATGTGCCTGAACGCATCCCTTGCAGGCCTGGTGGCAATCACTGCACCCTGTGACGTAACAGATTGTCTGGGTGCCGTTGTGATCGGGGCTGTGGCCGGACTTCTGGTAGTATTTGGCGTCTGGTTCCTGGACTATAAGCTGCGGGTGGATGATCCGGTGGGTGCTGTTGCCGTTCACTGCTTAAACGGTATATGGGGTACCATCGCCGTGGGCCTGTTTGCCACGAAGGCTGCGCCGGGTAATGACGGTGTGGCCGGTCTCTTTTACGGCGGCGGATTCAGCCAGCTGAAAATACAACTTTTGGGTTGTGCGGCCGTGGCCGCCTGGACGGCAGTTACCATGGCTATTGCATTTTGTGTCATCAGAGCGCTGGTGGGACTGCGCGTGCAGGATGAAGAAGAAATTGCGGGCCTTGACATCAGAGAACACGGACTGGCCTCTGCATACTCTGGCTTCAGCATTATGGATATTTCCAATACGATGACAATGGAACTGAATGAGCATACGGATCTGGGAACAGATGTGTGTGATGTTGCTGTGGGTGCACAGACTATGGATGACGCCGCTTCTGCCAATTTTGGCGAGAGGGCATCGGGTATTTATAAAGTGGTGGTCATTGCCAGACTGGAGAGGTACGATCATCTGAAAAAGGCGATGAACAGCCTGGGTGTTACAGGGATGACTGTAACACAGGTAATGGGCTGCGGTATTCAGAAAGGCGCGGGAGAAATGTACAGAGGCGTGGAAATGGATGCTACGCTTCTGCCAAAAGTTAAAATTGAGGTGGTTGTAAGTAAAATACCGGTGGAACAGGTGGTGGAAGCGGCTAAACGGGCGCTTTATACGGGACATATCGGGGACGGAAAAATATTTGTCTACAATGTGTCCAGAGTTGTGAAAATCCGTACCGGCGAAGAGAATTATGCGGCTCTGCAGGATGTGGAGTAACGGAAGGAAAGAGACGGCTGCTTATGAAAGGCGGCTGTCTTTTTTGCATATTGAAAAAAGAGACAGAGGGTTTTTGTAATCGCTGTATTGACATATTGTATGAATACAGTATAATTGTATTAGTTTTACATAAAACAAAAGAAAAAGTAAAATTAATATAGAACAGGAGGGACAACCATGTCGATAGACACAATTATTAACAGACAGTTTGATATAGCGAATAATCAGGCCGAAGATATAGAATTGCCTAAATATCATGTTTATGCATTGTGCAATTTGCGTGGCGGCATTGGTAAAACGACATTATCATTCAATTTGAGTTATCTGGTGGATAACTTGTTGGCAGTGGATACTTGTCCACAGGGAAATTTATCTTATTTTTACGATAAGGATTACTATGCCGGACATCAGACAAATGTAAAAGATATGTTATTGCCATACTTGGTTCCCGGTTTGGGCAAAGCAACGAGAGTTGCTGCTTATATTGGAGCAACAAACGAGTTTTTTTCTGACAAAAATAATTTTTATATTCCATCATCAGAAGAATTGTATTTGTTGCCGTCACAATTAATTACGGCCATCAATCAAACTGCGGGATTACAGCAGGTTCAAAAGGAGCAGGCGTTAAAAAGTATTCTCTATTCTCTGAAAACGGAGATTAGCAGAGAACTTTCAGAAAATTCTCTGGATAAGTGTCTGATTGATACATCGCCATTTTTTGCAGGAGCAACACAGCTTGCCTGGTATGCTGCAGATGCTTTGGTTATACCTGTTCGTACCGATCAGCAATCTATTAAATCATTGGAATTACTTATTAATACTCTGAATAACCCACAAAGTGAGTTTAGAAAGTATTTGCCGGAGAATGATATGAATGTACCAATGATACAAATGGTGGTATTAACCCACTGCGGTTGGTCAACTGTTGCAGGAGCCAGAAATGAACCGAATCAGCAAACGAAAATTTATCTAAAGAAAGTATATGATATTTTATCAAAAAACAGAACCTTGTTGTCAACAGGTAATCCGGAAAATCATTTATTTATGCTTGATGATTTTCTGGGTTCTGGACGTATTTCTTCTTTTGAATCAAAACCAATGGAACTGCTGAAAGAGGGAGAAACAAAAGTGATTGACAGATTAAGGGTAAGTGTGAATAAATCGGTGGATAAGTGCAAGAATCAGTTAAAGTTTATCGCCGGACAATTATGGTAGCTTATTGCCGGAAATGTAAATGCGGCGCCTGCTGCTTCCTGACAGTGCGAGGCAGAGCGCCGCTTTTTTATGCACAGACCGTGCAGGTGAGATATGCTGGTGCGGCGCATGGGACACGCGGCGAGCAGGGGAAGATGGCTTTTCAATACTTGATTCCGTGTGTATTTTACTGTTAGGAATGGGGGATGTAAAATGAAAGAAACATGGTACAGTTGGGTGTATCTTATGAGCCGGCAGGAAAATGAGCCGCTGCCGGGGCATCTGGAGATTGACGGCGTGCGGATGACAGTGCCGCCTCTGGAACAGGCAGATATAAAGGCAGGGATCTGTCTGTTGTCATCTGAAGAAAAAGAGGCCGGATGGATCCGGACAAATGTGCCTGCTGCGAAGAAAAAGGGATTTCTGCAATGGGCGGCCCGTGTACTGTTCGGAAGGCTGTTCGCCAAAAAGGGGGAAAAAGAGCGGTTCTGGTCGTCGGCTGGCGACGTGGCGGCAGGAGAATTTCCCTTGTCAGACACCGGTGATTTGCGCACAAACGGGTTGATTGGACAGGCGGGACTGTCAGATACGAAAGAAAGGGAAGCTCTGTTTTGCCTGCATGCCAGGGTCGGTTTGCAGCCTGGGGAAAGGGGACGGGAAGCCGGTGCTTTTGACATGGAGAAGCAAACGGATCTGTTTACCGTGGATGTCTGTAAGGCGGCGGGATGTGACGTGCCAAAGCTTTTATCCGACTGCGCGGCGCCGGATGTCTCTTCGCCGGCAGCCGTGCAATTCCGTACATTGTATACAGATAAAAAACAGCGAAAGAATAAACGTGTGTGGATGGAATATTTTATGTCTCCGGCATTTCTTGAGGTATGGCGTCGGCGCGAGTTTACTGCCGGGCTGCTGAAAATCGTACAGTCTGAGGAAGGGGCGCCGCCCATTCCGCTTTTGCGTCAGTTGTGCATAACCTATGGTATCCGATATCGGCGCCAGGATATTTCCATGCCGGATGGGTCCATGCAATATCAATACAGGCCCTGCCTGATTCAGGGAGCGGCGTTTCCCGGTATTGATTCCATTGTGCGGATTACAGAGATGGGGGAGCCGGTCTGTGGTCTGAGTCATCAGGATGAAGTGATACGGGCTGCCGGATTTGGCGATTTCTGGTCATTGTTGCTCTGCAATGACCAGCTGGGTCAATATGGGACGGAACTTGTGCGGCAGGATTATGAAAAAATTTTTTCCATGTATAAACCGGAGCATCTGGAAAAGCCTGCGGGGATCAGCGGCTACCAGTGGTGGGACATTCCCTGGCGGGATGCCTGCGGACTCAGGCTGCTGGAGGAGTATGTGCGTCTGAGCGATACAAAAGATTCGGTTTTGGAACTGATCTTTCAGGTGTTGGATTTAAAACATGCTGTCAATGGGCGCATGGGTTACTGGTATGGTTCTCTGCGGCATGCCGTGCTGGAGCGGCTGCCCCGGCTGGAATTTGAGGAGCAGAAGAGCTTTCAGGTGGCGTTGCGGGCGTATGACGGATACCGGACATGGAGCTTTGACCGTCAGTGTATAGATGATGAAGCGGATGCAAAGCGTGTGGAAAAGCTGTTTTCTTTTGAAAATTTTAAATTGGCGTTGCAGGATGGAGAGTTTGCAAGGAACTATATCTTTCCCTATTGGATGAATGTGCACAGGACCGACAAATTCCTTGTGACTTTGCAGGATTTTTGCCGGAGTCATCCGGAAGCGGAGAGCTGCCGGCGGATTGCGCCTCTGTGTGGGCAACTGTTGCAGGCGAAGCGGCTGCTGACAGAGGGCAGGGTAGCGGAAATGCGGCCGGACACCGCGCTGTTTCAGCCGGAAAACGGCCCTTTTTGGTGGTATTTCCTGCGGGTGGCTTTTATCCGGAGCATGGACGATACGGATACATCGGGGCGGAATCTGGCGGATATGATGGAAAAGGATCTGCCTCCCCTGCACTGGGAGGAGCGTATGCTGGCTGTCATGCCGGATGGGGATTTACCTGTGCTGGGACGGATGATTTCCATACCGGCGGGAAAGAGATTTCTGCACATCCAGTTCCACAGGAGTTATCTGCAATATTATCTGGATGATGAGCCGGTATGGCAGCCCTTGTTTGACTGGGAATGGGTGCGGTGTCTGGACAGTATCCTGTTCTGGTTTTTCCTTCCTCTGACATCGGGGGATGCCGATCAAAGCAGAGAGATGGAGCCGGAAATACGGCGCCGTCTGTCACGTCTTCTTCTGCCGGGCTGCAGGCATGAAAAAACAGCCGCTTTGCTGACCGGGTATTTAACACACAGAGCGGCAACTGTTCGGAATGAGCATATGGCCCGCCGGGAAATCCATGGGGTACTGTACAGCTTTTTGGTGGATCAGAACAGGATGCTGAGATGTTTCTGCGGACAGCATGAAAACAGACAGTACAGACAGGTGTATACAACTGTACAGGAAGCCGTGGAACAGGGGATGGAGTGGCTGGCCGTGATGGAGTCGCTATATGAGGACACGCCGCTTTTACCATGGGAACATCTGCCGGATACCATTTGCATTACGCGTTATGGTGATTCGGGCATCCGTCTGAGCGGACCCGAAGAAGTGACACCGGAATCCACGGCCTGTTGGGTGGAACACTTTTTGAAAGATCATCCCGCGGCCATGCAGCGCGTAACCCGCCTGGAACTCAGCTGGGGAAACCGGATGGCTGAACCGGGAACCGGGGAGGCCGGGGATTCTCTGGTATTGTTGGAAAAGGACGGCAGGTATATGGCTCTGTATTTTGCGGGCAGAGAGTATCTGTCCATATATGGCGCCATGGCACGGAGGGATTTATACAAAGCCAGTGGCAATCATGAAATGGACACCTTTGGAGGCCGTCCTGTTCCCGGATATTTTGTCTATCTCAACCGGGATCGTCTGGTGGGACTGGTTTACAATCTGCTGCGGCAGATCGGGTCTGCCGGGTCTGCTTCCATGGACTTTCCCCAGTGGAGTTTTTTGCCGGTGCGGACAGGGGATGTGGTGGCATTTAAGCGGGCGAAAAGAGAGTGGGGAGAGTTTGAGGATGAAACAGCCAGAAATAAGCCAAAGGACAGAATGGAGACGCCTCATTCCCCGGATTGGATGTATGCGGTGGATGCGGAGGGAACAGCCACGACATATCAGGGTTGGAAGCGATTTCAGCAGACGCTGCCGGAGCTGATTTCGGATTATTTCGATGGCCGTATTACCATGCTGCAGGCAGGCTGGGACAACAAACAGGAGCGGTACTGTTCCATTCTGTTGCTGCGCGATGCAACGCGGTATCTGCTGCTCTATCGGAACCATGTAAAAGAGTCGGGAAGCTACTGGGTGGGAGACCGGTCAGGGTATCTGAATGCAGAAGGAAAGGTGCGCAAAATTGACTTCTGCGGGAGAAAGGTGGAATTTTATCTGCTGCATACTACGCAGCAAACCATCCGTGACGGTTTGGATATTTTGCTTCCGGGTATATCACAGGCAGAAGCAGTGACACAGAAGTTTTTGGAGTGGAGCTATGCCACACAGAAGGAACTGGATGCGCTGCCGGTTCTTTGGCAGCTGCCGGACCATTTGTAAAGTGAGGAATTCCGGATGGCCGGCTCTTTTTCACAGGGGGAAGGGACGTTTTTAAATGCTTATAGGAATTAAGTCACAGAGACGGAATTATTAGAAAATTTTAGTAAATATTGGTCATATTTTCCCATGTAAATGATCCAAAATGCTACAATTTACACAAGATACGCTGCAGAATTGTATCTTGTCGTCAAATATCGACAGTATTTTTGTCTGCCGGATATGGCAGGCGGACAGACTCCAAAAGCGTGAGGAACAGACCAATGAAAATTATCAATCAAACCAACCGAACCGTACTCTTTGACGTCATCAATCCGGAATGTCTGGATCTGATCAACCTGATGGCGGGAATCGAGACGACCGACAAGAGTCTTACGGACGAGAAGATCAAAGAGATCCACAGTCATCTGCTGGTGCGCAGTTTTGACGAGTTCCTGAGAAAGTTCGCACCCACGATCTACAGCTATTTTGATGCCGACAGCAAGCGTATGGTGTATACACTGGAGCGGCCCATGGGGATTCCGGCCCAGTTTGTAAAAGAGATCGTGATCGACCGCAATAACAATTTCCTGAAGACATTCATACGGCTGATCGATGAGAAGCGCAGTTCCAACAAGCCGAATGTGACCTTTAACTATGAGTCCATGCTGGAAATGCTGTCTCCCCAGAAGACGCTCAATGACATGAAGCGTCTGAATAAGGATGTGAATTATCTGGCAAAGGAGAGTATGAAGCTGGAAAGCGATTCTCCTGCCAAGTTAAAACGTCTCAAAATGCTTTCCAAGAAGATCAATGAGACAGAAAATTTTTACAATGAGTTTCCCACGCAGATCGCACTGATGATCGGGACGATCCGTGAAAATCTGGCAGCCATTGAAGCGGCAGGCAAAGCAGGCGGCGGCACACCCGCTCCGGCGCTTCCCTATTTCGACGGAGAAGGCGAGATGAAGACCATCGCGTTCAAACCGGGCGAGGATATACCGCTTCTGGAAGTGGATGATCAGGCCACACAGCTTCTGGTGTCCGAGATAGAGGAACGATATAATCTGATTGAACAGCGCCGCCGGGCGGCAGTGGGCTTTAAAGAAGAGCAGGAGACCGGCATGGAGAAAGTTTCTTCTCTGATGCAGGAACTGGTTGTCTCCGCTTTTACCAATAAGATGTCCTCTAAGCTGGCTGTGATGGAAACCGGGAAAAAAGTGGAGTTGTTTAACAATTACAGCGCCCTGTACAATACCTGGCAGAAAGATTTCATCAAGGTGGCGAAGCCGGTATTTGAGCGTATTCTGGGGGTTAAGGCATTTTTTGACGCATATTCTCCCAAGATCAAAGGGATGGCGCCTTCCCTGCTGGTGACAAACCTGCCCATTGAAGAGCTGGTGGAATCCCAGAACATGGATAAGCTGCGGCTGTATCTGGAGACTGTCAACAATAAGACCGACTATACGGATACCATCTGGTTTGGCATTGTGCCCAGAATCGAACTGCAGAGAGAGGCGCCGCTGGATGATTACTCTACGGAAATGACAGTGGATTTTGCAGAGAAATGGGGGTATGCAGGGGAATACGATGAGGACGATATGGTCTTTTTCTCATCCATGGATACTTTGCAGAATCTGTTAAACGGGATTAAAAAATATAAGATACAGACTTTCTTCGGCTTTGAGACCGGGGAAGAGAGCACATTCTCCAGGATGGCCACCGACGGCGCTTCCTCCTTTATGGAAAAGGCGGAGGAGATCGCAGGCAGCGTATATGACGAATATGCCATTGCCTGCTTCCCCAATATGACGGTGGTGCCGGAAGACAAATCCAGAGTGGTGACTTCCAGAGGTGCGCGGCTCAATGAGACAGGCGGCGTGGAGTTCCCCAAAGGCATGGAAAACGATGTGAAGTTCTGGATGAAGGGTGTCTACATCGGGGCGGAATTTGTGGCGGCAGGGATTGTGGCAGCATGCCAGTGTCCCAACTATCTCAAGACATACCTGAAAAAAGTATATCCGGATTTTCCGGGTGTGCGTTTTGACCTGGAAGAGGATGAGAATTCTCTGCGGCTGCCCATTGTGTTTGCCAAGGAGATCTCCGGCTTTACCAATGATGTAAAAGAAGAAATTGACCAGAACAAGTTTGGCTTTGTCTTTTCTTCGGATAATTATACACTGGACGGCAAATCCATCAGCGGCGTAACGGTTATGAGCGCCAGAAGCATGCACATGGACCGCCGGACATACAGGAGTATTTTCCAGACGACCAGGCGTACATACATAGAACGTATGATGGCGGCGCAGCTGCGCAACAAAGACGAGCGCAGCATCCGCGCATATTTCGCGGCCAGCGGCCAGATCAGCGAGTGGATGAAGTTCGGCACCTGGGACAATTCCATCATACGGGAAGGCGAAAGTGTGGAACTGGAAAATATCGCAGACGGACTTTGTGATATCCGTATTGAGTCCAAGGGCGTATCCGAGAGCTTTTCCATCAATATCATGGAAAATGAATAACGGCGCGGTGTGCAGCATATGAAAGTTGCATGCCCTGCATGTGGGATTTGGATCCAATTATGAGAAAGAAGGGATACATATGGCTTTAACAGTACAGGCAAACAGCCTTAAAATCGCAGACATCGCAGAAATTACGGAAGGAATCTCCAATGTGGAGTTTACCTCTGCCATTGACGAACGCTCCTACGCACGTTCTGCAGACATCTATTGCACACTGGTTATCCAGGGTGTGATCAACATGGATTCCGAGAAGAAGATCCTCGGAGACGAGTCCAAGAAGATGCTGGAGTGGTCTCTGGTAGCATCCAACAGTGCGGACTGCTACAAAGCGGTGGAAGTTTCCTACACACATAACGATGTGACCACCAAATACAAATTCAGCCACGCTTTCCCTGTTTCCTACAAGGAAGAGAATGCTGACCAGGAGAAGAAATTCACACTGGTAGTAAGACAGAAGAAAGACAGGCTGGCAGATATAACCGTAGAATAATCAACAACAGCCAAATTTCACATAGCAGGGCATTTCATCAGTTTATAAGTTTATTTGTTCAGTGCAGGAGAGAATCGGGCAGTATGGATTCTCTCCTGAAGTAACGTATGATTTACGTAAAGTGCAGATCCGCGCAGTGGGCGGATCAGTCGTCAGAGGTGGGAGGATTCTATGGCAGACCAGAGTACACTCAGTATTTTCCTGGTGGTTTCCACGATCGCTTTATGGGGGATTGTGATCTGGCTTACCTGTATCCATATATCGGAATACATAAAGAAAAGGACGCGTATCCGTGCGCTGGTCATGGACGGCCAGGGTGGGGTAAGGGATACGCATGAGTTGGGAAAACAGAAAGAACTGTTGATTGGAAAATCCACGCCTGCGAAGATGGTAAATATTGACTTCTCCGATTCCGCATATGCAGCTTCCATTGAGGAAGAACATGCGGCTCTTGTGCGTTATGGATCGTGTTGGTACGTGTGCGCCAGAGCGAAAAATGGCATGGTGGGACTGCGGCAGAAGGAAGGGAACGTGGTGTATAAATTACGCAGCGGCATACCTTACCGGATTCAGCGGGGCGATATGATATATATCTCTTATGAGAAGATTGTACTGCAATAGGAAAATCAGAGAATGATCTGATAAAACGATACCGGACAGGAGCTTATCATGGGTTTGATCAGATGTGAAAACGGACATTTATTCAGTGAGAAGCGGTATGGAACCATCTGCCCTTACTGCAGCACGGCTGTCAATATAGCCAGAAAAAAAGGAGAAGATGTGGATGGCGTCCTCAGGGACACGACCTATCTGGAAGAGTTGGAAGTAATGCATCCTGTGGTGGGATGGCTGGTCTGTATTGAAGGGCCGTCCAAAGGCAAAGATTATCGGATGATTGCGGAAAAAAATTTTATCGGCAGAAGTCCGGAAATGGATATCCGGATTCTGGGGGATAACAATATTTCCTATAAGAATCACGCCATCGTCTCTTATGATGCAAAGAAGAGAAGTACGTTCCTGCTGCCTGGTGATGCGCAGGGACTGGTGTATCTGAACGGGGAAGCGGTCTATGCGCCAACGCAGCTTGAGGCGTTTGACCAGATTGAGCTGGGCAAGAGCAAGCTGCTGTTTATTCCTCTGTGTGGCGCAAATTTTGAGTGGGAAGAGGAAGATGAATAGACGGTACGGCAATGCCCAGACAATCGGCAGCAACGTATATCAGAATACCTATTTTATGACAAAACAGCTCCGGGACGGTTTCCTGGCTGTACTGGCAGACGGCACCATTGACAGTGTCACAGGAGCGTATGGGGCCATTCTGGCATGTGAGAGTATTGCAAAGGGTATGACAGCCGCAGAAGATGCGGAAAAGGAACTGGAACGGCAGTTTGTCCGAGCGGCGGCGCTGCTGCATGAGCGGTTGTATAAGGGACGCATGCCCAGGATGTCGGTTCTGGCCGCCTGTTTTGCAGGTGATGGCATGGTTTACCGCAGTGTGGGCGAGTTGTCTCTGGTAAACTTTGACGGCAGACATGTGACCATCATGGAGGAGGGTGCCGGGCAGATGGAAAAACGGGGGCGGCTTACGCTGCTCTGCAGTCCGGGTATCTGGCAGGCACTGTCAGAGATTGATGTGGAAAAGCTGCTTTCAGGGGGCGGACATCCCTATAAAAAAGCGCAAAATATGATCGAAGCGGTGAACCGCAGAAATCTGAAAGACCAGAGAAGTGCACTGGCGGTAATCGTGACATGAATTGCCGTTTCTATAGATGAGGTACCATATGAGAAAATTAAACAGCCAGTTTGTGACCACCTTTGTATCGGAGGCAGGTCTGGGCGGTCAGAACGGGACATATTATGGTTTTGTGGAGATGGACCGTTATTATTGTATGGCAGTAGCGGAAGGATACGATGGAGACGGCGGGCAGGAGAGTGCAAAGCTGGCCGTGGATGCGGCCATTGAGGCATTTGTACAAAAGCCGGGGATGTCAGCGGGGCGGATACGGGCGTGTATTAAAAAGGCCCATAAAAGCCTGATGGGGCAGAGTATACGGATTCGGCTGAAAGCGGGGATTCTGCTGCTGGTTTCGGATTATACCAGATTTCGGTATGGTGTCTGTGGCAATGTCATGTTGTTTGCGCTGCGTGAGGCCGGGATTTATCATCAGAGTATTACCCATACGGTGTACCAGACGATGCAGGTTCAGGGCCAGACAGCGGAAAAGGGAACCGGCCCCAAGCAGGAGACGGGAAACCTGTATCATTATCTGGGTGGTAAGGCAGGCATCACCGTTTCGGGCAAAATACGGCTGGCAGACGGGGATCTGCTTCTGGCCGCCACAGAAGGACTCTGGGGCCGGGTAAACCGGGTGGAGATACTGGACGCCTATGAATCCATTCAGTCAGTGGATGAGTTTATGGGCGATTTGCAGGAACTGTACCTGCGCGGCAGTGTGGATTCCATTCCCTGCTGCTGTATCGCAGCCGTGGATATTAAAAAGACCTATAAGGAAAACAAAACTTTAAAAAAGAAGATATTGATCTGGACCTTTGTTATTTTATTGATTTTGGCCATTGTGGCCACGGTTGTGGTCATATGGTATCGGATCAGGCAGCGTAAACAACGGGAAGTACGCAGTACGATGGCCGTATATGAAGATACAGGGGATACCTATATGGCCGATCTGAATTGTCTGCTGGCAAGACAGGAGTATGAGAAAGCAGCGGAAGAAAGCAAGAAGCTGAATAAAAATGCGGAGCGCCTGGAA
>ERZ778518.664-NODE-664-length-30894-cov-7.027919_pt1 | contig 30894 bp, 27 predicted proteins | sample MGYA00510340_ERZ778518 | MGnify/ENA primary metagenome ERZ778518 (study PRJEB29527, sample SAMN07138967) | mouse gut metagenome | material: feces | host: mouse | place: China:Nanjing | collected 2016-01-25 ...
CACAAATTTAACACTTTTCTCAAAATCCATGCACCGGATTTTCGGCTTGACCCCTCTTATAGGAGATTTTGATAAGCCGACTGACATCTATAGCCCAGTTGAAGAGCCATCAACAGGCGATTCGAGTGTTGTAAATATTACGCCGAATCCTCAGAGGAATTCTTTATTAGGGAATCAACAAAACGAGAGCGAATCTTCTCAACAACAAGAAGAATCGTATATAGATAGGATTCGTCGAGAAGAGGAGGAGCGAAAGAAAAGAGAGTGGTTGGAGTTCCTCAAAACAAAACGTGCTAAAAGGCGAAAAGAGTTAGAGGAACAACTTATACTTATTGACAAGCAATTAACTTTCATTCAAGACCGAATTATAGCAATTAAGGATGAGAAGAAATTGATTGTTAAGAAAGATGCTCCGGATTTATCTGTAAAAGAGGAATCGTACAGTTCTAAGGCTACTAATCTCTTTGAAAGTAAAGATGTAGCGGCTATCACTTCGATGGGAGAACTCTTTCAACTGAGAATTGAGGAGGAGCGTCGAAAAATTGAAGAGGCAGAAAAGACTGCGCTGATTAATATAGAAGGGGCAAGAGAGGCTATTAATAACCGAAATCTTGACCGTGCAAAGGAGTGTCTTGACATTATCTCTAAACAGACTGCTTTTATTGAGAATAAGGACATTAATGCCGCTATTAAGGATGTTGTCTTTGCTATAACGGAATTGTCTAATCAATTAGAAGCAGAAAAACGCGAAAAAGAGGAACAGCGTCGTAAGCAGGAGGCTCTTGCCGCACAACAACGGGCGGAAGCCATAGAACGCCAACGTCAAGAAGAAGAGGCACGTAAACTACGAGAGCAGGAAGAACGAAGGGAACGTGCACGAAAATATGAAGAAGAACTACGTGAAAAAGAGAAGAACCAGCAACAGGAGATCAATCGATTGAATGGTCTGTCTTCTACTCTTAAATCCGACGCGCAGGAGATAGTAAACTTTTTACACAATAATGGCATATACTATCTATATCATTTTACTGAGTCAAGTAATATTCCATTAATAAAATCACGTAAAGGACTATACTCTTGGTCATATCTTCTGTCACATGATATGAAGATTCCAAGCCCGGGAGGAAATGATACAAGCCGTGGACTTGATAGAGACAAAGGACTTGAAGATTATGTTCGTTTGAGTCTGTGTAAATCTCATCCAATGGCATATCGTATTCATCAGGAAAGCGAAGGACGTGCCAACCTTGTACTGCTGAAAATAAAACTTGATGTGACAATGTTTGAAAGCACCCGCTTCTCCAATGTCAACGCTACTGACAAAAGAGCCAAAATCGGTTCAGACCTTGAATTTATTGAAGAAAATCTCGATTTCGAGGCCATAGCTCTTGACTGGTGTTGGGGAAGTGACCCGCGACACAAGTTAAGACAGGCAGAAGTCATGGTAAAAACTTTCATTCCTTCAAAATATATAATCAATCTGGATAACCCGGGAACAATGACATTCAGTAATTAAAATAACAAAAACAGCATATGTTAATACTCATCATCGCAATTGTAGCAGTAATTGGAATCGTATGGCTCCAATTCAAGTGCTTCAACAGCACTAAGAAAGGGATTGAAGAGTTGAAAACCTTCTTTCCACCCATCGACAAAGTTGCATTAAAAGAATGCACGACTAACAAAGACGCAATTTCTGACCGATTTACATTGCGTCAGGTAGCTCAGAATCCTCCATCTAAAAAAGATGAGGTTGATATGACAGATGAGGACGTAAATGTCTCGCTGATTACAACTACCGGAGGCTCAAAATCTTTCAAAGAAGTTGTATTTGAGACAAATGAGTACCTCTGCAAGAATGTAGGCACATCAGCTGATTTAGGAGTTTTGCAGGATATTTGCGATAAAAAACTTGAGGTTAAGGAAAATGCTGTTAAGAGTACACTTAACCTACCTCTATTCGTGGGTCTTGGTGGTACTTTCATTGGTATCATAATCGGTGTAATCGGTTTTGCATTCGACCTGAATAGTTTGTTTGATTCGACATCGTCATCACCTGAAATTGAGCAAACCATCAATGCTCCTGTAGGTAATGAAAGTGTTCCTACAATCAGTGCGGTTGAATCTCAACAGACTGAACCATCAAGCGATGAGACAAACAGCCTTCAGTTTCTTCTCTATGGAATTGGTTGCGCCATGGCTGCATCTCTTTGTGGCTTGGTACTGATGGTTATAAATACCGCAATTAACTACCGAAAAGCAACAGCCGATCTTGACACCAAGAGGAATGAGTATTTTGACTTCCTTCGTAGAGAATTGATGCCTACTCTTGCAAACAGCATGAGTTCCAGCCTTAATTCACTGAAAAGTGTCTTAGGCCATTTTGTTGATAAGTTCGGAAAGAACCTTGATGCGTATGCTGATTCAGCAGAGCTTCTCAATGAGAATCTTGAAAAGCAACATCTTGTGCTGACTCAGATACAAGACATGGGTATGACACGAATGGCAAATCGTGTGGCGTCTGCCTTTGTCCAACTTAATGAAGCAGCGGATGCCCTTAATACGTTCCATCAATATCAACAAGACCTGAATACGACTATTCATCAGGTACATGGCGGAGTCGCTCAAATTGACACTCTCATAGCAAAGTTTGATAACTTCATCTCAGCTCTTAGCTCAGTTGCGAATGCACAGGGCACAGCAATTGCACTTCAGCAGCAGTTTAAAGAGGCTATCGAACAGCATTTCCCCACCGGCGCAGATGGACGCGAAATGTGGCGTAAGGAGTTCGACAATCTACTTACTGACGCTCAGACTGTCAGCCGTCAGCTTAACTCCCAGTTGACCCAAAACACCAGCTATGTACAACAGTTTGTCTCGGACAATAGCAAGTTCTTCACAAGCTTTGATGAAATGCGTAGTGTATTGGCGGCATTAGTTGAATATTCAAAGGCACAGAGCGAATGTTACAAGGATCTCAAAGATGAAATTTTGAGCTTGCGTAAAGACACAAAAGATTCACAGAGAGAGACGGCGGAACTTCATAAATCGCTTCTTGAAGCGGTGAAGGCTATGACAAAGGCCGTAAAAGATTTGAAGGATTGATATGAAGAGACACGAAGATAACGGTTCCTTCTGGCTCAGTTATTCTGACCTTATGACCAGTATGTTCTTTATCATGCTGGTTCTCTTCATTGTATGTCTTGTTAAGGTCTCAATGAGCTACAAGGAATTAGAGCGAGAAAAACAAAAAACCGAACAAATTCTTGCTGAGACACAGGCAACCAATGAACAACTTCAGCAGATTCTTCAGTTAGACAAGCAGTTCAAAGAATTGAGTAATTCCTCAGTGCTTGGCTATGATGAAGAGAAGAAGATGTTCTTCGCCAAGGATTTTGTAGGAGTTGAGATTTTCAATCCCAACGATGACAATATTAAACCGGAGTATCTTGATAAGGTTAGGGAGGTTGGTGAAGCTTTAAAAGTAATCCTGCACAAACTACATGAAGAGAATCCGAGGTTTAGCTACCAACTTGTAATCGAAGGAACTGCTGCAATAAAATGGGACCAAAAGGCAGCTGGGACATACAATCCTGATAATCAGGAAATGTATTGGCTTAGTTATCGTCGCGCTCTTGCTCTCTATAACAAATGGCGTTCACAAGAATTAAATTTGAGAAATTATAATACGGAGATTATCATTGCCGGAAGTGGCTTTAATGGAATAAATCGTGATAATCGTGTAGAGGACAATAACAAGCGATTCATAATCCAGATTATACCCAAGGTTTCACGACCCAATCCAGAAAGTAAAAACGAGTAAGAATCTATGTCAATCAGAATTTCAATACTTGGTATCTTATTGCTTGTAGGCATGTCAATGTCTGCTCAAAAAATATATTCTGTTGATCATGAATATCAAGCAGATATTAAGGTATTTGTAGTGGATTCCGAGTACAAGGCAGATCTTATTGTTTATAAGACGGATAAGGAATATCGTGCGAAAGCCAGCGAAAACAAAGGTATCTGGTTTATATGTCCTCGACAATATCAGGCTGATAAAAAAGTGTTCTTTGTTGACCGAGAGTATCAGGCTGACCTCAAAGTATTCTTTACCGATAAAGAATATCGTGCTGGTTGGAAGAAGAATGACAAGAAACCTTTAATGTATTGATTTAGACATGGCTAAATGTAAGTATTGTGGTGAGTCAGCTGGGTTCTTCTCGCGTTCTCATAAGGAGTGTGAGGAGAAGCATACTCGTGGAATTGATGGAATGACTCATCTGATGCGTCGATACTTTAGCGGAACTATTTCAGCCATTGATTTCGGAGCAAAGCTTTCTCGAAATAGAGATCCGTACTTCTTGAGTGAGGATGATATTGTTACATGTGCGGACAATGTTATTGGAGAGTTCGCAGATTCACTTCGACGCCCATTTAATTCAGATATATTACCCAAAATAAAGGGATTCATATCAAATGTCGGAGTGCCTTATGCGACGCTTAATAAAAATGGCACTCTTGATAGATTATCCCTAAAGCTATTTCAGGGATATGTCGTGGATTTCTTTGCAAAAGGTGTTCCACTCAGTCAAATATCAATAAGTACCGATTCCGTAACATCCGTTCTTCCTTTGAGCCGACAACAACGTGATGAAGCATATTACAACGTATTGAACAAGGCCGCCGATAAGTTTATGGCAGATGGTTGGCTGGCGGACAATGAGCAAAGGATGATAGAGTCATACACATCTTCTTTGGGGATTGCGTTAAACTGTCTTCCTTTGCAGTATCAAACCGAGAGCCTTTCTCGTATAGGTCAGGCTATAGTTCTAAAGGATTTACAACAAGGGGCACTCCCTAAAAAGCCATTGACTGTCCCTGTAATGTTGGCTCGTGACGAGGCTCCACTGTGGGTATATGACAATATCACAATGTTGCAAGAAAAGATAACCCGAGAGTATGTCGGAGGGAGCAGAGGAATGAGCTATCGAATATGTAAGGGACTGACGTATCGTACCGGTTCATTCAAAGGACATCCGGTTGAAAGAAGTTTCATGGAGACTATTGGCATCGGTCAACTGGTTATAACGAACAAAAACCTTTTCTTCCATTGTCCTACAGCAAGTGTGAAAATCCCTTATAAAAAGCTTGTGGGAGTAACGCCTTACTCAGATGGTCTGGAAGTCCATAAAGAAGAGGCGAAGCCTAAACGAACTGTCTTTCAAGGTTTCGATGCATGGTTCATTATGAATGTTTTGAATCAGGTCAATATTTGATTAGTCAAAGAGCGAAGGAGTATCATCTTTGGGAGTCGTCCTCTTTGCTTTTGATTTCTTCTGAGTCCTTTTAGGCATTTCGTCTGAAGTTAGATTGGAAGAACGAAGAGTGATTTCTTCTTCCAAATTGGGGTGTGGGTAGTTACCTTCAATATAGAGCTTTACCAATCCGGCATGTGAAAGAGGAGTCGAAAGATTCCGGAAATCAAGATTCGTGTTGTAGTCAAGCAGGACAATATCTGTTTCTTCTGACTTTTTCTTTATCTTATCTACGATGTTTATGACATCGGGAACATTCTCCAAAACCCATTCATAAGAAGGTAGATAAATGAGTATTCTTGCTGAAATATAATCCAATAGTTCCGTTCCATATATCCCTTTGCGGTGACCTTTCGGATACCCAAGTCGTCTTACCGTACGTTTAAGATTCCTCATGGTATCATTCGTAAACGAATCCATGCACACATCTTCGTGTTCAAAGACTTTAAGCCCTTGCCATATACCTTCTACGCTCATAGCAGTAGCTCCGTTGGAAAATGGTATTGGAATATTTCCGTGTGGATAAAACGGGCTCAACTTCTGTGCGTAAGATGATTTAGATGTAATATCCAAGATGATTGCTCCGGGATAGTCTCTAAGAATATTCTCTTCCTTTCTTTTCTTGTTGACGACGTAGATCATTGTTAGTATTCTTAATATGCTACAAAACCAAGCTCATTGAGAAGAGAGCTGTATGTCCTGCGGAAGGAACTGCGCTCTTCATTTGTGATTAGTCCAAAATTGCGTGTAATATACATTAAATCGTTGAAAAGAGCCATATCGGCAATGGCGCTCTTCATTGGATCGACAGATTTTGTGTACCCACTTACAAGCTTAGCCTTAGTCATAGCCTTGAAACGCAAAGCTGCGTCGGGATTAGACAATGTTTTGCAGGAACTGAAATGGACTATACGGCCTTCAAAGAAGTTTCCGGCAATTTCAGCAAGGTCATCAAGCTCCACATCTTCATCTTCAAGATGAATGGTCGCTTCATTGCCATGACACGCGAAATAAATTATTTCGTGGTCCTTAAATTCTCTTTTTGTGGGCTTGAAATAATCAAGATAATACAGAAGGTCTGCTTTATGCAATATATGGCGATATATTACATCACAATTATGATACTCTTTTAGCCAGTTCAGCAAAGGTTCGGTTTTGAGGTTAAACCGATTATCCTTTTTGCATGAATTGTATAGCCATTCAGCTTCAAGACAAATTATATTGTGAGCGTTCTTTTTCATTCCTGTGGTATAAGTAAAAATGCTGTTATGTGAGAATCAACTACGCCCGACAATACAGGGTTATTTATCATGAACTTGAAAAGAGCGTCCAGTCTATATGCCACTCGCTCCCAAGTCATACCTTCCGAATATTCAAAGAAGTCAAGTGGGAATAAAGCTGCAAGCTGTGTAATTGGAGACGGGTCAATCTGCTTATCAAGCCATTCATACACGTTAAGTAGAAAGTTGAAACCGATAGACAGTAACGTGGTTTCAGTGTTAGATGTGCGATAATTGTCAAATAAATCTCCGTGTCTAATAAGATACTGCCATGTCAAAGTTACAATGGAGTATCCTCGTCTTACAAGGTCTAAAAATGTTGCACATCGCTCGTCCGTTTCCATTCCATTGGCTTCATGGCAACCGTCATCAAAGAAAGCTCTCTCCGGATATTTCACTCCGAACTTTTCCCAGACGTCTTCATCCAAAACCTTGCGGTCATTCGCTATGAGTTTGAGAGTCTTGTCATCTCTTCCCTCATCGAAGAAATATCGCAATGCCCTGTCAAATTCTCCACCGGGTTCGACCGCATCGAACAGTGTAAGACACGATTTTAACTTCATCGCATCGACGTCCCCCATGACATATTCTATGTCTCTGCCATAGTTATGTTCATTTAGAGTGCGGACAGCATTATATAATCTGTTACGCAGTTCCTCGTGATTCAAATATGCGTAGGCTTCATAAAGTGAACATATGCCATATCTGTTCGACATCTCCGAGCGCCCGAGACCACGCATTTGAGGGAATATAAACCATATCCAGTGGCTCTCTTTCTCACCATTCTCTAATTCTTGAATGGCAGTTTGATAATTGTCATTATCATCCTGTGCCTTGACAAATCGCTCTAACTCAAAATCCATAGTTGATTAAATTTTACGTAGTGACATTATGATGGCGAGAGCCGGGGATTGAGTGCGATTAACATAATTGCGTAATGCGGTAGTAGTCATTGGGGTTGTTCCCCTTAAAATATCGCAATAAGCCTTATATAATCCATCAGTCTCAATCTTGAACTCTTTTAGAGTGGAGAGTCTTGTACCGACTATATATCTATCATTGGCTGAGTCAATTCGATAAACAACTCCCGACACGCTTTCTACAGCACCGAGTTTCTTTATTCTGGATATGAATTCATTCTTTTCCATATTGTCTTGATTGAGATGGACATATAAGCCTCATAAATTACTGCAAAGATAATGAATTTTCCCGGATTTTTCGTTGTCTTATCGGAAATAATCACTAAATTTGCACAATCCGCAATACCTATAGCAGTATTTACAATGGGAAAAGAATTAAACAGACTGAAAGTGGTGCTCGCTGAAAAGAGGCGCACGAACAAATGGTTGGCACAACAGCTTGGCAAAGACCCTGCTACGGTGTCTAAATGGTGTACTAATACAGCGCAGCCTTCACTTGAAACATTGTCCGAGATTGCCATGAGTCTTGAAGTTGACGTAAAGGATTTATTACAGTCATCAATCAGAAAACTGGATTATTAAGATGGACAAAGATGGATATGGCAATAAACCTAAAATGAAGTAATTTTGCATATTATGGCTAACTATGACATCGACAAAACACAGTTGCAGGATGAGGTTGTACTTGACGACAACCAGCTTGTCTGTGTCTTGACCAATTCTATAAAAACCGCCACCGAAAAGGAAATTCTTCTCCAGTCTATTATCAATCAGATGGACGAAGAGTATGAATTTGACCTTTCGGATATGAGGCGCGACTTCTCTTTCTCTTATGAAGATGATGAGGGAAAGAAGAAACGTATGACTATAGACTTGGCTATATTCCGTCATGGAGCAGAACAAGAACCGGAAAATATAGAACGTATCTGCATTGTCTATGACTCAAAGGCGAAAGAGGGCGATAAAAAGAAAGGCGTAGAGGCTACTCTTCATAAGGCGCTCCAAGCTACAGGCTGCGACTTCGGCATGTGGACTAATGGAGATAAACAATTCTTTGCCTACAGAAAAGAAGATGAAATTGGCAATGAACTAATTGAGGATATTAGCGATTTTCCCGGTTGCGATGAAACTATAGAAGATCTTGAAAATATGGGCGACCGTGCCCAACCTCGCAAGGCTGCCAATGATACCCTCATCCGCACATTCAAGCGTTGTCATGATTATCTCTACGGCAACGAAGGAAGAAAGAAAGATGCGTTCTGGGAACTCCTCAATCTGATTTTCTGTAAAATTTTCGATGAAAAACGCCGCTTTACAGATGCCGAGAAGGGGTTCAGCTATCGCCGCCAGTTCTGGGTTGGCGTTACCGAACAGAACACCCCCGAAGGTCAGGCTACAGTCGCCAGGCGGATTAAAGACATTTTCGAGAGGCTGAAAAAAGATGACCTTTTCAAGACGGTATTCGACGGTAACGAACAGATTAGCCTTTCCGACCGTGGTGTTTCCTATGTTGCATCGCAGATAGCCAAATACAACTTCCTCGATGCCACCGTCGATGTCAAAGGTACAGCATACGAAACTATCGTAAGCAATACACTAAAGCAAGAAGCCGGTCAGTTCTTTACTCCCCGCAATATCATCAAATGTATGGTTGAGATTATGAATCCCAATCAGAACTGCCGTGTGCTTGATCCGGCTTGTGGTAGTGGAGGCTTCCTTGTAATGGTACTTGATCATGTGCGTCGTCAGATAACCCGTAACATATATTCAGATCGTTCAGAAGCAGAGATTGAGGCTCTCTCAAATACTGATGAAGCAGTCAATAAGATTGTTCGTAAGTATGCTGAGTCGATGATATTCGGATTCGATTTTGATCCGGATCTTAAGAAAGCTGCTAAGATGAATATGGTTATGGCCGGTGACGGACACAGCAACATATTCAACATCAACTCACTTGAATATCCAAATGGTTCATTACCCGATCTCGGGCGTATAAATGAAGCTGTCAAGGCAAGTGTTGAGCATAAAGGCGATTATGCCACATGCGACCAACATGCGGCTAAAGACAGTGCCTTCGGCAAGTTCGATATGATATTTACAAATCCTCCCTTTGGCTCAAAGGTCGAGGTTGCACAGGGCATTGTTGAACACTATGAACTATCAGCGTGGATAAAATCGCCAGAAGGATTGTTTATAGAGCAATGTTATAATTTCCTGAAACCGGGTGGTAAAATGGCTATAGTCTTACCCGATGGTATCCTAAGCAACCCTAATACCGAGAAGGTTCGTGAATGGATACTTTCAAAATTCAAGTTGATTGCTTCCATTGATTTGCCTGTTGAGACATTCTTGCCGCAGGTAGGTGTGCAGGCATCACTACTATTCTTACAGAAGAAGACCGGAATAGAACTCGGTCAAAAGGAAGATTATGAGGTATTCATGGCTATAGCCGAGAAGGTTGGCAAGGACCGCAGAGGCAATCCAATCTACAAAAGAGACGATGATGGAGCTGAAATCCTATATCCGACTAAGAAAGAATGGGCTGCCCGTAACCGTCATGGTGAGCTCGTGACTCGCAGTCGAGTAGAACGAGTGCGTAGGCTTGATGATGACCTGCCGGAAATATCAGAGGAATATAAAAAGATTATGGGACTATGATAGCCGGTAAGATCAAATTGTCAGATGTGGGAGAATGTCGTTCTCGCTTAGATGGTTCATACCATTTAAGTGAGGCTCAGATTGTAAAAAAGAGAATCTTGTCTTCTCCTTATCCTCTTTTGAATTTAGGCAATGTAACCGAAAGAATTTGGCATGCCGGTCGTTGGAAACGGGTATATGTGGATAATCCTAAGACTGGTATAACACTTTTAGGTAGTTCTGCCATGCTTAAAGGAGATTTGTCTCACGAAAAACTCATTTCAAAGAAATATACTGATGATATTCCGGATAAAATCCTGCAAGCAGGATGGATTCTTATATCGTGCTCAGGCACGATAGGCAACTGCGCGTTTACAAACGCGCAACATGCTGGGAAGCTTGCTTCCCAGCATGTTATTCGGCTCAAGCCGAATAACATCCTGGGGGCTGGGCTAATATACGCATATCTCGCTTCTAAGTACGGCTATGTAATGCTAACACAAGGGACTTCGGGGTCGGTTATACAGCATATCGAGCCAGAAAATGTTGAAGTGATTCCTATCCCCAATTTCCCGGACTCATTTAAGTCAGAGATTAATCAACTCATACAAGACTCGTCAAAATTAAGAGATGAAGCTATGTACGAGTTAGAAGTTGCGGACAAACTTCTAAAAGAAAAAGCTGGACTGAGGACTTTAACGCCGGAGGATTATGATTACTTCGGTCAGCATAGTGCAACTCGCAAACCAAGCTGCTTTGCTCGAAAAGTGTCTGAATTTGGCGCAGTTACGTTTAATGCTTTTAATAACTCAGAGCGTATTAAAGCAATTATCTCCTCTATCCCGAAAGGTCATCTAACAATAAAGGATGTAATTGAGGGTGGTGAAACATTTTCCTCCACTGGGGCTCCAAGTATTGAAGTAAAGCCCCATTGTGGCATTATGCTCATCAACCAGAAAGACATCTTTGACACGATTATTACTGGTAAATACATATCGCGCAGAGGTGTTAAAACTGACAATCTTGTTAAATATGGAGAAGTCCTAATTGCAAGTGACGGAACCCTCGGTGAAAATGAAACATTTTGTCGAGCCGTATATGCTAATGAAGATTTGGAAGGAGCTTTTCTGTCAAGCCATTTTATTAGAATGAGAGTTAACGATAAGGTCCCATCTGGATACTTATATTGTTGGCTTAATTCTGATTATGGATTCCGTTTAATACGGAGAACACAGGCCGGAACAAAAATATGTCATCCAATAAATAAACTCTTTCTCAGTATTCCAGTTCCTATTTTGGCTGATAAGGACATGAAAGAGATTGACCGTATGGTGAGAGACGCGCATACTAAACGCCATCATGCCAACGTCAAAGAGTTGAAAGCCATCGCAATGGTGGAGGCTGAGATTGAGAAATGGAATTAGAACAATAGATAACACCAAATCATACCAATGGCAAAACTTTGTACGCCAATACATAGCACAGGACCGGTGAATGCCGGAGAGAAACATCTGTTTGACTATCTCCAAGTCAACCTGCCTGACAGCTATTATATCATACCGAATGGTGAATATCCCTATATCAATCCTAATGGAGGTACTCAATTCATGGAGTGCGACTGCATTGTGGTCGCGCCTCATGCTATATATCTTATTGAGAACAAGGATTATAAAGGCCGTCTTGAAGCATACGACAGTGCATGGTTTCATAACGACCGCGAGATAAAGAATCCCATAAAGGGCGTAACATTCAAAGGTAAAGTCCTGAGCGACTATCTGAAGCGTAAGGACGGAAGATGGAAAGCCGCATGGATTGAGTCTATCGTAACCCTCAGCAACCTCAACCAAAACAAATCAGGCTTTGAGGCCGGGTCTGCAAGTGATAACAAGACATTCCTGCTCAATGAAGAACTTATCAACTTCATCAAGGAGCCGGATAGGTTGCCTCATTATGTACCGGCAGGTGCGATCGCGTCTTACCAGTTCGACATCGTGGACTATCTTATGGGCAGCAGCGTTAGTCGCACACATATCCGTACCAATGTCTGCGGTATGATTATCGACGAAATTCTTGATACCACTGATGATTATATAGAATACCTTTGTCATAAGAAGTTTCCTGTCGATAAAAAGTATAAAGTCCGCGATTATGCTCTGAACAAAGCTGGCATGTCTCCCAGTCAGATTGAAAAGCATGAAAAGCTGGTGCATAATGGCGAGATTACCGAGGATTATTTGCCAGATAACACCGGTGTAATAATTAAGAGTCGGTTTGAATCAGATGAGAACCATTATTATGTAATCACGCCTTATCAGGATGACCGTTCTTTACGGAGTGAGATGGCTCGCAATACATTCACAGAAATTGATAAAATTCAGATACTGTTGAATGTCGCGGAGGCTTTATCTCTTGCCCATGAAAAGAACGTGATTCACCGAGATGTTCGTCCCGAGAACATTTTTATACAGCCTGACCGCAGAGCTGCTCTTGCGAATTTCGGTCTGGCATACAATGAAGCACATGATGATGCAAGTTTCAATGTCACCGTAGATCTGGAGGATTTCGACCTGAACGCCTACACCTCGGAAGATGTGTTTATCGGTGATTACTCTGCGGCATCCGACGTGTATTCTTTTGGTGTCCTTGCCTATGAGTTGATGACTGGACAGAAATTGCCGTTTGACAACTTTAAGGAGTTGTTGATGAATGGTGGCAAACTTCCGAAGGATGCGCTTCCTTCGGCGGTTAATTCCAACGTCGAGAAATGGGTGGATGATCTTTGCGAAAGGACAATAGTAGTTGATCCCATCGAAAGATGGGCTAACATTGACGAGATACGCCAATTCATTTTTGAAAATGGAATCATCGCCCATACACAACAATCATCAGTACCTGAGGCTAATGGAAATCTTGATGACCTGAAACCGACAGACCGGATTACCAATGATATTGTGCTTGGTGAAATGCTTGGCGAAGGAGGCTTCTCTAAGGTATTCAAAGCAAAGCATCAATATCAGCCCGGTGCCCTGTATGCAGCCAAAATATTCAAAGAAGGTGTAAGCCCACAGGCTACAGTTGATGAGTTCAAGGCGCTCAATGAATTGAGTCATCCCAATATTGTGAGATTCCGTAACAATGGAACTACCAATGGAGGCTTGTTCTTTACTCTCATGGATTTCGTGGATGGAACTGATATTCGCCGCTATGCAAGTGGTGATACATTTCTGCCATTACCCATTGTAAAGGAGTTCTTGAGACAGATGCTTTCCGCACTTGTGTATATTCAGGAGAAGCAACCACCGGTAATACACCGCGACATCAAGCCGGAAAACATAATGTATCGGAAGGACGGTTCTTTCGTGCTCATCGACTTCAATATTGCCACAAACAAGGAAGGTGACCGTCATAAGGTCGGCACATATCGTTATGTAGCCCCTGACCTGACGGTCGGAAGCAAGATGAACTGGGACTTGGGTGCTGACACGTTTGCACTCGGAGTTACGGCTTACGAATTGTTAAGTCATATCTATCCTTGGGGAAGCAGTCAGAACCCTGTTCTTGACAAAACTCCGGTCAATATTCTTGAAAGGAATCACCACATATCCGATAAATTCGCAAAATTCATTATGAAGGCTTGCGAAACACGGAAGGAAAATAGATTCCAGAATGCGAAAGAGATGCAGGAGGCTTTTGAGTCTCTCGATCGCATAGATTCTGCTGTAGAATTTTACAATAAGGATGGAGAGGAGTACAATATCGTTGATTACATCAACTCTCTTTATAGCCAGAGTGAAAGAGGCAATGCAGGAACACGCGCCGGATTCAAGAATGACAACATACTTGATAAACTGACCTACACACAGACACGCCTCGACACCAAACTTCTGGCGGATATTAAACATGGTGATTATAAACTCATAATCATTACCGGAAATGCCGGTGATGGTAAGACTGCGTTTATCCGTCAGGTGGAGAACTCCGGAACTGACCTCAATTATGTTGAATCTCGCAATGGCGCAAGGTTCCGTCTGGGAGGTGTCATGTTTGAGAGCAACTATGATGGTTCTCAGGATGAACATAATCTAAAAAATAACGATGTGTTGGCTAAGTTCTTTGAGCCGTTCATCGGTATTGAGGATTATAGTAGTGCTGTGGAGGGCCGAATAATTGCTATCAATGAAGGCCGGTTGATGGAGTATCTAGAGTCTACTCCAGAACTCACTGGATTACATAACGCCATTGATGAATACTTTTATAAAGAAGGGGTCGCTACACTCCCCGATGGTGTTATGGTCATCAATCTTAATCTTCGTTCAGTTACAGCTCAGGACGAAAACGGTGAGTCCCTTTTGCGCAAGCAGGTTAAGGCATTAACCGACAAGAAACTTTGGAACAAATGTCAGGGATGCCCATTGGCCGACAGATGTTTCATAAAATACAACGTTGATTCACTCAATGACTCAGCAGTTGGCAACGAGATAATCAAGCGTCTGGAGTGGATTGTCCGCACAATTGTATATAAGCGCGAACTGCATATTACTATGCGAGATTTGCGCTCTATGATAGCATGGATGTTGACCCGAGACTATTCTTGTGCAGATATGCCACACCTTATAGAATCGCTTGATAAGGCCAAAAGAGAATACGACGAGACTCCGGAAGATGCTACCGAAGAGGAAAAGAATAATCGAAGAACCATCTACGAGCTTGAACGTCAACGGTGGTGGATGCGCTATTATTTCAACATAACTGCGCCGGAACATCCCTGGTTTCCTTATCAGCACTCAGAAGACCGTGTCGTTAAGTTGCTTCGTGAAACGGATATTGCAAATGTCGCAATTCCCGAGTTGGATAGAAATCTCTATTTCAGTGAGAAAAACGAAAGAGATTATCTATCATTTGCCGAAAGGACTACATCGCTTATACCATCCTTCAACGACACTATGGAGCTGAAGCCTTCGTATATGATGAGTGGTGAAGATGTGCGTCTTCTCAAATTGCGTCATCAGACTTTTATTCGTCACCAATACTTTGAGGGCGCTTTCCTCAACGACAAGGACGGTTTCATGAAACGTCTGCCATTCCAGTCTATTGGTAGATTCGTCAATAATCTCAATCAGAGAGGCGATGATATGGAGACTGTTAAAAATGATTTGGCATACGCCATATCATGCAGTGAGGGCTGCTGGAACAGAGATCTTTCAAAGGAGTATCTGTTGCTCTCATCATCTCGTGTCGCAGATCCAAGCGCAAAGAGCTATCGTCGGTTCCCTCTCAAAGATTTTGAGATGGAGGTTGACACGAATGATAAACTGACCACATATCTCGAACATGAGAACTGCGCTTTTGTGTTCCGTAGTAAGACCAAGAAGCACATTCAATTGAATGTAACCCTCGACCTATACGAAATGCTCACGTATATCGAAAATGGATTTAGTCCTTCGATAAGCGACCTAAAAGGCAGGTTTATCGAACTTCAGGTTTTCAAAAACCTACTTGAAAGCGAAACATATACAGAAATCATCGTGACTAACAACGAGAAGGATTATTATCGTATACGTCTGAATAAGAACAACATGCGAATAGTAGTAACACGACTCGAAGCAGAGGAGGATAAAATATGAAAATGCCAATACTCTCACGCGAAGAGCGCGTGTTCCGTGAGCCGTCGATTTTCGCCGTTGATATGAAGGCTGTGACCTTGGATAATGTTCTGGTTAACCTTTTCATGCTCATGCGAAACAATGGCGCCCGAATAAAGCTGAAACTTGCGAGGAATGCCACATTTCATGATGTGAACTCCCTTAAAGAAAAATATTTCAAGGCACTGGAGAATCGTCAGGAACTTGTAGGGTTCTCTGATTATCCGGAGGCCATCGAAAGCTGGTTACGCAGTAGTTTGGTGAATATGGTATTCCGAGGAAAAGCCAAAGAAAACATATCATCAATGCGCCCCCTGCATTTGGAAAGCTATCGAATCCGTAATCAGCGTCATGCGAAGGACTATAATACCGCTGACCAGGTATTCATAATGATTAACAAGCGTCCTGAAGTAAGGGATGCCTTGAAAGAATATATGTCAATTGGCTGGGATAACTTTAGCCGAAAATTGGTTGACAATCCGACTCTTGATGTTGATACAGCCGGACTGCTTCATCTTATCAAGATGGTTGATATAGACCCGAAAGTAGTCAATGTCATAGCCAATATAAAACCACTTCTGGAGAAACAAGCAGATTTATATTGTGATGATGTATTACGTCTTCTTGCGTATCAGAAGAGTATCCCTCGGAGTGTTTTTATCGACTATCTACGCATCCTAACTGGATTCCATCTGGCGCTATATTTTCATCAGTTAGTATATCAACTGCCCAAGATGGTTGATACTGGCTCTGCTGAGGAGACTAAAGAATGGAGTATGGTAGTTGACATGTCAGATAAACTTGAAAGTGAAATATCTGATTTGGCTTGCGCAGATATGCAACGACTTCTCGATGGAATGATAAATTACATTCGCGCTTCATATACAATCAAGGCGGTCAAACGTATGCCGGGAGCAAGCCTTGAATCAATGCCACAAATCATAGAGCGAATAAAGAATCCTGACGCTACAATGGAAGCCTACTTTCAGGTAAGGCTTTCCGATGTCATATCAAACTATGACAAGGAAGCTAAAACCGATGAAGAACAGGAGGATGCACGAATCTATAAATCTGAATTGGAACAATACTTGCAATTTGAAGATTCTTCTTTGCAAAAATATGTCCAGTGTCTTATGAAAGTCGGTGCGCCCTACCAATTAAAGTATGGTCGTGACTTTCTTGATAAAGTTTCGATGAAGAACACGGAGTCTGCCCTGATGATTGATGGTAGAAGTCGCAAACATCAACGTCGAGGAGCAATCGGTTCAAAACTTTTGGAGGTCCTCGTGCAACTGCTTGTGCTTACACCGAAAGATGGAGGAGGATTCAGCAGTAATCCGCTTAGCATTCGACAACTCATCAAGAGTATTAGAGATCGTTATGGACTCATTATTGATGGAAGTGACGAACCTCGGTTCTCTGATGCCGATGTCAAGACACACATGGCATTCAAAGCCAATGTCGATGCTCTTAAAAGCAAACTTCGTCAGATAGGTTTCTATACTGACCTCAGTGACGCATCATCACTACAGAAAATTCGTCCCAGATATAAATTCAATGATTAACCGCGAACTCAATGGATTTACGAAGAGAATATTATAACCGTATGCTGGACACATTTATGTCCTGCTATGGCAATGTTATAGAGAATGCCTCTGACGGACATTGTATGAAGGTCACGGGCTTTCCGTTGGAGGTCTTACCGGAGTTGAGAAATAAAATCAACTCACGTGAGACGCAGGCGGAGTGTTACATACTTTCAGAGACTCTTTCTGGAAGCGAATATATTACTCCCACGAAACTCATTGAGCTTCGTAACGACTTGACCAAACCGATTCTTATACTTATCCCGGTCAACAGTAGTACGTCTGCTGAGGACTCATACGGCAATGCAACATTCCAAGATCTGAGTGTGAAAACACTGGATTCGATGCTGTTCAAATCGTTGTTGGGTGAAACCGGTGGAAATAAGACGATAAGGACAGTGTTACAGTATGCCGAGAAGAATCTGAACGTATCTATCAATGATAAGATTAATTATCTTCTTTACATTGTCTTGTCAGGACTTACTGACAAGGCAATAGGAAATGGCATATTCTATCTGGGTCTTATGCCGGATGAAAAACTGGCACAACGGAAGGAGTATGCGCCATCGTTCCTAATGAAAAACGATGATTGCATCAGTGTTATGTCTGACTTCTCATCAACCATAGCAGACAGAGTTGTAGAATTACCCATAAAAGCCAACTCCCTCCAAAAGGAAGTAGCAGCTTTCTTGAAGCAGAATGGCAGGATAAACACCCGAATAGGTCTTTGTCAGCAAATTCTGAAGTACCCTTCATTGAATTTTTCTCAGTGGGAAAGAGTTCTCACTAACGTCCTTGAACTTGGCAAACTGCATATTGTAAAGGTTGACTTAGGAGGCAAATCTTATTCTCTTGTCGATGGAGATCCGGAAGTGTTGGTTGACCCAAAGAAGGGGGCAAAAGTAAAACTCCGCATATACTTCTCACCAAAGCCGAGTCAATATGAGGAGCTGAAGAAAGTTCGTATTGCTCTAATGAATGGAGACGGATTTTATAAGGAGCAAGACCTCTTGACAAAGAAAGTTTCGGATAATCAACGTGAGTATCGTGATATATCATTTACAATCAATCCTGAAACCTTCGACAATGGCTCATATTTCTTCCATGTGTTTGCGGAAGATGAAAACGGGACTGTCCTGAACACCAAGGACGAGTTTACAGAGGAGTCTGTTCAGCAAGAATGGATTGAAGAGGAAGCAAAAGATGAAGGCTTGTCAAAGGAGGATTTCCAGCAACAGCGTCGCAAGATGCTTACCTCTGATTCTACCACATTCTTCTTGCGAAATAAAGATGTGGATGATGATACCGATGGAGAAGAAATCGGTACACGTATGAAAATACGTAATGTACTGATGGCGTATTTCCGCTACAGAATTGAGTTGAACCGCAAAGGTCTTGAACTCACTGTACCAGAGCGTGTCGCGATTGTTGAGAAGAATGGCAAGGTGTCAAAAAATACATCTGATGATGAATTACATAGTTGGCAGGAGAGCACCCATCTCGAAACATTCCAGTTACGATATGATGCTGACAACAACTATCAGATTCCTCTACCCAAAAAACTTCTTGTATTACAACGTGCTCTTCTGAAAAAAGGAGACCAGCTCTCTTACGTAGAGGCTGAAATCAGCGATAACTATACCGATGTTCAGCTGAAATCAGCATTTGTCGTTCCGGTTGATGTTGATGCGCCTCAATCGTTGATTGACTCCAGAAAAAGGCTATTTGATGCTATAAGACAATCGGCTCCTGATAATACCGGTGTAATCGAAACACTTGAGGTGTTCAATTACATTGATGAAATCAAAGCTTATGTTAGCGAATACAGAGCATGGCTTTCAAGTGCTCTCTCGGAGAATATCGAATCAAGCGAAGCTGTTAAGTTACAATCAATAGATACAGTTTCTCTTGAAGTTGAAATGCCTGATGGGAGAACTGCACATACAAAAATAATCACGCCTCTTCATCCTTTGCGCCTCGCTTGGCTTGTAAATATTTATGAGCAATATGAGGAATGGGAATCTCGGACACATGATGATCCTCGTTACCGTAAGCCGGATGTATGGTATAAAAAATTAGACAAGCTATTCTATGGCGAACTGAATCCGGAGATTGCTCCACTTGTTCTTCTCGATGAGAAGCGCACCGGGTATATGCAATACGTAGGAGAACTGTGCTTTGGCTGGGGATTATATGCCAATCCGCTTCAAGACAAAGACGATACTTTCTCTACAGGTTTCCGTCAACTAAAAGCATATCTTTCTCAACTATTTAATATAGGAATACAGTATCGTATTGACAGCGATGTAAACCAGAATATGGTTTACCGCTTAATGCACAAATACATTACTCAGCATCCGTATATCAACAAACTTATTATAAATCTGTTTAATGCCGGGGATGCGTCGGTATTCGCAGATAACCTTGTAAGATTAGAAAGAGAAACCGCCGGAAATGTATTTGATATACATTATGAGATTCGTCTGTTCTGTAACGATAAGCGTTTCCCACAAGGTGAGGCTCTGAAAGAACTGATGAATCCAGAAACATCTGTATCAGAGGAAGCAGAGAACTTCTCACAGGCAGATGATAACCGCCTGTTCCCGAAGCTACGTTTCTCCATCAACAGCATTGACGAGTTTGTTAAAGACCCATTGCGTTTCCCTGCGCACATGTCTTTCCTTATAAACCCGTTCCCGACTCAGGCATCATTGAAAAGAAGTAAGACGATTCAGCCATCATTCTATCTCAATGGCGTTGTGATGCGTCCTATTGTTCAGGTTGACAATGCAAGCGAAGGCACTGAGATTCAGTGGCAAAGGTTTATTTCTGATACTCCCATGCAGAATGCCACAATGTTTGCCGAAGAATTTCAAAATTTATTCGGCAATGTGCAGAACCTTATAGGCACGAGCATGACATCAGACCATGAGTTGTCAGTACCCTCTTTAACGCTGAATATCAAGGACTCCAATTCTGAAATGCTCTCTCTCGTTCATGATATTAGTGATTGGGTGGTGACCTTCGACAAGAATATGGGACCGGAGTTCTATGATATGCCTTGCAAGGCCGGCGAACAACCTTATCTGCTCGACTATATTCCGAGCGCTGAGCTGAACGGCATATCATCGTTCCTGACCTGTCGTCCGACATCGGAAATAGAAGGGATAATGGCTCCGCACTTTAAGAACTTCGGAATAGATGTTAGTGATAAGACATCATTCATGGATTTGCTTTCTGACATCCGCTCTGTCAGCAGCAGTATGATAATGCAACTGGAAAGCAGTCGCAATAAAGTATTTGAAGTGCTTGGCACAACTCTTATGAAACGAATGTTGAAAGGTAAAGGTCTTCTGGACGATTCTTTCATCATTCCGATTGACCTGCATCAGAATCTGTTTGCAGACTTAGATTCAGATTCCGGAGAGCGTGCTGATGATCTATTGGTGGATTTCCATCCCTCAAAGCGGGAGATTGTATTTACCGTAATTGAGATTAAGTGCCGTCAGAATCTCAATGATGATGAATTGTTCTCTCTTCAAGAGAAAATGCAAAGTCAGATTGAGAATACAATTTTAGCACTTCGTACAAACTTTGATCCAGAGTTTAAGTCTCCGGATAGACTTGACCGGGAACTTCGCACAATAGAATTACAGTCGTTGCTACTATTCTACTCTCGCCGTGCAGCGCGTTATCAATACCTGAACGAAGAAACGGCTAAGGAATACGAAGAATTCATATTGTCTCTGCAAAATGGAGACTATACCATCCGTTTCAAAAAGATGGGGTTTATTTATGAGTTCCAAAGCGACACGTATCAACGCAAAGATGTTCTTAACGATACGATTTTCTATATCCTTGGTAAGCCAATGATTGAGATGATTATTGAAGATGTGGATCGTCTGAGGACTGTTGACGTTGCACGTGCGGCTGCTGATGAGGATATGAGAACTGAATTTGAAACATCAGACCGTATCTTGCGCGAAGACTCATTCCGTCTCAACAATGATGTAGAGGATATGAAAAATAGCCAACCCGAACATCAGATTGATATACCATCATCTCCTAAAATAGAACAAGTAGAGTCGGAATGTCCAAAACAAGAAGATATTGACGAAAATCATCCTTCGAGTGTTGCATCCAACTCCCCAGCCACATGGCATACCACTGGTGCCGATGAAACTGTTGAGGTCAGCCCCAACCAGCCGTTATCTCCATCTCCTATTGAGGCTAAGCCGGTAGATAATACTCCGTCGGCTCCGACAGTTCCTGATAAACCCAAAATCGAAATTGAACCTGTCATATTTGATCCCAATTATGTTCAGCCTACTTATGATATTCTTATCGGCAAGACAAGCGGGAGCGAACAATATGGTATTCTCGGTGAAAGTATGAATGGCCATCGTAAGATTGCCATTGATTTGAGCGAGACTAACACTATCAGTCTTTTCGGAGTGCAGGGAGGTGGCAAAAGTTACACAATCGGAACTGTTACAGAAATGACCTTGAAGCAGTTTTCTAATGTAAACATACTTCCTGGTCCTATGGCAAGTGTAATCTTCCACTACTCCGAAAGCCAAGATTATGCACCAGAGTTCACGTCAATGGTATTCCCTAATGATGAAGCCGGACAACTCAAAAAGCTAAAAGAGGTATATGGAGCAGATGCGGCTCGCATAGAGGATGTTATCATGCTATGTCCGGAGGATAAAGTAGAAGATAGACAGGAGGAATATCCTAATCTGGAAATTCATCCCATCAAGTTCCACTCAACCGATCTCAATGTGCAAGACTGGCAATTCCTGTTGAAGGCTTTGGGCAATGATTCAACATATATCGCCCAGCTCAAACAGATTATGAAAGCACTCAGAAAGAATCTAAATATTAACGCGTTGAAAGAGAGCGTTGATAATTCTGATCTTCTTTCAACTTCTCAAAAGGCTCTTGCCAAACAACGCCTTTCCTTCGCGGAAGAGTACATTGATGATACAAGAAAACTTGGTTCCCTCTTGTGTCCGGGTCGTCTTATTATCGTAGACCTCCGCGATGAGTGGATTGATGAAGACGATGCGCTTGGCCTATTCGTCATCATGCTTAACATCTTCTCCGGTGTAAAAGAATTTGAAGGCAGGAAGTTTAACAAATTCATCGTGTTTGATGAGGCTCATAAATACATGGGCAACAAAGACTTGACAAGCACAATCGTGACTGCTATCCGAGAAATGCGCCATAAAGGCGTATCAATGATGATTGCCAGTCAAGACCCGATGAGTCTTCCTACTCAAATCATTGAACTCTCTTCTGTCGTGCTCTTGCATAAGTTTAATAGTCCTCAGTGGGTTAAACATATTCAAAAGTCAATAACCCAACTACAGTCTCTTTCATCATCTGACATGGCATCTCTTGTTCCGGGAGAAGCCTATCTTTGGGCTACCAAGGCGACTGATAAGGGAGTAACCTTGCGACCTATGAAGATAAACACCCGGCCAAGAGTGACTAAACATGGTGGTGATACCATTAAAGCTATATGAGAATAATAGAATACAGCAACATCGGCCGTAGAGCGCAGAATCAAGACTTTGTTCTCTCCAAAGAAATTGGAGAGAACAAAGCCATATATATTGTCGCAGATGGTATGGGTGGTTACTCTGATGGGGATATAGCTGCTAAAATTGCCGCTGAAGAAATAGCTAACCATATCGCAAAAGGAAAAACAATTCCAGAGTCCGTGCTGGACGCAAACGCCGAACTGAGCAAGACTATTCGAGAACGAGGTGTTTCCAAAATGGGCTGCTGTTTTGCAGGAATTGAAGTAGATGGTTACATAGGAAATATATTTTGGATTGGAGACTGCCGTGTATATCTATTTCGTGATGGCAAACAAATATTTGTGACCCAAGATCACACAATGATTGCAGAAATGGAGAAACATGGCAAAGTCACTTATTCTCAAAGAGAAAGATACGGACATATAGTGTCTCGCGGATTTATGGGCTCTCCCAAAGATATAGCTGATGTGTCGAAATTAGAATTGAAGCCCGGAGATGAAATTGTAATTTGCTCGGATGGTCTTCATAAGTCTTTGCCAATTGATGTTTTAGTTGATATGATTAACAAAGATACTTTCGCACTGAAAGATAGGAATGACGACTTTGATGACAATCATTCTTTTATATATGTAAAAATATAAAACTTTCGTAGAAAATGACACAGGAACAGGCAATATCATACGCTATTGAGCATGAAGGGATAGATGTAATTACAGAACCAAGATTCGTTAACTACTTGAATGACCTTCAAACTCTGTCAACACCTGCAATAAAACATATTATTCTACAATTGGTGAAGAAAGATTGTTTTGCTTTTTGAAAACATTAGATGATAATTGATTAGACGTAAAATAGAAAATGGTTTTTTCTAACAAAACAATCGAGCATATAAAGAAAAAGTCCAGCCTGTCATTTGACAGAGCATCAGACTTCTCAACACTGGCTGCCCTTATTGCTGACGAGACAAAATCTACAATTGGTGTAACCACATTAAAACGGCTTTTTGGTTATATATCGGATCCACGAGAAACGAATAAGGGCACATTAAATATTTTGGCTCAATATATAGGCTATCATTCATGGGAAGAATATATCTCAGAAATGAGAATAGATAGTGACTGGAATTTGGATTCAGACACCATCTGGGTTGCATGTCTGTCGATTGGCTCGGTGATTGAGGTTGGTTATCTTAATAGAATGGTTACATTTGAGGTTATCATTGCGCCCGAAGGGAAGGCCTTGAGAGTTATGAATACAATAAATAGCAGCCTCCATAAAGATGATATAGCTTATATTGATAGACTCCGAAAAGGTGAGAAACTTGAAGCTCGAAAAGTTTGCAGAGGAACAACTTTCGGCTCCTATCGTACTAATGGGGAAGTAAGGTCAATCAATATAATCAACAAGTAACCATAATCTATTGAAATTATAAAGTATTCTTCTCATGGGTTTCCTAAATACTCTTGTTAAGAGTTTATTACATATAGATATCAAGGCAATACAGGAAGAAAATGAACTATTGAGGCATTCTCTTTCCGATGAGCAAATGGCTTCAAAGAAGAAAGACGCTCGTCTTTCCCAAATGGAGACAGAGACAAAATCTTTGAGAAGAGAAATCGCAAATCTTAAAAGCCGCCGTACACTTCTGGAAGGGGAGGTTTCAGCCTTAAAATACAAATTGAAAGAAGTTAATGGTGATACAGAGCCTAAAGAAATAGATAACAGAACCTCTATAATTCAACTTGACACATGGAAGATCAAATTAGATGAGAAGTGCAAAGAAGTCGTTGAATTAAAAGAAGAGTTGACAGCTGTTCATAAAGAATATGGTTCTATTGCTAACAAACTTTCAGTACTTCAACGAAAATATGATTCCGTTAAGTCTGAATTAGATGCTCTGCGACAAGGTCAATCATGCGATATTATTGCATTGCAATCTGAATGCACAAAACTTTCTGACCGTTTGGCTGTCATTACATCAGATAGAGACCGGCTCTCAGAACAAATCAAAATATTATTAGAGAATAAATCGGTTCAACAAGGGGAATCATCATTCATAAGAAATGATGTATTCTCTGAGAATGAATCTTTTACAGCTCTGTCTATTTCATGTTCGCTATCTGCGATTATTGCGTCAATCCTCCAGTATCAAAAAACTAAGAATCATAAGATTTCTGAAATTGTTTCGGCATTAAAGAATCGCAAAGATAGGATTGAAGTTTATAGTGACTCCGATGAGAATCCTATCGGAATGTTATCACAGTATAAGATTGTAGAATCCTTGCCAAATAATTCAATATTGTATTCCGATGAAGAAGATTGGTATCTATACGGAATAAATGACCCATTGGCAAGCTATCACGATAATGACGAGGTTAAAACGACTTTATTGTCGGAGAAATATCAGATTTACAATCTAACCATAAAGAAGAATTTATTTATCGGACAAAAGCCTATTGAATTTTATTTCTTTGAGAACAAAATTTTCAAGTTCGATAAGTCATCCGGAATTTGGAGTTTATGGTACTCCAAAGACGAGACATTATCATCCTCGACAGGTGATATAAATGTATCTGATGATAACCAGCTTAAACTTATTAAAGGTGATGTAGTCATTTATATTGATTCTGAAGGAAGCGTATTAGAAGAGTCATATATCGATGAACCAGAGTATCTCGAACAGATTCCTTTGAAAAATGGCTATTTTATAGTTAAGCTAATTGATGGTTACTGGGGTATTGTAGATGACGAAAACAATTACGCTGTTCTTGCCCAATATGATATGATAAGTCCCATAAATGTGAAATACCTTCGATTCAAAGCCGGCAATAAGTGGGGCGTTATGAGTATTGAAGGTGACATCTTGATTGATGCCAAATACAACTCGATAGAATCATATAGTAATGGTGAATTTGTTGTCACTAAAGCCGACCCATCAAAATTAGGAGAGAGCATAAGCGAAAAAATAGAGATATAGTCACGTTATTAATTTTGAAAAGGTAATGAAGATATTAAGTTGGAATGTAAATGGGATTCAGTCCCGGTTAGATGCAATTAACCGACTGGTTGAAGAATATCAACCGGATTTGATGTGCTTCCAGAAAGTGCGTAAGAAAGGAGTCTTTCTTACGCAGATTCCCGGCTATATGGGATGGCTCGGAATTATGGAGGACGGTCTATTCGGAGGCGTGAGCACATATATTCGTCAAGGTTTTCCTTTTGACATTGAAGCTCAGAGAAATGATATACCGGCATGGTTGTTGGATACCGGATGTATCAATGTGTTGAGGCTTGATCAGTTCATCCTTGTCAATACATATTTCCCGTATTCTAATACAAGTGACGAGAAGTGGCTCCAGATGAGGAGGCAATGGGATTATGAGTTACACGATTATCTGGAGAAACTATCAAAAGAAAAGCCTCTAATAGTCTGTGGAGACATGAATATTGTCGCTACAGATAAAGACGCATGGGATGGCGTGTCAGTAAAAAATGCCGGTTGCTATTTCCCATGGGAACACAAGAACTTCGAAGGGATGATGAAAGCCGCAGGACTTGTGGATTCATATCGTGTCCTTCATCCGGATGGCACTGATTTCTCATACTTTTATCAGAATAGACCGGAATATCGAATTGCCAATCAAGGCTTCCGTATAGACTACTTTATGGTTAGCAAAGAAATGATGCTCGATATAAAGCGCTCCGAGATTCTCACAGATGTCATAGAGACTACCAATAGTCCAATTCTTCTTGAAATATAACAATTTAATAAAATTAAATATGGCGACGCTCCATCATTATGAATGCACTAACCCTAAGTGTAAATTCAGTATCAACACAGAACCATACGGCCATTATGCACTTATGTCGGGACATTATCTGCTGTTCCGCTGTCCACACTGCAAAGAGATAAAATATCTGTCAGCTGATGAGATTACGCAAAGACGTTATAATCTTCGCTGCGATGATTGTTGCGAAATCTTGTATTCGTGGAATCCTGTTGAGGGTAAATGCCCTGAATGTGGTTCAGCACTGGCAGAGAATACCGATGAGATAATAATGGCAGACTAATTTTATACCGATTTTGGTGTTTTTTTACATCTGATAGTCCGCTACTCATTATTTCATTATTCTGGGCACTTAAACTATTGCGCTCTAATCTTTAACCTAAATCCTCTACAAGTCTTTGCCTTTGCAGTATTCGGATGAGGTATTTCTCTATACTCCCAAACTTATATACGCATATCCGCCATTTTTTCAATAATACTTAATCCCAGTCGTTAAGGTTGGCGATGAAGTCGTCAACCGATGATTCATCAAATAGTTCCGGAAGGTCGCCGGTGTTGATATGATAGTCGTAATCAACCATCATATCATCAACGGAGTTTTCACCGTATTCTTCAAGCTCAAAATCGTCCATACTCATTTATCGTAGAACCCCATTTCGGTGGCGTAATGATGTCCGTCACAAATGATAATATCATCATTTACCAAGCAGGTACTTTGTGTCATGATGTAACGGAAATTGGAAACTCCCGCTTCTTTACCCGCGTTTCTCATAGCGTCCAGCACCTTTTCACGTGCGCTTTGTGTATCCGTATCCCTCACAGTGAACACAAAGATATTCTTCATCAAATCATGCGGTTTAATGCCGAGAGTGTTCTTTATCACTCTCATAATGATTTGATGCTCCCTACCAGACAATCCACTACGAGGTATTGCAAGGAAGAAATGGTAGTTTTTGGTCTCGTCCATTTACTTTGCGACTTCCTCTTTGAAGCAGTTGGCGGGTTTGAAAGCCGGGATGTTGTGAGCCGGAATAACGAGTGTGGTGTTCTTGCTGATGTTGCGGGCGGTCTTCTCGGCTCTCTGCTTGACGATGAAAGAACCGAAGCCACGAAGATATACGTTTTCGCCGTGAGCGAGGCTGTCCTTTACAACGGTCATGAACTGTTCGATAACGTTAACGACAGCGGCCTTGTCAATGCCGGTTGTCTTTGCGATTTCATTCGCTATTTCTGCTTTAGTCATTTTCTGTATTGCTCTGAATTTGATGAGTTTTAGATTACAAAATTACTCAAAAATGATGAGATTCCTATGTGACCCATCTTTTATTTTCTACATTTACTGCCGTATTTACGCTCGAAAATATCGAAGTGCTCCTCACCCCATTTGAGCATCTGGTCAATGATTGGCACAAGTGACTGTCCGAGTTCGGTGATTTTATATTCGGAACGGGGTGGAAGCTCAGGATATATTATCTTCGTGATGAGTCCATCTTCAACCATTTCTTTGAGTTGTATGTCAAGCACTCGCGGAGCCGCTTCCGGCAGACATTTGTGGATTTCACTTGGGCGCAGAGGCTGTCCGTTTCTAAGTTCATCAAGGATACATGACTTCCATTTCGATTCAATCAGGCTCATTGTAAGCCTTAAAGGACAGTCCAGATCCACTGGTATTTTCTTTTCGTATGCCATCGTTTCGAGTTTGTTTATCTTTTCCGGTTGCAAAGTTAGTCAATAACTGCCTAATTTCCATATACCGAAAAAATTATTCGGTATATGAATAATTTTTCGGTACTTGATTTATAGATATTACCATTGTAACTTTGCATTCAGAAAATCAAATAAATATATAAAGATATGCGAAACGAAATCAAAGAATACGAAGCAGTGGCTAAAGCCGCCGAGAAGTTTGTAAAGAGCGTTGCCGAGGGCAACAGCGAGTACGCAAAGACTCTGTTCACCGACGATGCTGTGCTGTTCGGCATACTGAACGGTAACGTTGAACGCGGTTCAATCGAGCAGTTCTACCACAATGTGGACACCGTTGGCGCAGGCACCGAGTTCAAGGCTCGTATCGACGTGCTTGCCGTTGAAGAGACCGTAGCCGTGGTGCGTGTACTCGAAGAAGGCTGGGGAGGCACCATAGACTTCACAGACTTCCTTCTGCTTCTCAAGCTCGATGGCGAGTGGAAGTGTGTCGCCAAGGCATACAACCAGAATTCAAACACCATCAGCAAATGAAAGTGTTGATGATAAACGGCAGTCCTCACCCTGCGGGCTGCACCGCTACCGCACTAAACGAAGTTGCAGATACGCTCCACAAACATGGAATAGAAACTGAGATATTATACCTTGGAAACAAACCGGTTGCAGGCTGCATAGCGTGTATGAAGTGCTTCGAGACCGGACATTGCTTCCGTGATGATGCGGTAAAGGATATTCAGCAGCGGCTTGATGAGTTTGACGCAATCGTACTCGGTTCCCCGGTGTATTATAGCCAACCCACTGGACAGATTACTTCGTTCTGTCAGCGTCTGTTCTTCTGCAAGGAAGGTGAGATGGCAGGAAAACTCGGAGCTTCTGTTGTATCATGTCGCCGTGGGGGAGCTTCGGCCACCTTTGAGCAACTCAACCAGTATTTCACAATCTGCAATATTCCGGTTGTATCATCGCAATACTGGAACTCAGTACACGGCTTCACTCCTGACGATGTACGGAAGGATAAAGAGGGACTCCAGACCATGCGCTCACTTGGCGAAAATATGGCATGGATGCTTAAATCACTGAAAGACAAACCGCACCCACAATACGAGCCTCGCCAAAGAACCCATTTCATTCAAGACAAATATTAAACGGATATGAATAAAATGATTATAGCGGGATTGGCCGCTACTATTATAGGATTCTCGTCATGCTGCGGCAATTCTGCCAAATGTGAAAACGACTCAGCTGCCAAGTGCGACTCCGTTTGCGAAAAACAGCCCTGCTGTCAGACCACTCCTGATGAGATTGATGGAATCAAGAAGGCACTCGGATATTATACCGAAGCGGCTGTAAAGGGCGACAGCAAAATCGCCATGCAAGGTTTCGCTCCTGCCGCCACAATGTCGTATGCCGAGGGCGATAGCCTTGTGACTGTACCAATTCAAGTTCTCTATGACTATTATGACCAGATGGGACCCCACAAAGCCACATACGAGATAGCAAGCTGTAGCGTGGCAGGAGATGTAGCTATGGTGCGTATCGAATCTAAATTTGGCGAAAACGAGTTCACGGATATGTTCACCCTTGTCAAGGCCGACTCCGACTGGAAAATCGTAAGTAAGGTCTATCAACCGAAATAAGATATACCGCACACATCGCCGCCTTTTGGCGGCCGAAATTTTGGCAAAAATGAGTGGGCGACTTCATCACGAGGTCGTCCACTCTGACTATGAAATCAATTGTTATGCTGTTATTCTTTCTTTGATAAGGTGGGTGTTGGCGTTGATGAGGTTGATTATCCGGTCGTGGTACTCGGTGTTCTGATTGCAAACTCCTCTTGACTGAACCACTTTTAGGGTTTTGAGGTCAACCTCAATGGTCTCGATTATTCTGCCGTCTATTCTCGCTGAGAAGATAAGGCTGTCCTCACGCTGGTCATAGGCTGCGCTGAACAGACATATATGCTGACTTTCAGCCTCCTGTCGGTATTCCTCAACGCTTTCCAAAACCTTGACCTCAATTTCTCCGTCATTGATACGGATGCCGAAGAACTTCTCTTTCTGCTCTTTGAAACTCGCCTCCCTCTCTTGGGCTTTACGGATGTCATCGGCTCTCTTTGCCTTGTATTGGATAGTCTGAAGTTTCTTCACATACCGGTCGTGTTCCTCTTGGAGATTGGCGGGGCAGATGTACTTGGGGGATTGAATGTCCTTGTCACAACGCTCCAACATCTTGATGTAGTCAACCCACATAACTGAGTCTTTTACCTTGTAGCCATTGCGGTTGGCTATCTTGATGGTGTTCCAATATCTCTTGATGTCATTTGCCCTCTGGTCTGAACTGCAAAGGTATCGGAGCAATTCTATCTCGTTGGATTTCATCAGTGTCTCCGCCTTGGGGTTGGTCAGTAACTCTTGGAACAAAGTCACGGGGTGGATATGGTGGCAACTGCCTTTGAACCCGTTGCGCTTGA
>ERZ778518.668-NODE-668-length-30684-cov-12.513892_pt1 | contig 30684 bp, 40 predicted proteins | sample MGYA00510340_ERZ778518 | MGnify/ENA primary metagenome ERZ778518 (study PRJEB29527, sample SAMN07138967) | mouse gut metagenome | material: feces | host: mouse | place: China:Nanjing | collected 2016-01-25 ...
TTCCATACACACATGCGGATTCGGTATCTGATTTGCTGGTCAAGTCTTGCACACATGTAAGCGCGCAGAAAGAATGACATTTTTCCTCACATAAAATGACAATTCTTTGTATTTTGGAATTTTCTATACAAATCTCTTGTCCAAATTCCAAAACAAACTATAATTTAACCCTTATTTTATTGTAGTTGAATTTAGGTTGAATCATCTTCAAACTTGCTATCAATATAGCATTTTAACTTCGATATGCAATCATCTGTGTATTGCATCGATTGTGACAGTGCCTGCTTCGCCGCCAATGTTTTTATAATTGCCACATCAGGTCGTTGCATGGTTCCCTCATAATCAAGTTGAAACTCGTAAATAATTCCATTAGATGTTCCCACATATGTTTTTCCATCATCTTCTAATACAGAAACAATTTTTAATTCATCCGCAATTTCAATCTTCGTATTATCTGCCTGTCCAACACTAAGTATATCATCTGCTATATTTATATATCTTTTAGAATCGCTTTCAGCTACATATGATAAACAATATTTCCCATTTATTAACATCATCTGCACTGCGGCTTCATCATTTATGTTTGGAAAAAATCCCGGATATCTCGTTATCGTTTTTAAATCTCTGGATCGGTACAATACCATGCCTCCGACAGGATGACTTACCTTAAAAAAATATCCCCCCGCATAGTCACATCTTTTCCACCCTTTCTCAGGTGTAATGTATTCTCCCGCCAAGCTTATCTGCCTTCCATCCAGAAAAAAAATCCTATTATCAATTAAACATGTATTATAGTCATTCTCAATCTCAGCAACACCTGCACTGATTGTTGCATTTGTTATATCTCTCAAAGAATCACATATATATATTTTTATTGGTCTCGTCCACGCAGCATATTTTTCATCATAAGATACTAAAATTGCCCTTTCCCTTGAATCAAGAAATATACCCAGCCAATTCCCATCGATGATAAAATTCACTTGTTCATATTCATCAAAATCTCTTGTTTTAAATATTTCAGTACATACATCTCCGCTTTTAACAATATAATAACTTTCTTCTATATATATAATGTGAGTTGCCTCTAAATACCCATTGCCTTTTCTTACGAAGCTCATATTACCCACATCTGTTCCCATCAAGACATTCTTTTTCCCGTTTTCTGCTGCACTAACAAAAGCAAAAAACCTGTTATTGATAACCTCCATCTTATAAATTTCCCCTGTGGCATCCGTGGCGTAGCTCTTCTGGATCAGTTGGACACTGGAAGCATCCCCTTTAGATATAAATGTAAGATTAGTTTTCCCTACCATAATCTTCTCCTCTCCTAACTTCAACTGTGCAGTTCAATGAACCGTTAAAGCCTGAAGTAGAAACAAACTTGATATACCCATTCTGCGATTCTGCGAAAATCCAGTGTCCCATGGATTCTTCAATAGAAATCGCGTCAAAATAAACATCCACTATACAATTCTCATCCACAAGCTCATTTTCAAGCATGAACTCACCATGCTCATCGAAAGTGACCTCCACATCACGGATCACAAACGACTGTTTCCGAATCTGACGCAGCAGGGCATCCACTTCCGCCTTCTCTGCTTTAATAGTCTCGCCATACGATCCCAATGTAAGCTCCATACTGGACATACGGTTTTCCAGAGGGGCTATCTCAAAAGCGTTCAGTTTTTCAAGTAGCGCATTCTGCTCTGTGAGCAGCCTGTATGCCTCGTCAAAAGACTTGCTCTGCTCCGTTATCGTATCAAGAATAGCTTGATAATTTGCCACAATAGCCGCAAACACAGTCTCAGACGGCTCGATATCCACTTCTGTCCCGGAAACAGCCCCTTCCACAATAGGTATCGAATCCATGGACGAAGTAAGGACTTTATTTCCTTGTACACCGAATACCCCGATATAAAGCGGGGAAGCCTTTACAACGGCCGGAGCAGGTATAAAACATTTATCTTCATTATCAAGAACAGCATAATATACTTTCTGCTTTTCCTGATAGAATACTGCCGTCTTAATATATCCCACCCAGCTCTCATCAAATTCAAACCTGCAGGAATCATAGTTCACATCGCCAGACGAAATAACTTCCCTGTTCTGGATCGTGAGAAGCTGTTTCTCCAATATAATCTCTATCTGTGCCATTACAATACTCCTCTCTACAAAATTATTAAGACACCTGCTCGTTCACGCATTTAATCAGAATATTGCTTGATATTTTATAATAAATTTCACCTCCGATATTATAAAACTCATTGTTTGACAATACATTATTCCCAAAATAACTATTATCAAGCTTAAATCTTCCGGGTTGTGCTACGCATTCAACTAACGTAACCTCCGTTCCACCATTATTTAAATCATCTATACTAGTTATAACACCTCCAAAAACCACTTTTTGTTTATAACCTTCAAGTATCTCGTCGTTTTTTATTATGTAAAAGCGAGAATATGATTTTATATCATCATAAGTCGATACAACTCGAATTTGTGAATTATATTTCAAATCTTTTCCTTTCCCAATCATAAATCCACCTAATTCATTCGTCGGATTGCTATAATAGCCAATACCAATATATAATACACTATCAATATCTCCTTTTAATGTTATGTAAAATTTATAATTATTTCCGCTAAATGGGGTATTTCCTACATATCCTATATCGATACCGTTTGCATTGTAATACAAATAACTTGAGTATCGTAAAACCTGCATCGTCAACCCATCAATCACCAGTACGCTGTTTTCGCTTGTATATGTGCAGGTAATTCCCATGTCCTCCAATGTTTCTTTTATTGCCCTGCATACAACATCACTTTGCACATAATACTCTGTTCTGCTTACATTATCTGAAATCCAAACCGTGTTTCGTGTTAAACTTGCATTTTCAACACTCCCAGCAAAATATTTTCTATAATACATTCCCGTCTCCTACCTTTCTGTTACGGTTATGTTTGCCTTTGCAAACTGCTTAACGTTCGGTTCTTCATCCAACGGCACTCCCAAAAGCACTGTAGTAATCTGTGGTTGTCCTTCTGGAACAGGCATTGAGAAACTGGTAATCCGTTTTATCACTGTGCCTTCTCCACCAGCGCCACCCCGTATCATCCCAATGTTTTCCGCCATCTGAGCAAATGTGTCTTCTGCGCTGGTACCCACACCTTTGTCAGTGAGCGCCAACGCAATCAGTCTTTTACCCTCACTGACAAATTGAAAAACCTGCTTTATTACAAGCGCATCTACCAGTTTTCCCGGTTCTTTATTTTCTTGAACATCCCCCGCTGAAGAAAGAATTTCTCTGTTGTCGGATAGCCCGTCTATTGGAGCAGCAGTCCACTTTCCATTCTTATACTGCAGAAAATCTCCATCCGTACCAACGACATCATCAATTTTTATCGCTGCATCATTTCCGGGTTCACCTTTCAGCGAAGCGAGCCATTCTTCCTCCGTACCCAAAAACCCGCTGTTTACGGCTGCTTCATATGCGGAACGTCCGGTATCTCCCGGCTCCCCCTTCAGGGATGCCAGCCACTCCGCCTCCGTGCCTGTGAACCCTCCGTCTACGGCTGCTTCATATGCAGAACGTCCGCTATCTCCCGGCTCCCCCTTCAGGGATGCCAGCCACTCCGCCTCCGTGCCTGTGAACCCTCCGTCTACGGCTACTTCATATGCAGAACGTCCGCTATCTCCCGGCTCCCCCTTCAAGGAAGCAAGCCACTCTGCCTCCGCGCCTGTGAACCCTCCGTCTACGGCTGCTTCATATGCAGAACGTCCGCTATCTCCCGGCTCCCCTTTCAGGAATGCCAGCCATTCCGTTTCAGTCCCATCATATCCGTTTTCTACTGCCAGCTCGTATGCCGTCATACCAGCTGCCCCTTCCTGCCCTTTTAAATTCGGCGTATGGAAGGTTTCCGCTGCCGTCCGGATCTCCAGTATATACTCATCATCTGTTTCTGAAGAAACGCTGATCACCGGCGCCGCAATGCCCGATTCACTTATGATCTTCTCTACCTCTGGTGCCGTCGTATAGTTTGCATCATTCTTAAGCTGACTCACATCTGTAGGAATGGCATTGCTCATTACTTTTTCAATCGCACTTTTTGTTTCCTTATTGGTATCCGTAAGTGCTGCTTTTACTGCCCCGAGCGTATACCGTGTGTTCTCCGGCGCGTCGATATGGATTTCCGCCTTGCTGAGCAGATACCATGCCTCTATCCCATGCGGTCCGGACACGACACGTACATAAGTACACACCCGAAGCGCCTCTGTCTGCTCATCGGTAAGATTCAAGTCTATTGCCCGGACCTCTATGGTCTTTTTCAAGACAATTCCTGTCTTCAGCTTTTCCTTCGCTTTCCTCAGAAGGTTTACCGGAAGTGTCACGTCATCCCAGATGCTTTCATCCGGCTCTGCATAAATAACACCATATTCCGCTGCCCTTTCCTCGTCGATGATATAGTCCCTGCCATCATTGACATCCGTTATGCCGATCCTTTTCCCGTCCACAGAGGCGCCCTGCGGTCTGATTGCCGTATAGGTCTCTGTCGCAGAAGTATTGACCAGAAGATCTATGATATTTTTACCAAAAGATATGGGCTGGCTGGATATCTCCTGATAATCTTCCAGCCAGTCTATATAATCCCCGTCTGCTTCATACCTTATCTGCAGATGACCTCCGAGCGAACTCTGGAAACATTTTTCCTTAACCGCTTTCCAAGTCTTCTGGGCATTTTCACTGCTTCTCACGATATAATCGTTTTTGTCTTTCACCGTGACATTTCCGGGCAGGAGTTTCTGCTTCTCCCCCACCTGCCTATTATGGTGCTCCACGATCTGTACAAACAGCTGATCCGGCGCCCCGGAAAATTCAAACTCTGGAAATACCGAATCATTTAAAAATGCTAACTTGCCTTCGCACTGTACTGTTTTTATGTTATCGATATTCCTGTCGTCAGATATGACCCGCCCCTTCCAGATCGTCCGGCTGCTGTCCTGCACCCGGATCATTGTCGCCAGCTTTTTCAGTCTTTCAAATGCCGGATGTCCTGACGTCATGGTAAATGCCAGCGTTCCCGCACTATTATCCTCCATGGTCAGCACGATATTATACAGACATAATTCCTCAACATCCGGCGTATAGATCAAAACGTCATCTGCATATATCTTATACATCACAGTGCCCCTTCCTGATACTGGAATAATATAACGCCTTTACCCTCTACCCTGAAACGGTTGTAGCCCTGTTTCAAGATCACATCCTCCAGCTGATACTCCCCTTCTCTAAGTTTATACATCTTGTCTCCAAAGGTAACCTTTAGCGGCGCGGTAACTGTAATAATCGGTATCGTCCGCATACGCTCATTGAGCAGGACGATACTACTGGCTCCGTTAATCTCTTCCCTGTGCCGGGTCACCCGGCTCTTATACTTATAAGGTTCACAGGATGCCATAACTTCTACCGTCAAGAGATTTTTATTCGGTACCGGGTCGCCGGCACTGCAGCGTCCTCTATAATAAAATGTGTCCTCCCTGTCGAGGATGATCTTCTTTTTCAGTCCGTGCAGCACATTGATCAGCTGGTCGATCTTTTCCTGCTTCTGCGTGGTAAATTTAAAACTGATCTGTCTGTTATTATATTTCACTTCCCCAAGACTTTCCGTAATATCAAGCGCACCATCCATTCCGGGAACTTCGATTTCCTTAACCTTGACCGTTGGTGTGGAAACTCGGGCATAGTTCATTATAAAATCCGTGGTATACCCCACATGCAGGTCATCAAACCATACTCCATCCATTACTTGATCCTCTCATCCTGCCTTGAAATCTCCCCGAGCCGCATGTTCATTCCTGCTGCCAGCCCGCCGACTGTAGCCCCCGTGTCGAGCACAAGCTGCATATTGGACAGCTGGGGTAAATATCTGTTTAACAATGCTAAAATACCATTTAAAGTATTGTTCAAGCCCTCATCCCGCTCAAAGACAGCGCGGCGTATGTAATCCTGCAGCACTGCGATCGGCGCAACAGCCTCCGCACCCGCCTCTCCTCCCGCCATGATATTTCCCGTCGCCGGATTCACCCCAAACGCGGTAGGCTTCGTCATCACACCGCCTTTGGCATACCATTCAACGCCAAAATGCGGGATGGACGGCGGATCCAAAGAGAAGGAACCATCAATCTTAAAGTGAGGCAGCTTGATATGTGGCAGCTTCCACTCAAAATTAAAGAATCCTTTGATCTTTTCTATAATAGTATGAATGCTATCACGGCATCTGGAAAAGGTATCTGCCACATTACCTGCAATGCTGGAGAATTTATCACGGATGGTATTCCCCATCTCTGAAAATCTGGAGGTAGTCGTGTTCTTTAGGTTTTCAATAGCCGCATTTCCCTTATCCCTAATATTGTTGAAACCTTCCACTCCTCTGTGCGCAACTTCATTCAGCTTTGCTACGGATTCCTCTTTAAATTCATGGAATTTTCTTGTCGCACTGTCTTTAAATTCACTGACCCTGCTCACTGCTTCTTCCTTAAATTCCTGTATCCTGCCCGTTGCTTTCTCTTTTAACTCAGTCGCTTCTGAGACAATCTTTTCCCTTGCCTCCTCAAATTTCTGTCCCCACCGTTCCTTCAGATCTGCAATTTTCCCAGCTGCCTCTTCCTTCAGATTGTTGAAATCTGTGACCACTTTCTCCTTCATTTCGGCCACTTTAGCTGATGTTTTTTCCCGTAACTCTTCAAAATGATTTACCGCACTGTCTTTCAGGTTCTGGATCTTTTCACCCGCCTGTTCCCGGAGTTCTTCGATTCTGGCCGTCGCATTTTCTCTCAGTTCAACAAATTTTGCTCCGCCCTGCTCTTTCATCTCTTCAAATTTATTGACAGCATTTTCCTTGATCTCATGGCATTTCTCGACGACAGCTGTTTTCATTTCCTCTGTCTTCTCCTTCATGCTGTCAGCCATACTGTGATATCGTTCTTTGATCCCCTCTACCAGTTCATGGGTTTTCTCTTTTATCTGGTTCCATTTCTCAGCAACAGCTGTTTCAACACTTTCCACTGCGGAAGAAACAGTCTCCTTGAATCCCGCCCATTTCTCTTTGATGGATTCCACCATTTCCCGCGTACTTTCCTTGATCTGGTTCCACTTTTCACTGATTTTCTCTTTCAGCTCATGGGCCTTTTCCTTTATGGTGTCCCAGTTCTTATACAGCGCGACGCCTATTGCAATGACAGCCGTGATCACGCCTATAATAACCCACACCGGGGCCGGTACTGCTGCCAGTGCCGGTAACAGACCGCTCCCTATCTTACTGACAACTCCGCCTATACCGCCGGCTAGTTTTGTGCCGCCTGTAAGTAAGGTTTTCCCGACAGATATCACGCTTCCTATGCCGCCGATCAGCTTACTCCCCGCCATGATCAGTGTGCCTATTCCAGAAACTATCTTTCCGCCGACAATCAGAACCGGTCCCGCCGCAGCCGCTATCGCCGCTATGGTAAGGATCATCTTCTTCGTACCGTCGTCCAGCCCGGATATCCACGTACATAAGTTGGAAAGCCCTTCCACACCCTGCCGCAGATAAGGCATGATCAGCGTGACAAACTGTATTGCCAGTGCCTCCATCTGGGATTTAAGCAGCGTGATCTGGCCGCTCAGATTGTCATTCATCGTATCTGCCATATCCTTCGCAGCCCCGTCTGCAGAATCGATGGCTTCCGCAAGTTTGTTAAAATCACTGTCACTTGCATTAATGATCGCAAGCATTCCTGACATAGCTTCCTTTCCAAACAGGGTAGCAGCTGCCTGCGCCTGCTCTTCTTCAGTCAGTCCCTTAAAGGCTCCCCTGATTGTAGTCAGCACTTCCCGTAAGGATTTCATGTTGCCGGAGCTGTCAACAAGAAGTTCATTGTAAATGCCTGTAGTTTCATTCTGCCCTGCCTGCGCAACTGACAGGTCATTCATTGCGTCTTCCAGATTGTTCTTTGTCTTTTCAAGATTCAGCGCCGCCGTCTGCGCCTGTGAAGAGTTGACCCCGTATTTTGCCACAGCATCATTGTATTTGATCTGGGCTTTCTCCATGTCGATGGTCTTATTTTCAACCTTTGTCTGGGCTTTCTGCAGTTTGCCGCTGTCAACAACGTTTGCAGTTTCCTGTGTCGCCAGCCCAAGCGCAACCATCACATTCTGCATCTCTTCTGTTGGTTTCACGAGATTAGTGAGCGATGACCGAAGAGAAGTTCCCGCCTGTGACGCTTTGATACCACTGTTTGCCATCAGACCTACCGCTAACGCGACATCCTCTGCAGAGTACCCAAGAGAACCCGCAACCGGCGCAACATACTTAAAGGTTTCCCCCATCATGGATACGTTTGTATTCGCATTGGACGATGCCTTTGCAAGCACGTCTGCGAAATGACCGGAGTCTCCGGCAGACATCCCGAACGCAGTGAGCGCATCTGTGACAATATCAGAAGTGAGCGCCAGATCCTCTCCTGATGCAGCCGCCAGATTCATAATTCCCGGCAGGCCGCTTAACATATCATCCGTCTTCCAGCCCGCCATTGCCATGTAGGTGAGAGCCTCTGCCGCCTGTGATGCAGAAAATTTAGTTGTTTCCCCCATCTCTTTTGCCAGATTTTCCAGTTTCTGGAAGTCCTCTCCTGTAGCACCCGATATGGCAGAAACCTGCGACATGGTTTCCTCAAAGCTTGCCGCCGCCTTAATGGCTGTGGCGCCTATTCCCATGATCGGCGCCGTTACTCCAAGTGTCAGTTTGGATCCTATATGGGATATCTTGTCACCGGCAGCCTGCAGACCGGATCCCATTGATTCCACCTTCGTCATCACGGAGTCGATCTTCTCGCCAAACCCCTCTGCGTCCAATACAATTTTCCCAACCAGCGTAAATAAATCCATATGCCCCCCACTAAAACACTAAAATGGATGAAACCCTGAAAGAATATCCTCCGCCTGCGCCACAGCCTCTTCCGGGGTCAGTTCCCGCCTGTTATCTGTCATTTCTGCCTTTGCCGTGCCTTTTACTGCAGACGGGCTCTGCAGCATATCCGCTTTCCATTCGCTGAAAGACTTTTCCTCTAATAAAGCCACAGCCAAATAGAGCTGCCAAAGTTTATCTTCATTAACCTGTTCAAGCAGGTTGTCGATAAACTCCGGCAGCATCTCATTCTCGATCATTACGTCTACAACGGGAAAAGGATCTGCATATCTTACCGATAGCAAATCCCAGAACTTCACGATCCCTATTTCAGCAACACGCTGGCAGCCCTGATAAAATTTCCGACATTATTCTCCATGATGATCCTTACGATCATCGCCGCAAAGACTTCCAGATCCAGCTGACCAACCTCTTCGCTGGTAATTCCAGCAAGATTTCCTACAAGATGGAACACCTCCTGCATACATCTGTCCAGATTCATCATCACCTTATTGGCGATCCTTGTCACAACAGCTGCCCCGAGGATAAACTGGTCGTCTGATGTTTTCTTCTCTTCACCAGCTTCCGTATCACCTTCACCAAGCATCTGCCTGCGGTTTTTCAGCTTGACCAGCAGGTCAGTGAAATCCTCATCTCCATAGCAGGAAACCAGCTCATCAATGCCGATCTTCCCCACGATCTTTGCAAACAGCGGGATGTCTGCCGCCTGCAGCTTCCGCATCGTATAAGGTATTTCCGGCATTGTCCATGACGGCTCCGCCTCCTCCGGCACATCCGCTGCCATATCAGCCGTAACATTTTCTTTCATTTTTTCATCCATTGTTATTCCGTCCCTTCATTCTGTTGTACCAAAAAGGAAGCGATCTTCTCGTCCTTATTCGATCCGGTAAGTATGTACCCACGCGCCGCAGCAATCTTTTCCAGCTCTGCCACCGTGATAGTGGAAAGCATCTCCTCTGTGTAGATAACGACCGTCTCTTTCTGCTTCGGGTAATATACAAATACCGGCAATGTGTCATGGGCATCATCGAAGCCTGCCGAACACTCAAACTTACACTTGAGCACCGACTTATCCTTATTCTTCGTATCTGCCTCAAATCCGGATGTGCACAGCATGTTCTCCATGATGACTATGATCTCCCGACCATCAGACAGGGTTCCGATGGCAGCAATGTTGTCAATGTAATCGCTGTCCTCCAGCAACGCCTTTGTCGTAAACAGGTCATAGCCGGGTATATCAGATTCCGTCTGGCTCGCTACCATTGTCATCTGCAGGATCCCCGGCGTCATCTCGATCAGGTTAGCCTCAATATAAGCCTCCTCGCCCTGTTTGAGCGTCATGCCCTTCACTTTGACAATGGCTCCATCCACCTCGATCGGCTCAAAGTTGGACGAAATGTGTACCTTGGCGCCGCCAGATGTCGCACCCAGCAGATCCCCGTACCACTTCCCATCTTCATATTTCAGGTTGGCATAGAGAACCGCCGCATTGATCAGCAGGTTCTGCGGGGTCTTCTCTGTGATCCCCGATTTTTTGAATTTTTCGATCAGACTTCCTTTTCCCATCATCCTCTCCCTTTCCAACGCTTAACCTCAAGCGTTATCTGAATCTTAGTCAGTTCCGTTTCCATGTCTGCCGGAAGATCCGTAAGGATTTCCCCCGTGGAAACAAGCATTGCCCCTCCCCTGCACCGGATCAGCCGCCCTGTATCCTCCGGGAACATTTCGACCACCCGCTCTGCTGCCTCATACAGCTGCATGTCATCGTCGCCGCGGTAAAACCCGGTAAGCAGCATCCTGTATCCTGTCTCCCCGGATCCATCACTGCCGCCTTCCCCGTACAGCTCCCCGATAAAATACGGATACGGCTTCTCCCCTTTCCACCGAAGAAATCTGTAATTGACACCCCCAGATAAAATCTTTCCGACTTCCTTAATGATTTCCTTCACGACATCCTCCCGAACCTCTCCTGCGCCGATGCAATGATTGTATTCTTAAGAGCCATAAATGCTTTGAACAGCGGTCTGATGGGTCTCTTGCCTCTGGTAAAATGCCTCTGACCTTTCTCATCCACGTACCACCATCCGCCCTTACGGCCATTGCCATCCAGGGCATACTCACCAGTCCCGAACTCCTCCCAGACCGCATTTTCAGAATCCGACGCCACGGCTCCTTCCAGCTTCGCTTCGTCTACCACATACCGCCATGACTGTCTCGTTTTTCCGGTCCGTACCCGCTGGTTATTCCGTACCGCAGATACAAGTTCCCCGCAAGCCTCATGGAGCCACGCGGCTGCCGTCTGCCGGAACGCTTCCGTAACCTCATCCTGATGCGTTTCGATATGGATATCCATTCCCATCTCACTGCCCTCCCAGATATTTCAAATAGATCTCCAGATGCTCGTGCAGGCGCATCGGGTCATCGAACAGCTTCACTTCATAGACTTCCCCCTCGATCAGGAGCCTGCTGTTTTCCGCCGTGAGCTTTTCCCCGTTATACGCAGGGAGAAAATAGTCACAGATGAATATATAGTCTGCGTCCTCGGTCCGGCTCATCATCTTCAGGTTTACCCCGCCGTCAAGCAGATCCAGTGTGCCTTTTACGGAAAATGCATCTTTCCATCTGGTACGGTCCGCCTTGTATTCATCCGTTTCCACTTCCCTGATCTGGACTACCGCTTTCGTATTTCCGTTGATATGTCCCATCATTGCCACCTCATCTGCATATATGGCTCAAGAAAGCTGAGCAGGGATTTCGGGTATCCGTCAAGGCTGTTCTGGGCATCCATATCATAGTAAGTCACAGAATGCCGGGAAAGGGTTTCCGTCTTAATGCCGATCTTTGAACGCATCGTAAAGTCCCATTGAAGCATGTTTAATACCCCTTCCTGTACATCCTCCGGATAGACTACTTTGGTAACTGTGTTGTCCGAAGCATCATACAGAACCTTATCCAGCTTTAAGTGTCCCTCCGCCGTACTTATAATGGTGTACAGCCCCTTATTGGGAGACCCGCTGATCTCGACCGTATCCCCGTCCGCAAGATAAAGACTGCTGCCAAGCAGCATCCCGCCGCAGGACGGTACCCTGATCCGTACCGCCCTGTCTTGAAAGTTGTTGTTTGTCTCCGAACGGATCAGCCGCTCAATGGCTCTGATCTTCCGTTCCATCACTGCTTCCGGGATTTCCATCTGCAGACAGGCAAGCGCCTCTTCCACTTTTACTACCATAACTGCCCCATCTCCGCAGACTCCACAGTATAGCCATCCTTCGCGGCAAACCATGACGCTGCATATCCATCTAATGTGAACCCCTCGCCATCCATAAAATCGACGCCGCCGATCCGCTTTGTGATCTTATTTCTGCAGACGATCTTATAAATCGTCGGAAGTCCTGCTTCAGATTCCATGGATAGCTTCTCCTCTGGCGGATGCTCTTCTGCCTTTTCCGACCCAGATTCCCCTGCCGGTTCCTCCTCCGGCGGATGCTCTTCTGTCTTTTCCGACCCAGATTCCCCTGCCGGTTCCTCCTCCGGCGGATGCTCTTCTGCCTTTTCCGCCTCAGATTCCCCTGCCAGTTCCTCCTCCAGCGGATGCTCCTCTGCCTTTTGTGCTTCGGATTCTCCTGCCGATTTCTCCTCCGGCGAAGGATCCTCTGCCTTCACTGCTTCAGCATCCGGCTGCATTTTCCCTGTGGCATACTCAATTTTTCTCTTTGCCATAACCGCGCCTCCTACTTGATCTTGATATTCCGGAGCACTGCTGCACTTCGGGTGCTCTTCATAGCTACCGCCGCCAGCATCTCCACTTCACCCGTCTTGACTGCTCCCGGCGCGTTAAAGTCAGGAAGGTACTGTGAAATGAACTTATTCCCCTTAACTGTCACGCCATGGAAATTGTCCAGTCCGATCACCGGCGCGTAGATATCTGTCAGACCTGAAACACTGGCATTCCCGATCGTCCTTGTCATGATCGGTATCACCGGAGCCTCCTCATACACCCCTTCATTCAGTTTCGGATAATACCCCATATCCACGAAAGGAATATCATCATACGCTGCAACCTTCCTTCCAAACGAATTTTCTGCATGGGTCAGGTATCCGGCTCTTCTGGCTGCAGCCTTCAGCTTGGTGATCATAAATGTATTGCCCATAATGCAGCTCGCCCTGCCGTTCAAACTCGCCAGAAACTCATCCAGCATATCCAAGAGTTTCTTGTAATTCTTATCCAGCGCATCCGATGTGGAAATATCCAGATACTCTTCCACATTGATCTCTGTACTGGTACCACGCAGCGCCTTATCCAGTCCGTCAAAGGTAGTTGCATCCGAATCCGAATCCCCATCAATTACTGTTTTGGAAAATGCCGTGCAGGTCGCTTTGATCTTGGCCTCCGTCTGTCTGGCAACTTCCGAAACCCTGCCGGAAGAATTTTCCAGCACGCGGTCGACCTGATAGGATCCGCCGAAAACCTTTACTTCTACAGACTGCTTCTCTCTGGTAGTCTCCTGCGGTACATATTCCTTGTTGATCTCTCTTGTGCCTGCCACCGCCGGCGTTTTCTCACGCATGTAATTATAGGTCAGCGTGGAGCCGTTTCCGTTTGCCTGCAGCGCGTCATCAAAAATCAGCATATCAAGCAACAGGGAATTGCGTCTGAAGCTGTCAATGACCTGCTGGTCCACATGGTCTGTCCTTCCTTCTCTAAACTGCTCTAATGTAACCATTCTTTCTTTTCCTCCTACTCCTCATCTCCGGAATACTTCCGGGCGATCGCTTCTTCCAGTGTCTGGGGAGCTTCCGCATCACCAGTCACATCTCCTGTTTCCAGCTTCTTGATCCCTGCACGGACGAGCTGCCCGGGATCGGTCTCCGGCTCCTCAAACTGTCCCGCATGGTTCTTCTTTAACCCGGCTACCAGTTCGTCCACGCCGGTGACCTTGCCGGAATCATCGATCCTGATGTTCCTGATCTCCCCGGTCTTCTCCGCCTGATACATCAGGTAATCAACATCTACTGCATGTGCCTTTGTGAGTGCCACGATAAGCTGTGTGTTGATCTTCCCCTTGCGTACTGTCTCCTGCAGCTTTTTGATCTCTTCCACCGCCGATGTGTCAGCCGGGTCCGGCTGTTTCTTTGCCGCCTTATGCCGCTTCACATCCTCCTCCAGCTTCCCCTTCTCCTCCTGCAGCTTCCTGATCGTTTCCTCCGGGTCCTCCACGGACGATACATACAGCCTGTTTGCGGCCATTTCATCCATGACCGCTTTGATCTGCTCATCCGTGTAGCCCTGCTTCTTGAGAATCGCTCTTAAATCCATCTCTTTTTGCCCTCCTGTTTTTTGTACTAAAAAAAGACCCGGAGGTCTTTTTCTGGTTTATAAAATCCTGCTATGCAGGAAGTTACCTAATCTGTGATTTCTTCAAATTTAATTCCCGGGGCGCACTCAATCTCCTCATCTTCCCACATCTTTTCCTCTGGGATTCCATCCGGGAAAGCCTTGCAGCTATCCTCTGTTCCGCTTTCTATGAAATGCCTGCAGTAATCGCATTTCGGCTCCTGTAAACTCATCTTTTCCATCTCTCGATATATTCCTTCAAAATGTTTTTGACCGCATCAGGAAGCTGCTCCCCGCGCCGCGCCCTGACAAACGCTTCTGCTATGCCGTCATTCCCCGTCGGATCCTTGTCCCCATACTTTGACATCCCGCACAGCTGCTCCCTTAACCTTTCTATTTCTTTCCGCCTGCGATTGTATTCTTCATCTGTGAGACAATCCTGATAACACATGCAGTGCGCCATTTCATGAGCGATATAATCTTCAAGCGTCTTTCCTGCGAAACGTCTTCTCTCATATCTGTCCGCCAGCAACTTCTTTATCCTAATAAAATCAGCATCCCGGTTGATCACCATATCAATGATGCCGTCATGGTATCCTGTGATAAAAATATCTCTCTTAGCTGCAGACTCCACATAAATACCATGCAGGCCGATGACATATTCATTTTGAAGTTTTAATAGCGCTTTGTCAAGTTCCTCCTTAACCGTCTTGTCAATCCCTTTGATCTGCAAGGCAGCTTCAGGGAAAGATACTTTCTTTTCCATATCTGATATGTAATCAAAATATTTCCCCTTCCACTCCCTGTAACTGTCTGATTTGATGCTCACCACTTCCCCTGCCACCCTGCTGTAGCGGTATTCCTCGCTGTCAAGGTTCCACCGCGCCCGCTGGTTCATGCAGCACCGGCACTGGATATCCTCTTTCGCGATGCCGAATCCCCCCGGGTACATCGCCCTCGCACCGAAAGACGGTATCACAAATTCCTCTTCCAGTTCCCGGATCTGACCGTCCAGCTCCACATGGGTCGCCCTTGTCACGCTGTCCAGCGTGGAAATCCACTCTTTCAGTACATCCGCACCCCTGCTCTTTGCCGTAGTCATGCAGTCCATCTCCGACTCACTGGTGACACGGTGACCTTCCGTCCTTGCGATAATACAGGCACGTGACAGACTAATGCCTGCCTTCAGCGAAATCTGTCTTGCAATGGAAGCGTAATCGCGACCAGTAGAAAAACCTCTGGCGATCTCCGCTTTCACGGATCCCTTAAGCTGATCTACATTCTCATACAATCTCTGGGAAAATTTAAGGTCTTTTGTATCCTTATTGATGCACTTTTGAACCTTTGTTTCATCGACCTGCAGGAGCAGATCCACGCCATCCCCGTGCATTCCGTACAGGCATCCCAGATACGCTTCCCGGTATACCCCGTCAAGGTAACCTGTCATATCTTCGACGTTCCGTTCTCCCAACATATGTAGGATTGTCTTAAGCTGAGCCTCCAGCATCAGCTGGTACTTCGTCTGGTAAGCATTCTTTTCCTGAAAGGACGGCGACTCTTTCATCTTTCGGACTTTTGTTTTTATCTCTGCCAGAGCATCCCTATAATTCTGCTTCAGCTGCCGTATGATCCTTTCCTCCTGATCCAGCAGCTCCAGCTGCACTTCCTTCTTTCTCTTGTCCATGTAGCAGCTCCCTGACCATCTCTATCTCCTGCGGCAGCATCTTTCTCTCAGCTGCCGTCTGGTAATCTATTTCCAATACCCTGCACAATTCTTTTAACAGAATATCTGCATCCATGACCGCTTCCGCATCAAGCAGCGCCCCCACCTGCTCCCGTGTAGTCTCTGCATCCAGTTTCCTAATCTCTGCATCTTCCTTTTCATCCGTAGGCACCACCGGATCGATCTTAATCACCACATCATCTGCGGTATACGAAGTCCCTTCCCGGACATTGATCTCCTCAATGACGATCCCGAGGAGCTGCCGGAGGAACTTTTTTATGTTCCAGATCAGCTTCCTGCTCTTCATGTCGAGCAGCGTATATCTGCTCTTCAGGATGATATTGGTGATATTCCCATCCCCTGTCTGGGAAGGATTAAAGGCAAGGGCGGTACGGTAAATATTCTTTTCGTCCTCCGCCATCTTTGCCAATCTTGCTTCGTATGGGATATTGACCGTTTTTATGTCCAGATCGCCTTTATCCCCGACACCCACGACCTTCCTTGACTTGACGTTCATCAGCAGCTCATCATAGTCCGTTCCTTTAAATCCCTTGACCACATAGATTCCTTCCGTGATATCCTGCAGGTTATTGGAAAGTCCGCAGTCCATCAGGTCATAATCATCTATGATCGGCTTAATCTGATGAAGCCCGGAGAGCTGTTTCCTGTTGTTATCCAGACGCAGGAAAGGAAGCCGGTCGCATTCTTCGTAAAACAGTTCGTCTCCTGAACGGTACAGCACATGCGGGTACGGATTAAGCTTCACATTCGGATCCAGTATCAAAGTTCCGCCTGTCTGCAGGTAATACCATGTCATATCCTTGTTCCATACTTCCACACGGACAGCCCTTTTACCGTCTTTTATACTTACTGGATAATAGCGGATGATGTAATCGTTGATCGTATCTGTTTCCCCGCCGTCCTTGACTTCCACGATCCCGATAGAGTCCGCATGGCAAAAACAGGTACTTCCCTTGGCATCCCGGTACCAGTATATATATCCGAATCCCCTTACCACTGTATCTATCACGACTTCCTTCAGTTCCCCGATAAATTCATCTCCAAAATATGGCTTCAGGGATCTTTCAAGTTCCTCTATATCTGTTTCAAACTGTACCCCGTTTGACAGGATGTAAGAGACTTCCTGCTCCGCAATCTCATGGAAGAAAGGATGGGGAATGCGGATGTTGCTCTTTGTCAGATCCTCAACTAGCTTCCCCTCTTTCGTAATATAATAAATCTTGTACTCCAGAATGTCGTGTTTCCCGTCATAATACCGTTGTCCGAGCCTTGCCTGCTTTTTTCGTCTGCTATATTTATCAGCAGCAATGATCGAAGCAATCCTGCCTGTGTCCAGCATATCCCGTCCCCTCCTAGAACAACCAATTGTCTGACTCCTGCCCTATCTTCTCGCAGATGCCTGTTGTCGCATCCGGGGCATCGTCATGGGCGTTATTACCTTTTGCCTGAAATGTCTTCATCGCCATATAGTATGCATTCCACTTATTTTTCCAGTTCCGGGGATAATAGATATGTTCCTGCACCCATGTAGCGTTGCTCCGTATCCTCGCCTGCTTGTTGGCACCCTGAAAGAATGGCTCTATATGGGTATAATTGGAACCGTACTTCTCCCGCAAAATCCGCTCCACGGAGCGGGCAAACCCAACACCGCCGTTGTTGCTCTCGATATCTGCCCATGAGACATGGAAACGGTACAGGGCTGCAGCCACATCATCCTCTGTAACACCCATGTCCTCATCCGTATAAATAATGTCCAGCACATAGGCCTCCATCTGATAGACACCATATATGATGTTGCAAAGGAAATCGTCCCCCTGATCAGCGGTATCGCAGTAGCTCTTAATCTCTTCCAGCAGGACATTCCCATCGTCGTCCCTCGGCAGGTCATCATATTCCTTAAAGTCTTTGTATAAAGAGTTGACCAGATCCACCGGCTCCTGCTGATAATTCGCCATGAAGATGGCAAGGGACATCTTTGCCTTCTTTTTCAGGTAGGATGTAAAGCTGAACAACTCTGGGCAGAGCATTTCCTTTGTCTGCTCATCCAGACATGCCTTCATCTTAAGCACATACCAGTCGCCGCCGTCTTCATCAGCCAGCACCCTGCCTATAAGATCGCGGCTGTTCCATCTTGTAAAATTAAGTATCTGTATGGCATCCTCCTCCAGCCGGGAGAGGAATGTGTCTGTATACCACTGGTACTGCGCATCCAGAAAAGCATCATTAAAAGCCTCCAGATGCGTTTTTATCGGGTCATCTATAATTGCTATGGAACCACCAACACCTGTAATCGTACCGCCGAACCCGGTACCCAGATAGGAAAAGAACTGTCCCTCCAATGACCACATCTGTTTTGCACTGTCGCCATATTTGATATGTACATCTGGGAAAACATCATTAAATACAGTAAATTTCTTATCTGCCTTGGTTGCTTCTATCCCATCCCTGACATTGACTGAAAACCGCCCTGCAAGAATCTCATTATAGGTAACCGCTATGATTTTCTCTTCCTGATTCTTCCCAAACACCCAGTCACAAAATTGGGAGAGGGAATATGATTTCCCGTGTCTGGGCGGAATATCTATTGCCAGACAGCGGCATATCCTGTACTCTGTCCCCGCTTCATCAAGCCCGGCTCTCTCCTCCGCTGTGACGATCTGCCACTCCCTATCTGTATTCCGCTTGATGATCCGGTGCTCCCATACCGCCTGCAGCACTTCTGCCAGTATCTTAAGATGCGGTCTCGATTCCTTAAAAAACTTAGGATTGATCAGTTTGTTATATTCCCACAGGGACTCTTCTGCACGCTTATATTCTTCCGGCACATCTTTTTCAGCGTTATTTATTTTTTCTTTATACTCCGAAGCCAGACTTCCCATACCAGAACCCCTGTTATTTCCAACGTAATAAGGATCCGGCCTCTGCCAGATCCCTAATAATATTTTTCCCTTGACAGGATCAGCGCCGCCATATCATGTTCCTTCCGCAGCGTTTCACCTGTTATTCTGTCCTGATGCCTGTATTCCTGATTTTTCCTGCGCTTGTACTCTTTTCTCTTTACAGCGCCTGCCTGCCTCCGCCGTTCGCGCTCTGTCTGGTACTCTGGAAGGGAAGTGATATAACCCGACACCGCCTGTCTGGATACGTCCAGATAAACGGCGATATCCCCCACCCTCATACCTGCTCCGAAATACATCTCTCTTGCACGTTCTTTCCAAGGCATTTTTCCACCTGCTTTACATTTTTGTCCTCATATTTTTGGGCGCACTAAGGGCACTGTCATTTTTATGCCCCCAGAACCCGTTCAACTGCGTTCAATTTGGCTTCAACTATTTTTCACACACAATCCTGCCATCTTGACCTGAAACCGCTTAAAACCGCTCCTGCGGCCTCACTGCATTTTTTCCATCTCGGCCTCCGTCTCCTCCGCAAGCAGGATCAGGGTGGAAGCGATCTCCGGGTACGCTTCCCCAAGTTCCCCGTAGACCTTATCCTTCAGAAGATCCAGCGCTACATGCACAGCCCCGCGCTCCTTCCTTGCCTTGATCTTCAAGTTCTCATTACTGACCTGTGCCCGCTGGAGTGCCGCAATGTTCTTCACCAGCTCCGCCCGCTCCTTGGGATCCATCTCATCATCTACCAGTGCCTGCATGATCAGCTGGCTGGCAAGAAGGTTATTGGCTTCGTGGATCTCCGTTGCCGGACGGTCCACGTTATCCTTTGCCAGCAGGCTTGCATACTCTGTTGCCACCCGCACGGACTCAAACTTATTCAGGAACTTGCGACCATAGCGCCCTACGCTGGAAAAGTGTACATCCTCCCCTTTTTCCTGCAGATAGGCAGCTATGTTCTCATAGGTTTCCCCGGCTAACAGTTTCTCCTCCACCTGCTTCTTCAGTCCGTCCGGCAACGCGTCTATTTTTCCGTGGCTCCTGTTATCTGCCATGTCACTCACCAATCCCCGCGAGCTGGTCCGCGTTTCCTTCCATGTAGTCAGTTCCCTCTGCCGTCAGCTTGACGATCTTTCTCGATATACCCAGCCGTTTATTCCCCACCTGCTGCACTGCCACCAGCTTTTTCGCCTCCAGATAATCCACCTGTCTTGCGATCTCTTCCTTATCGCCTGCCCCGGAATGGGCAAATGCCGCTGCCAGTACATCCATGCTGCAGCCTGTTGGCGCTGCCTTATAACACAGTCCCAGAATCTCTTTTCGTAAAATTTCTTTTTCCGCTGTCCTCAACAGATCACTCATCGTCAAATATCACCCCTATGTCTTCCCTGTCTTTCTCTGCAAGGTTCACCCCTGCAGGCGTAAGCCAGATGATCCCGTCCAGCCAGTTATCATCATTGACTTCTACATGTGTATACCTTAACTTTTCCTCCCCGTGTTCGCCGCCAAGATAAAATATGGCTTTCCGCAGTTCCTCTTCCTGCACGAACCCCTTCGACCGTAGCAGGTTCTTGAGCGACCTGATCCGGATGTCCGTGCCATATGTCCCGTATAGTTTTGAAATGACCGTCCCCCGCAGCAGCTTAGCCTCCGTCACCTTTATCTGATCCATCCCCTATTTTCCTCTCAATCGCATCCATCCGCTGATCCAGCTTCGTCATGCTCCGCTCCATCTTATTGAGGGAGGAAGCGATATTATCAAGCGTTTCCAGCATCCTGTCCTGACTCGCCATCAGTATGCTCTCCCGCTTTTCTGCCTCGGCACGGATCAGCCTCTCCCTGCTCTCCGCCTCCGTCCGGATGATCTCTTCCCGCTTTGCACTCTCCGCAAGCAGGTAATCCTCCCGCTCCCGTACCACCCTGTTCTGCTCCTCCATATTCTTCTGCGATGCTGCATATGCCTCCTTGACCCGGTTATCATCATTATGGGATCGTCTGATGAAATAGCCGACGAATATGATAAGAAGGACCGCTATAAAGCCTTTTTCCGCTGCCGTATCGATCCATGAGGAAGGCATCATCTGTGTACTCGCTAAAATCCCATACATATATCCGTCCTCCTCTACAGCAGTGCATCCCATGTCTTCGGTCCGGCAACCCCGTCCACCACCAGACAATGTGTCTTCTGGAAAATCCTGACTGCCTCCTCCGTCTCTGCATCAAATATCCCACTGACAGTAACACCCAGCTCTTCCTGCAGCAGACGGACATATTCATTGCGGTCGTTGTATCGGACAGTTGCCACCATCCGTCTTTTAATCTGATAGGTTTCCATGAATCCGAAGGTACTGGTGCCATAAGCTTTCCCGTTCCGTGCATCCTGCTGCCAGTAGTATTTCTTCTCCCGCGTGTCCACATGGACAAAGCCTCCTGTATAGTTATACAGGCCGATTCCCTTTGCGCCAATACCCTGCAGATACTTTGCCACTTCCCTATCAGGTACACCTGTAACGGTAAAATCAGCCGCCTGCCCTTTGATGTGATAAGAAGATGTGGCTCCGTTGACACTCCTGTTATGTGACGGTGTCCTGTAGGCGCTGGTGATCGATACCGCCTTCCCGAAATGGCTTCGGACTTTCTGCAGAAGTTCCACCAGACTGGAATCCAGAAGAATCTCATCGCTGCCATCCCTGCAGCGGAACTCCCGTAACAGGAAGTTGCTCTCCCTGCCGTCAATCAGAATCCTCTTCTGCCCATCCCTCCGCAGGCTGTAGCTGTGCACACCTCTGGATAGTGAAAGACCGTTCACAGGCTCCTTCCTGCCTGTCTCCTCCGCAGCTCCGTCATGCTCTGTGTAGCAGTAGGACTTATCAAACCTCGTATCCAGTCCGGATATCCTGTAACAGTCTGTATGCTGCCACATGTCATAGGCTGTCGCCTTATAGCTGCAGCCGGAATTATACTGTGCCACCCAGATGCTGTACGCTGTCAGTTCTGATGCATAGAGTCTTGTCTCAAACCAGCTTTTTGAGGCATACACCCCGGCACGCCTGCCAAGCTCCTCCATCCTGCGGCAGAATGCTTTCGCAACATCTGTCCGCTCTCTCCGGGACAGCTTATCCGCCCTTCCATTCCCTTTCGGATTTGAAAGCTCGCTGTCGTAGTAAGTCGGGTATGCCGGATCGTAATTCTTTGTCATGCTGTAACAATACTCTGCTTCCGCAACCGCCTCCGATTCCGTGACTGCCTGACTCATAAAATAAAATCCATATGGAATCTTACTGTCAATGAGTCCTTTCATATGCTCCCGGAACCGGGCATCCTCCTTGATGACGCCAGCACTGTATCCTCTGTACCCGATCCTGACGATCACCCCGTCAAAATGAGCCTTTAAGAGCGGATAGTTCTTAATTACGTTGTATTTTGAGATATCTCCAATGTTCCTCACCCTTGTCATCATTACCTGCTCCTCTGCCCTACATCCTGATATCCTTGATTTGTGTAATTGCCTGCTTTACTTTGTCATACCCCACCATCGCGCCCGCACAGTTAAGCAGACACATGATAGCCAGATATACGCTTGTAAGCGCATTGAACGAGATCTGATAATTCACATAGTAAAGCGCCGTTCCGCATCCGCCCACAATAACAGCCACGACCATGACAATGACATTCGACGCATACTGTTTCTTAAACGTGTCAAGAATGTTCTTCACAAGCTGCGTCAGCAGCGACGTAGCAATCGACATTGCCGTGACTAGCGCCACCATAACATCAAAAGAAAGTACCATAATAAGTTCCTCCATTCCGTAAATTTAGATATGAAAATAGCCACATACATTTCTGTACATGGCTATCTTACCAGTTATCCCGTTTATTGTATTTTTTACGTTACAGTTTATTTTGGAAAGTTTCCCGAAACTAAATCCCTATATCCGCAAAATTGATCTGTCCGGGGATCTGGTGCTTTGCACTTCCCTTCACGATCTTATCCCTGACAATGTTGTAGACCGTGGACTCACAGACGTTATACCTGACCGCCAGCTCCTTGATATTGGTACCGTCATATTCATGCAGGATGTTCCGGTATACCCGGTTCTTCACCAGCTCCCTTTTCTGCGGTATGTAGATGCTGCTTCCGCCGTATACATCCGTGAGACTGATAAGACCTTCAACCCCGACCGCCTCTGCAATGCCCCGGTGCTGTTCCTGCAGGTCATCTACCGTCAGGCTTTCCAGTATCTCCCTGTCTGACTCCATCATTATATCCCGCCTTTCCTTATCCTGCAACCTCTTTCTCCCGTTTCCTCACAGCCATCGCCTTCAGCGCTTCGATCAGGTCACTGGCAGTCCCTTTTTTCAGCCATCTGTAATCCGATAAGCGAAAACCCGCCTTCTCTGACTGCAGAAACCGATTTAATCTGTCAAGATCAGGTTTTCCCTCCTCTGTCATCCACCCAAGCTCCTTCATCAGACCGAAGATATACTGCATCTGCCTGCCCGTCGCATGATCCTGCCCTGAAGCTGCCTTACCCTCCAGAGAGTCAATCAGCATGACCGCCTCCCTTTTTGTAAGTTCTTTGATACTCGTTTTGTGCAGCAGCATCTCCATATGCTCATGGAGCAGGTCATTGTCCATCCCCCGCTCCCTTGCCGCCGCATAAATCTTTTTGATCTGGTCATATGTCACCGCTTTTCCCGTCTTTCCCATACTTCCCTCCTACTGCACCGCTTCCGCCAGCGTGTCCTTATCTGTCTCATACCAAAAACTATCCGATCTCTGCAGATAACCGCCGATCCTTAAGATATCCTCCTCCGGATAAGACTTGACCGTATCCTTGTTGATCGTCTCCTTCACGTTGATGCAGTCAGCCATGCCGTTCTCCCGGAGCTTTAAGATGACCTCCCCCGTATCCTGTGGAAGGAGCAGCTTTGTGCTCTGCCGGAATCCCACTGTGCCGAAGGTGAGCTGCCTGCTCTTCCCCTTAAGCTCCTCCTTCCTGACCGTGGTAAATTCCTTGATCTTTCCCTCATTCTGCTTGATCATCTCCTTGTACTGCGCCGCCTTTTCCTCCGCCGCCTTCTTGGCTTCAGCAATCGCGGCATTCATTTCTGCCGTGATCACACTGAGCTGGTTCTCCGCATCACCCATCACCTTTAAGCACGCATCCACCTCTTCCCAATTCTTAAGCTGCGGCTCTGTCACTCTCTTTCTTGCCATCTCATTTCCCTCCTTCTGCATCTGTCCATACATTCTTTTCGAGCGCCTTCTGGATGGCGTCGAAATCATAGTCATGCTGCTTAAACTGGTTAAACTTATTTTCCGTCTTTACCCTGCCGCCTGCGTCCTTCCGTTTCTGGAGATTCCGCATGATGCCGACGGTATAGCTCTCCTTATATCCCGGATACCTTGACATGTGGATCCGCAGCGCCTCCATGACCACGTCCTCGTCGAACCTGTCCCATCCTGCCTCCACCCGTTCCTTCACCGACTGCGCGATCCTGCCGGACTTTCTGGTGCGGCTTAAGACCTTCCAGTATTCCTCTTTTAACTGCTTTAGGTCACCCATATGTACCACCGCCCTTCTCAGCCTATGCCCATTTCACGCATCATCCTGGCAAGACCCTGACTTGTGATCTCCTGAAATACATCCAGTGTATTAATGAACACGTTCACTGCTCCCCGCAGTCCATAAGCTGTCCGGCAGATTCTGAATAACAGTTCCATCTCTTCATTTCCCGGCACATAGCTGCCAAATATCGACTGCACATCCTGCTTGGTGATGTTGTTGACAAGTACATGTGGTTTCATTCCAAGCCGGGAAAAAAGCTGTGCAAACTCTTTCCCCCTATTACCTTTCAGCTTTTCGTAGACCGCCTCATTCCCAATAAGGCAGAGCCCGACACCACTCTCATCAGCGATACAGCGCAGATGATCCAAGGCACGGACTGTTAGATGCTGGGCTTCATCAATCGCCACCACCCTGCCGGATCCCCTTAACTTGTTAACAATCTCTGTGGTCTGTTTCCTCGCTACCCGCTCCCTAATGCCCAACTGCTCCGCCAGTTTCTCATTTACCCCTGTGATCGAGGAATAAGTGGGCGATATGGTGATGCCAACTGCCAGTTCGTTATTCTCCAGATATTTTTGGAAAGCCATGGTCTTGCCGATCCCAGCATCCCCATACACCACCGATATCTTCCCCTGTAAATGTGCATACCGGATCGCATTGGTTACGATTCTGCTGATACTTGTCTCCTTATAATCCGGTTCCTTCGGAGCCTTTTTTTTCTGTACACTGATCGACGCCAGCTCCTCGATCTTGCTGATGACGGTGTGCGGCGCCTTGTAGGTACCCGCCAGAAACCCGGACAGTGTCGCCGGGGAGATGTCCAGCTCCCGTGCCACCTGCGCCTGCGTCTTTTTTGAGGATCCCATGTACTGCCTGATAAAGTTACATGCCTCCACATATTCCATTGTTACTTTTTCATTTCTTTCTTCCATCTTTCTCCTCCTACCTATCCCTTGCCTTTTCCATTCTTTCCAGTGCCGCCGTCCAGTCTATGGGCTCCGCACTGCTGCCCACAGCCGCCGCGATGCTTCCGGCATCTTCATCCACCGCCCGGATCGGCGTGATGATCCTCGGATCGAACTTCTCACCAGCGGACATCCGCGCCTCCGCCTCACGCATGATGAGCGCCAGCGCATCGTCAGCCTCAATCCCTTTCTGTTTCTTGTACCCCCTGACCGTCCGCTCCAGCGTCCTGATCTCCCGCATAGATTCTGCGACTTCATCTTTGGATGCAAAATAACTGCTGACGGGCGCCTGCTGCGCGGTACAGAGGAAACGGTCGTTCTCATCATAGATCCTGACCTCTGACAGATCGTCCGGATCATACCTGACATAGACCTTTTCCCGGTCGTGTCCCATGATGAGTTCATCAGAGTAAAAGCGGATCTCTGTGTCGTACATCCTAATCTTCACGCCCCGGTTTACTGTCTGCATCCGGCTGGTGCGCAGGAGCATCAGGTTCAGTTCTTCAGCCGTGGCAACCCTCTGCTCATACAGGCAGGCGGCAAACACTTCATCCCTCGTCCTCCCGTTCATGCCGGTGCCGGAATGGGGCTGTTTATTGAACCATCCTTGGATAAAAATGTCCACATACTCCCGGAACTCATCAATGATAATGAAGTTCTCCGCATGTTTCCCTGTCTTTTTCAGCCGCTCCGGTCTCTCTGCGATGGTGCCGCCGGTGTAGCCGTCGAAAAGCTTGGAAAAACAGTTCTTCACATCCACAAACGCCCGCTCCACGATCTTTGCCCTGGCATTTTTGACCATTGCCGTGCGGAACTCTATACACAGCCTCTGCAGGATCGTGGGCGGCTCGTGCCCGTCTGTCTTTGCGCTCCTGCGGAATCCCCTGCCGCCGATGTCATGTGTCAGGAACTCCCGCCCGTTATCGGAATAGATCCGCTTCGGGATCCCGTAAGCCATAATCCCGCGGCGCAGCGCCTGAATCGTGGCATCTGAGGACGGTGCGTCCGTCACATACCATCCCACCATCTTCCTGCTCCTGACGTCCAGAAACGCCGTCAGGTAAACCCGGACCGGCTTTTCACTCTCCCCGCCATTTACAAAAATATCGAAGGTGTGGTTATCGCAGACCCAGATGTCATTGCTGTGCAGGTCGTCATAGGTACGTTCTATGTAATTGGCACACTCATCACGGAAGACTTTTTCCCCCAGCCGGAAGTATTTCAGCACCGGCACCGGGATGCTCCTCTCGATTTCCCGGGCAAACGACGCGCTGGATGCCAGCGGCAGGAGCTTCTGGTCATACCGGTCCGGGTGCTGGCTGATCTCCAGCTTTGTCAGGGTCATGCACAGCTCTATGGATTTCTGGCTCTGGTCAAGGTAGAAGTACTCGAAGATATCAAACACTTCCTTCGGCACCGCCCTCTTATGACCGTCATGCTTCCCCCGCCTGTCTAACAGCCCGCCGTCCCCCTGCTCCCGCAGCGCCTGCTTCTTCCTGTACAGGATACGGGAAGAGAATTTCTGTCCGGGATAAGTCTGCTGCAGATAGCCCACATATGCCTCCGTTGCCTGCTTTTTATCCAGTCCGGGCGGTCTGTAGGCATCCCACTCCTCTATGATCCCTTTCCAGAAAAGGATCTCCTTCCGCTCTTCCACGGAAAGCTGCTCCAAGTCCGTCACCGGGACAGGCTTTGCCTCACGGGGCTTTCCTCCTGCTTTCCGCGACTCGATCCGCCTGTACTTGGCGATCAGTTTCGGCTCGATCGACGCAAGCGGAATCATGTAGCTTAAGCCCTTGTTTCCACCCTGTCCCCATCTCTCATAAGCAATCAGTTTCTTTTCCGCGATCAGTTTGACCACATATCTCTCCGTACACCCCCGCAGGGCAGCATACTCTTTTACGGTCAGCTCTTCCAATCTCTCACCTTCTTTGCTTGACATCCCACAGTTTCCTGTGGTATGTTTTTGTTGGTAGCATCTCTCCTAAGGTGTTACCGCTTTTCCAGTCCCCACGGTCCAAAAGCCGTGGGGCTTTCCATTTCCCTAGGAAAGAATCGCCAGCGTCTCCCGGATCAGCTTTATGTTCTCTTCCTTCCTGTTCCGCCCCGTCAGTACGTCGTTTATCACCCGGTAATTGATCCCGCACTGGTCTGCCAGCTCACGCTGCGTCATTCCCCTTCTATCGAGTTCGCTCTTCACACGGATCCCGAAATCTGTCAGCCGCTTTTTCCCTGCCATCAAGCCACCTCCCTCCTTCAGTCTGCCTCATCAGTGCCGGTAGACCGTCCCCGGCAGACAGCGGATTGCTCCGCTGTTTCGGCTTACTGTGCCTGTGCATTGAGCAATAACCAGTCTTCCGCCAGAAGATCTTCATGTGTGGCTGTCCACGGAACCAGCGTGCTGTCCGCCGTCTTCAGTTCCAGATACGGCATGTTCTCCATACCGTAATCGAAATCAGAAGAACCTTCCGGCTCCACCAGACGGATCCACATGCATCCACGGTTTCATCCGTCCCATCCCTGTCTTGCTGCCTTGCCGCCGTCCTTCACCCAGGCCAACGCCTCGCTGAAATCCGTTATATGCATCTCTGCATGTGTCTGAAACGCTTCCCTTCTTTCCATCTCTTTTTCCTCCATTTTTTATTCTGAACCTGCCATTCTGTGCAGCATGTTCCATGTTGATACTTTCTGATAGACCATCATCCCATCCGGATCTACCGATAACGGTACCCGTACCGGTCCGGTCAGCCCGCATGTCTCCTCGATCTGTGCCTGTGCATATGTAAGTCCCCGGCTCGTCGCTTCCTTATGGAAAGTTCCCAGCTCATGGATCCGTCTCCTCCGTGCCATCCTTTTCCTCCCCCTAACCGAGCGCCTTCGCCACATCCATGATCATGGCAATGCCGGAATCTGCCTCAACACAGACATCCCGGGTATGCCCGTTACAGAATCTGATCGTTACAGTTGTTTCCTCCTCACTCAGCTGCAGATCATCAATATCACATCCGGCTCTGGTTACCATCAGCAATATCTTCAACCGCTTTAAAATCGTTTTTTTGTCTTCCATGCTTTTCCTCCTCTCCAAACAGCAGCCAGTCCGCAGATACATGGAACAGTCTGCACAGCCTCATAAAATACAGCAGGCTCGGATTAAATTCCCCTGAGATCCATTTGCCGACCGATTTCCTTTCCGCCCCGATCCGCTCCGCGACCTGTTTCTGTGTCAGCCCGGATGCAAGCCACAGGCATCTCAGTCTTTCGCTAAAGGAATCCTGCAGATACCGCTTCCTGTTTCCCACGGGCATCATCTCCTTCCCGGTCTGCCTCTTCAGTGCCGGTAGACCATCTCCGGCAGACAGGGGATTTCTCCCCTGTTTCGGCTGTTCGCCTGTCCCCTTAGCGGGATATATGTTATAATCCTCCTGTAACTACTGTTTGCCGAGAACAGGAAAATCACTACAAAGGAGGATTTATAACCTATGGATTACACTCAAGTAAAAGAAACTATTGAATTTTCATCTCAAGATGGCGCTATAGCCGCCTCTATCAATGCGTATCTCAAGCATGGATGGACTATGTTAAGCTGCTGCACAAGCATAGATGAAGTTGACGAATCCCAGTACACCTATGTTCTTCTTGGCTGGTTCGGGTCTGATGCAGCACCCCATCTTAATTCTGACTTTCGTCTGAATGATTAAGTGACTCCATCCTATTTAGTGCTTTGTTCCATTCATCGGGATCCGTCTCTCCCAGAGTGTCGGATCCCACTTCTTCATCCGCCTCCCGCAGCATGGCGTTCTCCTCCATCATCTGCTGCACACACTCGTCACATGCCTTCCCGTTCAGGGCAAAATCTACGATATCTGCGATACAGTCCCTGCAGAAATCCTTCCCCGCCAGCTGCTGCATCTCCAAAGGCAGTTTCCTTCTCATGTACCGTGCTACATCCCCTGTGGTAAATGAGGGAACTATTCTTGACTCTTCCCTATCGACCTCCCTGCCGCATCTGTCACAATAAATCTTTCTCACAGGCATCCTCTCCTTTCCGCACAACGCACTTCCGGCTTGTGCTTTTTTCCTTCTTTTTCCCTACATCTTGTATTTGTTCCTGTTTTGGGAACATGATAATATGTAGATTGTAGTCTACGGATTTATCCGTAATTAGATTTTAGTATACTACAATCTACTTGTCAATCAATAAATAGCAAATTATCTAATTTTTGTGGGGGTTTTTATGGGATTAGTAGAAAATATCCAGTCTTTATGTAATAGAAATAATACAAATTTCAAAAACTTAGAAAAAAATTTACATTTATCCAACGGAACCATAAGCCGCTGGAACCAAAGTAAGCCTTCATATGACAAAGTTGTTAAAGTTGCTAACTATTTTAATGTGTCGATTGATTTTTTGATTACCGGCAATGAAAAATGTATTAGCGATTATTTAACCGAAGAAGAACTAAATTTTGTCAAATCATACTCTTTATTAAATGATGAATGTAAAACTAAAATTAATAATTATATAGAAATTTCGTTATGTAGTACAGTTTCAAACAAAATAACATCGTAGAATTATGAATTCTAAGTTATTAATATAATTAACGATTTTATTCAACCCACTTCAAATATGATTCAAATATCAGTTGAACTGATCCAAAACAGCATATTTTTAAAGGTATTTTTATTTTTTTCTTACTTTTACGGATTTATCTGTGTATTGCGGAACTAAGTATACATCTATAAAGATAGGTACATTTGCAAACTTATCGTTCTGTAAATTAGTTCCGCAATATTTTTTGTTTTAATACTTTTCCCGCTATCTATGCGGCTTTCCACTTGCGGAACTAAATTCTGTGTTATGAAAAATAGTTCCGCAATATTTTGCTACACGTTTGACCACTCGTTCAACAGGCGTTCACAAAAAATTTAAAACAGCGATTTTACGGCGTTTTCAGAGTTTTAATAGTTGAACGATCTTTAAACGCAAAAAAAGCAGGCTTTTTCACCTGCTAAAATCGCTTAATTTTACTCTACACCAAGAATGACAATTTTTCACTGTTCACTCTCAATTTCCAACGTGTTTTCGGGGTTTTTCAGCTTTTTTTGGATTTTTTCACTTTTTTACGTTTTTGTCATTCTTAATGAATATTTACAACACAGCTTCTTCATACTTCCGATTTTGAAATAATTTATCCACCCTCGGATAAGC
>ERZ778518.675-NODE-675-length-30369-cov-4.742660_pt1 | contig 30369 bp, 40 predicted proteins | sample MGYA00510340_ERZ778518 | MGnify/ENA primary metagenome ERZ778518 (study PRJEB29527, sample SAMN07138967) | mouse gut metagenome | material: feces | host: mouse | place: China:Nanjing | collected 2016-01-25 ...
GTTTGAATAAATGCATTATAGATAATTGTCACGAATATTTTATAGGAGTATTTAGATAAAATTATATAAATAATATTGACATCAAGAAAAATCTGTATTATAATGGAGGTATTAAATTATGGGAGTTGATTCTATTATGGTTACAGGTGAGCATATCTCGCAGTTATATATCGATTACACTAAATCACTTTTGAGTGTTAATCGTACATATCAGCGTAAACTTGTGTGGACCTTGGAAGAGAAGCAGAGTCTAATTGACACTATCATCAAAGGGTATCCAGTTCCTCTTTTCTTGTTTGTTTTACGGAGAGAGTTGCAGGCGGACGGTAAGTACATAGTGAAACGTGAAATAATTGATGGACTTCAGCGCCTTGAAGCGATTATATCATTTATTAATAATAAGTTCCCTATTATAGTTGATGGGGAAGAGCGATATTATGACTTGAGTGGTTTTTCTGGACCTGACCGACTAGTGCGTGAGAAAAAGATTAGGCAAAAAACACCAATATTAGATTGGGAGATTTGTAACACCTTTTCGCAGTATCATCTTGCAGTTACAACTATTGAGGCTGATGATGTCAGTGTAGAGGATGTTTTCAAACGTATCAATGCGACAGGCAGACAGCTGTCACCTCAGGAATTGCGGCAAGCTGGCATAGTTAGCAAGTTCAGTCATATAGTTCAAAGAATAGCCTCACGGCTGCGTGGCGATTACACAAAGTATGATATCGTGCCATTAGAAGATATGGAAAAGTATAGCCTAAGTAACGGAAAACTTCATTATGGCGTAGATATTAGAAACGTCTTTTGGACAAAACAGGGGATTATCAATGGCGATGGGTTGCGTCGTTCAAAAGATGAAGAAATTATTGCCAATTTATGCAGCTGCATTTTAAATGGATACCACATAGGCATTACCAAGAGAATGCTTGATAAAGCATATGATGATACAGATGCGATCTATTCGCAGAATGAGGAAACGCTTACTGAAGCGAGACAGGAATGGCTTACTGCAGCAGTACTAGCAGTATTTGAGGATTTTGATGAAGCATTTGGTGTAAGTGGGCAAACATTTGAAAATCTCGTAACAAGTAAAGAAAAATGTTACAATAAGGACTTGGTGTTTATTGTACTTTTTCTTGCGGTCTTTCAGCTAAAGCAGAGTGGATATACTTTTGCCGAATATTCAAAATTTGCAAAAGCGTTACGCAATATTGCAGATACTGAGTTAGGAGAGTTGTCTGCAAAAGCAAGTATTACTTGGAGTGTAGAAAGCCGCAACCATTTGATTGAGCGTGTGTCAAATTGCTTCAAGAAAGTTATGGACTTTGGTAATTATAAATTGGAGTGGAATGAAGAGTTGTTTACTTTGCTCGGAAAAGCTGCTGTCGAAGAGCAGATGTACGATTTTAAGATAGGGATAACGGATTTAAGAAGTGGACAATATAATGCCAAAGTTATTGAGAAGTGTGTAAAGACACTCATAGCGATGGCAAATACAAAACCGAATGAAGTAGGTTATGTTATTCTGGGCATAGCTAACGACCAGACAGCTAGCAACGATTTTGAACAGTATTACGGTAAAACCGCAATAAAATGTAACGATTTGTTTATAACTGGTGTTGAAGCTGAAGCAGTAAAATACTATAATAGCCTTGACCGTTACTTGCGGGAGATTGAGTCGGGTGTTAGCTCAGTATCGAATAAGGTGCTGCCTGAAGCTGTTCATTACATTTTGACACACATGCAAGTGCTGCGATATAGTGAGAGATCACTTGTGGTATTGAGTCTTTCTACCGATAAGCCTTTGTTTTTTGACAAGCAGTTATTTGTGAGATATCAAAGCAATAACAAGTTGATTGACGCCGGTAGTAATGAGTTTTATGCTGTTTTAAAGTCTTTTCCAAGTCTGCCAAGTGATAATGGTAACTTAAATAAAGACTCTTCACAAACTTTTACGAATGAAACTGCGCAGACTAACATATTCTAGTAAGACGCACCATTTGACAAATAACGAACTCCAGGTCAAAACTGGGAGTTCCCTTGACAAAACGGTTATACTGATGTATAATTGAATATATTGGAATTAAGTTTTGGCCTATATGGAGGAACATTATGTCGCCTGAGGAGTTAAGAGATCTGATTGAGCAGATTAGAGATACTAATTGCGAAACAAATACTCTAGAAGTTAAAGCAGCAAAGGGTGGATTTCCTAGTATCTATGATACCCTTTCATCTTTTTCAAATCAAAATTCCGGTGGGGTAATTATATTGGGATATGATGAAAGCACAAGATCTGTTTGTGGTGTTAAGGACCCGGCAGCCATTACAAAGCGAATAGAGGAAGCCTGTGTCGCTATGCAGCCGCATCTTCAAGTTGCGATAGCATGTACAGAGGTAGACGACGAAACAGTGCTCGGCATTAAAGTTCCGGGGTTACCAGTGCAGCAAAGACCTTGTTACAAATTTGCAGACGGTATGCTTAACGGCTCTTACGTGCGAGTTGGTGATGCGGATCAGAAGATGCCTCCAGCTATGCTGTACTCATATGTAAATTATGCAAATCGGGTATATCCGGATAAACTTCCTGTTAATGAGGCTCAACTGTCGGACTTGCAGACAGTAACCTTTCAAAAGTACAAAGTTTGTGTTAGCGAAATGAAGTCTAGTTTTGCAAGTCAAGCAGACCTGGATCTGTTGGAAAACTCCGGATTCACATATAAGGGGCAGCCGACACTCGCCGGTGTTATGGTCCTTTCAGACTTTCCACAAAAATATTTTGGAAATTTCTATATATCCGCAGCGGTTTATGATGCCAATACGGAAACGGCCAGGGTACTCGATGGCGAGCACATTGATGGTAATATCTCTACTATGCTGGATGCTGCTATGAGATTTGTAAATCGCAATATACGGCATTCTATACATTTCAATGAGGCAAAGCGAGTTGATATAAAACAATATCCTGATATTGCTCTGCGTGAGCTGATTTTGAATGCTCTTTTGCATAGGGACTACGGAAGATACTCTGAAGGACGTTGTATAAATCTAATGGTTTATCCTGATAAGATTGTAATAGCAAGTCCTGGATTATTGTATGGAAATATGACACTTGAGGACTTGGATACTGCCGGCTATTCACGTGAAGTGCGTAATCCAGCAATAACCAACTCCTTGGAGTTTCTATCCCAAACCGAGAACAAGGGTACAGGGATTCGCGTTGCAAGACAGGCAATGCTTGATATGGGATTGCAAGAACCCAGGTTTGAGCAGGATTTGAAAACTAATACATTCTTAGTAACACTAAGAAGCAAACTTGGGCGTGTGAGCGATAGTGCGCAAGTCAGTCCTGATTTGACCAATATATTTGAATAGTGATATCCCTCCAAATCACTGATTTGGAGGGATTATTCATGATTAAATACAACTTGACAGGTCAGCACTATTTATGATATATTATAACAGGAGGAATAAAATGGTTGAATACACAGGTGTATTTTCAAAGTCATTGAAGATGCCATCCGAGTGTTTTGAAAAGAGGGAATCATCTATGCTAGATTCTTTTACTTGTCATAATTTCAGAAATATTGATGTGACTGACCTTAAGTTTGGACGAATAAATTTATTGATTGGTTCAAATAACTCTGGTAAAAGTAATTTTATTAAGGCATTAACTTTTTTTTCGGAAATGTTGAAAGGTGTTAATGAGGGCGGGCTAAACTCTGCCTTTTTAAATGCCACTCGCAGAAATGGGTGGGAGCATATGCTGAATGTGTCGGCATCTAGCGGCACGCCTATTGAATTTTCGTGGAAGATAAATCTATTAGACACTCCTGTAGAATATGGCTTTCAGTTTGTTGTAGGGGCAGATATTAGTTCATGTAGTATTGTATCGGAGACTTTAGATGCAGCAGAGCCATCCGAAGTATATTACAGCAAGGCATTTAATTTTTTTCAGTGTCACACGCCATATCCCGGAACTGGTTTTTTTTCTACTGCTATGCAAAAGGGCGATGCTAATAAGCGAATTCGATTTGATATAGATAGCAGAGAGACAATTGCTATGCAGTTTAAAGATATACTTTTGAGAGACAAAAGAGTATATAATACGGGTTATGTTCGGAAACAAATTGCAGAGCTTTTATACCGGCTTCAAGAATTCTTTGAAGGGTTTAGTGTTTTTGCAGGTTCTCAGTTCAATACAATAGATATAAGAAAGCCTGCCGAAATAAGAAATGTTGATATAATGCTAAACAAAACTGCATCTAATTTTGTTAATATTTTTAACAATTACAAAGCAAAAGATTTGCGTTGGAAAAGTGAATTTGTCAGATATATGCAGCAATTGATACCGGGGATACGCAATCTTGATTCAGCTGTATTGTATGATAAGCTAGTGTTCAAGATGATACATGAGGATTTTCAACTTGATTTGACAGATGTATCAGAGGGCACTATCAAGGGTTTGATTTTGAATACTATAATAAATATGCCAATGAAGCATAAATGTTCCTTATTGGCAATCGATGAGCCCGAAATTAACCTGCACCCGGCGTGGCAAAAAGTTATTGGAAACTGGATTCAAACTTCTGATAATTTTGATCAGTGCTTTATTAGCACTCATTCTCCTGACTTGCTCGACTCATTTACAGAAGGTTTTAGGAATGGTGACGTTGCAGTTTTTGTTTTCAGCACCAATGAGAATTGTTGCAATATAAAACGTATAGCCTATAAAGACATTTCCGAGGAACTTGGCGATTGGGAACTTGGAGATTTGTATCGTACAAACGATCCTGCCTTAGGGGGATGGCCTTGGTGAAACAGATAGCTTGTTTTTTGACTTGTGGATATACGGAAGCTGGAGCTATGCAGGCATTCCTCAGGAAGATAAATCCTAGGTATGATTTTAGACAGTGGCTGCCTAATAAGACAAGAAAGCGACGGGGTAGTTCAAAAAGCATAAGCTCCAATATATCTGGTCTAACAGGTTCGGCACTTTTGACAAAGGTTTGCGATATAGTTACAGCACATCGGGAGGAGATATCTGAATGTGCTGTTATTATTTGCAAATAGAATTGTTGGGATTGGTACATGCGTTTAATAAGTGTTAAGGCATTCACGCTGTTGAATGCCTTATTCTTTTTGATTAAAGTATGAAATACGCTGCTACTTTGTGGGTTGGCTATACCCATCCTCTATAAGTGGCATGCAATTAAGATAATACATTGTAGTTTAGCCTCTTAGTTTATACTAGAGGCTCTTTTAAGGAGGAAAAGTTATGAGTATTGATCGCACAAACTGTTTTGGAAGTTCGACAAGTGCAGCGGTTCTGCAAGCACCTTCAGGAAATGAAGAAATGATTGGCGGAGTAAAGGTAAATGGAAGGTATGCTAATCCACCTCATCCAGTTTCTGATTATCGTCGTGCACAGAATGATCACGGCTATCCAGAAGCATTTGAAAAGAATAAGATTCTTTCTCTGCATGAGTATGAGGCCAAGTTTGGCACTATAAGGCAGTTCCGTTATCGTTATAAGACTTTCTTCTTTGTTTGGGATGAGCTGTGTGCACAACGACCGCTGCAAACTCTGTTAGGGAAATATCATACGTATGCACATCCTGTATCAATAGACGAGTATTATAATCAGTTCGCGCAATTTCCCGAAGTAGATCTTGTTGCAGATATGGGCTTTGGGGCTTGTGAGGCGGTAATACCAGGCATGTGGCCAAATAGTGGTCGTTACCCGTGCGCATTGCAGAGTTGCAATGGTAAATCGGCGGATACTAGGGCTAAAGAAACAGGGGGTTCCACCTTCCCATTTAGAAGGCACGAAGGATATCCTTGCGAAATGGTGATACAAGGTAAGACGGTTCATGTTAGTTGTAAAGAGTGCATGGAGATCCGTGAAAAGATAATTGGTTTCTGAAATGTTATCAGTACAGTTAATCAGAAGCTAAGCGGTTATGTTATTATGCCACGTATAGTACCTTGCAGAGTGGCAACTCATAGTTTGGAAAATACTAAGACAAGAGCACTTAAGAGAGCATATCCTTTACAGTGATAAAAAGCAAGCAGTTGGAGGATACAGTGTGATATCTTGCTAGATATTCAGGGGTCTGCCGTAGTATAATGATAAGCAAGTCGGTTATAGCACCTGTTTATCTAGTAAAAAACTCCCTGTCGTAATGACAGTTTATTATACAGTACAACTTAAAGAATGTATGGCGTTGACATCTGTCAGCGCCATAATGCGTTAAGGAGGTTTTATACAATGAAAACAAAACACCTTGGGCGATACCTGATCGCCCTATTTTTATCTCTATGCACATTATGCAGCCTAACGCTGCCGGTGTTCGCCTCAGTTAACGGCGAGCAGGGCGACGGAGATAATTCCCACCTAGTAGAGGGTGGTTATAGCTACTCCGGCCTTTGGGGAGCACGTGTAACAGTAATTGACCCTGACAACGGCAACCCTATCAGCAGTTACCCGACTATTGACTTCGCCTGCTACAGTGACTTTTCAGGTTTGTTTGCACCCGAAGCATTTGCAGGAGAAACACTTCACCACTTCTTCTATAGAAGTAAATCTGATTACAGGAATGGTGCGGCATTATTTGAAACTACAGTAGACTACACCGCCGAAAAGTTCCCGTTCTGGGATGAAGGAATAGTCCCCTCAATGGTTGCGACCGGTGGCGGCGGTGCCTCTCGTTCTGAAGACGACCCCATACAAAAGTACTTCCGCAACCATGATGTCCTAAGAACATTGAGTATGAAGTTATGTGGCACAGAGGAAATATATGAGGCAGTTTGCGGTAACACTTACAAGCTCCTTGTCGAGCCAATTCAATATGTTTACCTTGGCGGTGTACCTTATGTTATGACAGCAACCGAAGCAGCTTTGCTTAACCAGCAGTGGGGAGGCGCTATATCCGCTAGTATAGCTGCTCAGGAGCCGCTTTATAACTGTCCTCGAGGAATGGCGCTTATTCATGACGAGTGCGGATATGTCGCAGTTGACATGAACAGCTTACGCACAGACACAAGTAGCGGCGGCGGTGGTCGTTATCATATGGATAGCGATATTATCAACTATCTCGGAATAACCATTATCAGCGGTAATAGTGGTAATATTTACTATCATGTGTACACATCAGTTAGGGAAATTCCCGAGGGATACACGATAGATCAACTTGAAGCCCTTCCGCTTGAAGAGCAGATGAAACTAGGCGAGGAACTTCCGGAAAGCGGATGGGAGTGCGTAAAGAACCGCAACCTTCCCAATGACGACCCGAGCCTTGTTAAAGATGCAAGCGGCGTAATTCGCTATTACCCTTACAAGGACAAGACTTTCCAGCAAATCCCCGACCTCATCGAGTCAACCTTGATAGGCGATGAACGTATGATGAAGGCGGTTGGCAAGGTTGACGTTTATCCGACTACAGATGTTGAAGCGCAATACCCAACAGGTGGTTTAGGTATGAGTTCTAGTGAGCCATATGCACCAAGTGTACTTACACCATTAGGTAACCCAAGTGCGCTTATCTACAAGGCGGGTAAAGAATTCCATACGGCATCTGTCAGAGTCCAGTGGGCGGCAGCTCCGGTAAAGATATATTACCACACGATAACCTTTACGATGAACCCTGATAATACTGTTAAGGAGTTTGATTGGACAGAGTCTTCAGATGTAGTAACCACTCCAACTTACAGACCGGGCGGTGATCCTAACTGCACGGGTACTGTAGTTGGCGTACTGGGTTATGACCCTCCCGGAGCCATAGAGAATGACTATACGTATGAGTACCCACAGCGTGGCAAGAACAACACACCGCCTGTACAAAGGTATCCTGGCGGTGACATTGATTTCTCAACCCCGGATATTCCGCCTATATCTCCTAATTCTACGATTTACGTATCCCTAAAGAAGATTACTGAAATTCACGTAGCTATAGTTGTTGTTCAGTTGGACAATCCTCCGATGATAGAAGAGGCTACTGACAGGATTAAGACGTTTGATGTAACTCAGTTTATTGATCAGACTCTTGCTGCTGTTCAGGGTTCAGACCATCTAATAGCGCTGAAGGATAAACCGGAATCCAGCTATAACAATGAGAAGATGCCTAAGCACCCCTCGCATGTTTCTGATATAAACAAGGGCGCGTATATGCAGTCCAAGCCTTTGACTTTTACTGCAAATAAGAAAGTGCAGGCCTTGAATTACGTTAATGCTTATGGCACAACGGTATGTAGTTCAAAGTCTCATAGTTCACATACTGGCTCACATTCCGCTAGCTGCTCGTCTAGCTGTACGAGCAGTCATAGTTATGGTGGATACTCTGCTAGCTCCATTAGTAAAATGGATTGCCGATATACAAAGGAAGAGGTTATTCGTTATTTCGGACTTAATCCTACTGTAACGCAGGCATTTAAAGACAGTAATGGTAAGCTTGTAGGCAACGATGGATACAAAACTGCAGAACAGCTGGCGAATTCTAATCAATTTACTGAAGTTGGGTTCACCATTCATAAGGATTATTATGCAGACCCAGATGTTGTTAAGCTTAGCGGCTCGCATCAGTACTCAGGTTCTAAGCCGGAATACTTGCTTCCAGATAAGAGCGGGAAGCCTGCACAGGCGGATGAACATGCTGTATATGATGTACTGTTAAACAATGATAAGTACTGGGTTCGTTATTTTACCGGAACTAACATTATCGGTCCTGACCGCCAGCAGTATGCTAAACAGGATAACAAGGATAAAAAGGAAGACTACAACAGTCAGACTGCGCACAGAACTTTCTCTTACACCTCCGGCGATAATGCGATTGATGGCGCACAGTATATTGCACATCGCGACTTGCTTTCGGGAGATCAGGTAATGGGCTCTTTAGCAGTATCCGGATATATGGCGAAGTATGCGAATAATTCCCAGACATATGATTATCTCAAATTCATGGAGAATGCCGGATTTGCTCAAAAGGGAATACAGGGAACTACGATACCTGCAAGACTGAGTATTAAGTTCTCAACTGATGCTGAGAAAATCAGCCATGAAAACAGAACTGTTTGGATATCTAATTCTGCTCTACGTGAGCAGCTAAAGGCATCAGCAGATGGTAAACAGAAAGACGAGTACAATACAGAATACGTCGGTGGCAAATCCAAAGCATATCTGACAGAGAAAACTCATGTTAGATTTGGGTTGGGCGGTCTATCTTCAGATGCTGTTAATATGTACACCAAGTATATTTCGAGTAGCCCTGAGATTATGAATAATACTCTTAAGACTACGAATGTTCCCACTGGCGATGCTCTTCGCTCCATCTGGTACACAACCAAGCATTCTAAGGGCGATAAGATTGAGCAGTGCATTAAGCAGTATGATAGTTCTGGACATGACTTAAGTTGCAGCGGATGTTCTAAGAGTCACAGTTGTTCTTGGTCTCCGGTTCATAGTGGTGATAATATATACCATAAGGACTGGGATAAGGTTCTGGATAACAAGTATGTTCTGAAAGATGTTGGGACGCATTTGAAGGACGGAAAATATTCAGGCAAGGCTGTATTTGACAAGACGCAGTCCGACATGTTCATTAGCATTTACACATCCAGAACCACGTTCCGCGTACCCTTAGCGGTTGAGGGAACAACTAATGGTGAAAGAGATGCATCCGGTGCTAATGGTCTTAAGTTTGATACTGAGTTGCTTAAGCTCAAGGATAATCAGTATCTGGCGCATAAGACGTTTAGAGATGACAATTACACACATCCTAAATATGGCACATCAATGGATTTCCCAGAGCTTAAGATAAATACCTTTGACCTGGCAGATACAGGTATAGCCAACCCAACTAATCAGAAAGAACATGTACATGCAGAATATATTTTCTCTATTCCTACTGAGGATTTCAAGTTCAATCCCTCTATAGCAATGGCATTTGATGATGACTTCAGAGATGTGAATAAGTCTGTATGGATGCTTTCTGAGCAGCCGCGTGAAGTTCACTTTAAGAATATGCTTGATGTACGTCTTACTGTAAATGCTACGGATAATTCTACCGGTAATAGTGCCGGCTCCGGTTACCCCACAACTATCAGCTCAGAGTGGTCAACCGATAAGTCTGATATGGACGTTCAGAATGCTACTAATCTCCCAACAATGAAGGCTAGCAGCGCTTACAGTGCAGAGACTTCTACTGTTGGTGGAACTATTACTGCGTATGTCGTTCTTCAAGATCCTGAGTTTGCAGCTAATCCTGATGAGGTTAAGGCAAAGAATGAAGAAACTATGAGGCAGTATAATGAGCAGATGGAAATGATTCGCGATCAGATTGCGGGGGCGGTTGATGCACCATATCTGGCATCTAAGCTCGGCAGCAAGGATATTTTTGGTCTAGCGATGTACACCAATATGGCCAATGGTGCTAGTTTGAATAGTTCGTTCTCAAAGGCACCGTATATTACAGCTGACGCACTTCTGGATAAGGAACCAATGATTTTGAAGGATAGCACTATTATGTCCGCAGTTGTTACTTCGGGTAACCCGGATAAGACAAGAAATGACGCAGACATACACACTCCTATATCTAACAGCTCCTGGAGCTACTTTGCGCTGTCTGGCGAAAGAGTTCTTAACCTGTATGGTTATAAAGATGGAGATGCTTCATTGGATATTTCCGACACAACGAGTGAAGGCAAACGAAAGATTCTAGCAGATGAAAGAAAAGTACAGAATCTGAAGGAAGCCAGAGCTCATCAAAAATCGCGTCTTAACGAGCTTAACGATTACCTGTGCGAGTTACTGTTTAAGCAGGGTGATACGATTAAGGCTCCAAACGGCACGAAGCCTTTCCTGGATGGTAATCAGGAATTTGTTTGGTACAATGAGGACTATGAAGGATTTGTAGTCGCTGTTCTTGAGATTGAATTTGCTATCGGTGGTGACAACGGTGACATAACTCGTGTTAATGCCGATGGTCATGCTAAGACAGATTTCCATTCTGTTTATCAGCATGAGTCAGATTGGAGAGCAGCTACAAATGACAGCGTTCGCATCGATGGTCTACGAACCTTAACTTATGGCGTCTGCAAAAACGCTGAGGATTTCAATATTCGTTGGAATGGAGCGAATGCGAATGTAACACTTGGTAGGGATGCACGTACGTTCTTGGTTCAGCCCTTGCCTGGACAAATGACACTTCTGTCGGAGAAGAGTTATGATATTATTCAGGAGTGGGCGAATGACCTAGATAACTATGAGCCGGGAATATATGGCATGGGACTCGAACTTGCAAATCTCCGTATAAAATTTGGAATTCCAAATGATAATACGGATAACAAGATTATCGAGAATGATAGCGGTGCATGGTCGTTCTTCTATCAGCCAACGTATTACAATATTCGTGGTTCTGTATTCGATACTGCGAGATAATTTAATTTTGGCTCCTACTGAAAGGTGGGAGCCTCTTATCAGCCTGAGACGTAAAACCGTTAAAGACTGTCCAATATAAACTATGATATCTTATACAGCAGTCTTGCATTTCTGTGCTATCTGTGGTATAATAGTTATGAAGTTTTAGGATATAGATATACGAGGTGAAAGAATGCTTAGGATACATGTAGGTCCCTTAGAGGGGCAAATAAAGCGTCCAGACCATTACTTTGATAGGAATTATTTGCCGGAATGGTTTGAAGATCCGTTTGTTCAAGAGATATGTTTGCGTATTGACAAGACGGTAGTGCATTCAGCATATCAGATGGAGAACCCAATCTTTGGTGCGGTTAATTGTACGGTGCTTTCTACAGGGTGTAAAAATACAATTTTAGCCTACAAAACTGATAAGATTATTCCTGCTACGCATATGGGTGATAATTGTGCGCCATTACTTGTTGAAATCTCTAAACAAAAAGAATTGGTTATTACGTTGGAGTATCTTATGGACTTTAGTGGCATAGCTGACTTTAAGGCAGAGATAATGAACACCAATAAAATTGTATCATCTGTTCAAGACTATGTATTAGAAGTGGGTGAGCTGCTGTGAATGGGGAAGTTACACTGATACTCAAGACTGCTAACTTGTCATATGAGTTGCGTTTTGAGCGAAATATCTCGGGTGGGCAACTGAGAGATTGTATCAGGGAACAATGCGTTATCTGATGCATCATGCAGCAAGTGTAATGAATCCGTTGGAGTTAAAAAATCTTTGTGACTGGAAGCGCTTGTATAACGTTGGTAATTTGCTACCAAAATACACAGCACTGCCTGTAAAACGAAGAGCATCTTTACAACTTATGCTGCAGCTCCGAACGGATTATATGTTAAAGGAGCTTGATTCTTTATGATAGAATATTATACTGTTTTCGATGAGTTTGCGCATAACCCGCATCCCATAGGGGTATTAGCTTATGAGCCGTCTGTAGACAAGTACAGTATGTTTATTGATACTACATTGATTGATCCTCGTATGTATCCTATACTGTTTGGATTAAATGGTTCTAATCATCCAACGGATCACACAATCCGAAATTGGATCGAAAGTCGCACCACTCCCCCGGATAGAGTCGGCATTGGAGATATATTAAAGGCTCTTAATTTAGATGAGTATAATGGCTGGGAAATATTGAAGGCAGCTAATGGGCGAAATCCTGGTTATGATCGCTGGGGATTTGTAAAAACCGATAACCCTAATTCAGAATTTGTTAATAAACTTACTTGGGACTAAGATTTTGTATGCGGCAGTAGTCCACCTTCGATATAAAGTTCGCAATAGTCAGATTAGTTAAGGAGGATGGGCAGAAGCCTCCTAGTTATTTGATATCATCCTTATTTTTCTTCCATAGCAGCCCCTTGGCAGATTGATGTTGAGGGGCTGCATTATATTAAAAGGCTTCCAGATAGTGGGAGCCTTTAGTTATTAGGAGGTATATTATAGTGAAGCAATATCATGAGGTTGCATGTATAAAAGATGGAGATACTCCTGTTTCTTATTTCTTACAAGATACTCGAACTCTTAAAGATCCGCTTGATCTGAAAGCACTGTTATCTTTACCTTGGATGAAAGTTTCGAGAGAAAAGTTTGAGCAACTTGTACAGCGTAATATGGTTCGTATGTTGGTATCAGAGAATGGAGATATTGTGTGCCAATTAACTGATGATGAACGTAGGATGTATATACATTCAAAAATAAAGAAAGACTATCTGGATGCAATGGAGCAGAACTATTGGAAAAACGACCAAACCTTTAGCAGCTTACATGTACGTCTAGCAGAAGAGGGTAGATCACTTGCTGTATGTGCCAGCAGCGTGACATCAGTTCTGGGCATGAAAGTTGTTACATTTACGGTGTATGGCACAGAGCATATAATAAATTATTTATTATCAGATGAAAAGCGATTAAAGAAACTTGGAATCATAGTAAGCAGTAGGGGTATAAACAATTTCTCTTTTATGATCATAGCAAATACTCCGAAGTTAGTTTCCTGTCTAGAGGAAGCGTTATGTCTGTTATGCCCCATCCTGGTCACGACCACAACTTTTAAACAATCATTGAATGATAATACTATTAAAGCAGGCAGGTTTGTAAAGACAGGGGGTATGCAGGCTTATGCCCACATAGCGGAGGAACTTGATGTACTAACAGCCAGAAATTTGGCTGTATTGGCGGAACCCATAGCAAATGGTAACACACTGCACACAAGTGTATTTTCATAAATTTAAACCACTTGACAACCTTTGAAAGTTATGATATAATATAAAATGTAATAAAATATCATGTTTTGGAGGGTGCTATGGCGACAGATAAGCAGACAGCAGGGAATGGTTGTGTTGAGTTCGATATACTTACGTCTCATTGCGATTGGCCCGTAGAATTTATTATTAAACAGATCAGTTCAGGATCTATCGAGATGCCGGTATTCCAAAGGAATTATGTATGGGATATAAAAAAGGCGTCACGTCTAATAGAATCTCTTATTTACGGACTGCCTGTCCCTGAGATTTTTCTCTTTGCAGATAATGCAGAAAAGGGCAATTATAGGGTGATTGATGGTCAGCAGCGCCTTCTTTCCATCTATTTTTATCTTATGAGTAAATTCCCTAAAAATGTCTCATCAAGACTTGCTGTCAGGAAATCGCTGACAACACCCTTGATGCTTACAGATATTTTGAAAGATAAAAAAGCTTTTAAAGACTTTAAATTAGTTCTTGAGCCGGATAATCCCCTAAATAACAAATCATTTTTTGAATTGGATGAGGAGCTTAGGGAGAGGCTGGAGATGAAAAGAAGTCTGCATGCTGTCATAATTAAGCAGAACACACCCGATGTAAACAACCAAGCGATGTTTGAAGTGTTCAGTCGATTCAATACCGGTGGAACATTTCTGTCTAATCAGGAGATCCGTGCGAGTGTGTACTATTGCCCATTCTACGAGATGCTTCTTGAGTTGAACGAACTAGATGCATGGCGAAATCTCCTTGGAAAATCTACCAAGAGCTTGCATAGTGAAGATGTTGAGATTATACTGCGTGCTTTTGCCTTGTATACTATGTGTGATGAATATACACCTAAGATGTCGACATTTCTAAATACTTTTTCATATCGCGCAACTAAATTTAAGAAAGATGCAATCAAGTCTTATCAGGTTTTGTTTATGTCCTTTATTAGTGCTTGTAGTCAACTGGATGCTAAAGCATTCTTTAAGAGTAATAGGTTTTCAAAGACCTTGTTTGAAGCCACATTCGTAGCTGTGTCAAGGGTAAATAATTCAGATGGCAAACATTTGTCTAAGAAGATCGTGCCGGCTTCGTTGGCTAGGTTAAAAGAGGATGAACTCTTCAATTCATATTTGCAAGCAGATTCAACATCTACAGATAACACTAAGAATAGGATTGCACGAGCTGTTGAGCTGTTAGAAGTTGAATAAAAATTTATGGCTGATGACTTTGTTGTCAGCCATAAATTTAAGATACTCTATACCTTATGGATTGAGCTTATTAAGTTTTATCGTATTATTCCTACATATTTAGGGAGCATGATAGATATAGTTCAATATTTATATGGAAGGGAGGAGTACTATGTTAAGAAAGAATATAAACAGAGCGCTAAAATATAATTTAAAACACTGTCGGTTGCCTATGATAAATGGCACGGTACGAAGCGTGCCGATAAAGAATTTAGTGGGCTACTGTCACTATAGCAAGCATCGTGGCTTTGTTGATGCTGATTTATTAAAAAAACACAGTTGCCTTAAAAAGCAGTGTACGTTTTTAGAGAGGTTTGAAGAGTGCCCATTTTGGGTGCATCACAAGAACCAACTCATGGAAAAGCAGAGAATGGCTGAGCGATATCAAGCAAAACGAGTCGGTGCTTATAGTACTGAAATGAAAAGTGAGTGGATTCCGGTAGCACAGGATTTTGCGCAAGACTTGGGTTATCCGGTTATTGTTACACGAATATCTAAGTCATGTGCCAGTTCAGATAGATATGTGATTAATTATGTTTCTGACATGCGTTATGATGATAGTCAGAAATATTACTCACTTGAGGAGAGTATGCACGCTTATACTGGTGAGCATTTTGTGTTGCGGCATGTCAAGCGTCCTGACGGTGTATATGCAAATATTGATGATTGGGATAGATTAGCAGACAGGATATAACACTTGACACATTTCTAAATCTGTGTTATACTAGAGAAGGGATAGTCTTATGGAAGTGGAGATGACAAGTTGTTTCTCTGGGAGCGTAGTCTCTGAAAATACAGCAAGACACACAAAAGATATTGATGCTAAATGGATATTAAGACATCGTGATGTATTGGCAAAGATTGTGCAGTATGCAATTCCAGAATTTAAGGATTGCAGCTATAACGAGATTGTTGGCGCTATACCAGTAGATACCATAAAGATTGGTGAAGTGGCTGTCAACTCAGACTTTGTTAAACTGGATTCCAATGAAATCCCGAGGCTTAATGAAAAGCCTATTGTATTTGATGTGCTTTTCAGGGACACTCGATACAATCTTATGATTGATATAGAGCCTCAAGGTACATTTAATCCCGGGTACTCGTTGGTAAAGCGGGGTATGTACTATCTTAGTAGGATGCTATCAAGTCAGCTGATACCAAAGAAAGATACTAATTACAATGCGTTGCGTAAATGCTATAGTATTTGGCTGTGCTTTGACCTATTGAGTAATTCTAAAACAAACGCGGTAGGGGAGCATCGCTATAAAATGCGACATGTCACGGAAGACGGTACTGAATTTCCTGTGGGCGATGCTGATCTTATGGAGCTGATTATTGTTAGAGCCGGCGGGCAGTGTGACTTAAATAGAACACTGCGTGAGTTTATTACGGCTTTGTTCCGGGATACTGACAAACTTGCAAGCTACCTAGCTGAAAGCGAGGAATGCAAAGATATTATCAAGGAGGCAAATACTATGTGTAACTGGGGTGAGATGAGAGAAACTCAGGGTAGAGCCATGGAAATTATCAGAATGGGTCAGAAATATAACCTATCTAGGGAATGTATAATACGGGATCTGATGGATGAGTGTCATTTTTCTCGTGATGAAGCAGAGGACTATTACTGTAGCTATATAGGTGATAGGTTTGAGTAACCCTGCTTGAGCACCCTATTACAAAGCCAACTTCATACTTTAGCTAAACTGTATGGGGGATAGACAAGATGCAGAAAGAGATTGTTTCAATTGCAAGCACATCCATTCCTGAGCAGTGGAAATCGGTTTTGATTGAGGTAGCAGAGTATATAAAAAATAATGCACCACAGACATTAACTGGAGCCTATGTGTTTGGAAGTCTCGCTAGAAGCGAATTGCGTTATGACAGTGATGTGGATGTGTGTTTAACCTTTGTTGATAAAACAGACTTACGAGACCGTCATTTGCTTGAGTTCAAGGGTATGTTAAGAAGTATCTCTCTAGACATCCCAGTGGATGTTGTATGTTGTCATGATAGTACTCTTCAATCAAGTGATCAGCCCCTGTTTCAAGAGATTCGAAGAGATGGTCGAAAATTTGTTTAATTGGATAAGTGGAGCCTGACTGTTGTGGTCAGGCTCTTTTTTGTTTATATATGAAATGGAGGAAATACTTATGAGCGATATGATAAATCATCCTAGCCATTATAATGCACCTGGGCGTAAAGAGTGCATTGTCGAAATGGAGGAGAAGTTTGGCATTGAAAAGGTAAAAGCATTTTGTGAATTGAATGCCTACAAGTACCGTTACCGTGCCGAGATGAAAAATGGTGCGGAGGATATTAAAAAGGCCGAGTGGTATGAGAGCAAACTGCAAGAGTACGCTGGACAGTATAACATGGTTACTCAGGATGAGGTTGACGAGTGGGAAGTGTTACAAGAAGAAGTTAGAGCCGCAAGTCATTTAATGTCAGTAACGCATAATCCTGAAACATGCGCGAGGTATGATAGGGCTGTAGAGAACCTTATAAAGTTTGAAAAAGAGCATGGGCTTGATCACAACCTTAAGTCAGTTATTAAAACTGGAGTGTTCGGAAAGGAATGATATAATGAACTTAGAAGAGTTTAAGAAACAGGTTGTAGCTGTAAAGAGCGGTAAGAAAGTGTTTGGTTATAGAGAAACCATAAGAAAAGATCTCGATTTGGTAGTTAGGGCCTCACCTATGGATTTTCATATCCTTATGACTATTGAGGAACTTGCAGAAATCGAGGAAGCGCTATCTCTGATGCTCTCGGCACCGCATTTTGATAATGCTATAATGCTGGAGGAGCTTGCAGATGGTGTTATTTGCATTGAGGTGCTAGTACATGCGCTGCAAGGGGACACCGAGGCTATATATGCAAATGCCATATTGGGATCCTGCGTAGAACATTTCCAAAGAAAGGCTAGCACATGTGCAATAGATTTTGAGGACACCTATACGGGATCAGCCATTGTAGCAGCATATCTTAATTTCTCTACGCTGACGCAGCACCTTACAAAGATGTTGAGACGGCAATGGGAGAGTGAGCCTGCGTCCAATAGTTTGGCTGAGATAGCTCTTGCTTCCATAATGACAATCCGAAATGGGTTACAGATATCTAATGCCGATTGGCAGGCAGCACTTGTGATTAAATGGGATCGTGTTGTACAGCGCGCAAAATCCGGTGGGGGACGGACATCTGTTTTTAGTGCTGCTCAAGTATAGTGCAATTATTGGGAGGCAAATAATTATGATACATGCTATAAAGTGCAGCTCGCTGTATTTTTCAGATTTACTAGCGGGCAAAAAGACCTTTGAAATAAGGCGTAATGACCGGGATTATAGGGTTAACGACTATCTGGCTGTGAATGAGGTAAAACATAAAACAGTGCCAAAAAAGATAGGTATACCGGTGAGTAAAAGTTGCTCATTTACAAAATTGCCTGTAAGCCCTCCAAGTTACAAATCGGCTTACTCAGGTAGATGTGCTCTCTTTAGGATAACATATGTTCTATACGATCCAAATTTCCTTGCACCCGGAATGGTTGCGTTGGGAATTGAGATGGTTAAGCTACCCTATATAAGTTCTGTTGATACCAACGAAGAGATGAGGCTATTGTCGGAATATGGAAAAGTTCTTATTCCTGTAACTGATAATAATAAAATACAGAGGTAGGTGTTTTTATGGGAGTGTCATATACTAGGGCGTTTGAGGATCCAAATAAAGCGGTGCATAGCAATATATGTAAGGATGAAATGGCGCAGCTCCGGACTAAATATCTGGAAGAAGGGGCATTGCGTAAAGCGATATCCGTTGTGAAAAGATTATTGAAGTTTAGGGTGTTGAGTTTACCCGAAGCCTTGAAAATTGCCGAGTTGGATGAAGATTCTTGGTATAGGTATATGGACGACTTTGATTGAGAGGTGTACGGTGACACTAGCAGATATAAAAGAAAAACTCAAGTCAGATGATTACAGGTTCCTCAGAGAGCATGAATCTTTAGGTTCAAATATAATCTTACTGACACTCGGCGGCAGCTATGCTTATGGTACTGATACAGTTATGTCTGATATTGATATTCGTGGATGCGCAGTGGACAGCGCTAAAGATATCATATTGAGTGAATCATTTAATCAGGTTGTTGAGACTATCACAGATACAACAATATACGCTTTTTCCAAATTGGTAAATTTATTGACAAATACAAATCCTAACACTATAGAGTTACTGGGGAATAGACCTGAGCATTATTTTTACATATCAAAGATTGGTCAGCTATTATTGGATAATGCGCATCTGTTCCTTTCACAGCAGGCTGTTCATTCTTTTGGAGGATATGCCAACTCGCAGCTGAGACGTCTCACCAATCGAGCAGCAGGTCTGCAGGATCAGGCTAGTCAGGAACAACATATTTTGGATTCTATAAAATATGCGGAATCATCTTTTAACTATCAATCTTTTGGGGATAGCAACTTTATACATCTATATATTGACAAGGCTACTGTACCCGATATGAATTCGGAAATATTTATGGATGTCAAACTAAGTCATTACCCATTGCGTGACTATTTGGGATTATGGTCAGAGTACAATAGTATTGTACGGTCATATAGCTCTTTAGGGAAAAGAAATAATCAGGCTGTTGAGCACAAAAAGATTGGAAAGCATATGATGCATCTAGTTAGGCTGTATTTGATGTGTTTTGATATTCTTGAAAAAGAGCAGATTGTCACGTATCGAGTTAAGGAACATGACTTGCTTATGGATATCCGAAACGGCAAGTATCTTGATAGCAATGAGAAACCCATAGCTGAGTTCTATGAATTGATTGACTCTTTAAAAAAGAGGCTTGATTATGCTAAAGAAAACACAAGCCTGCCTGAAAAACCTGATTATGGCACAATTACTGATTTTAAATTAAGCATATTGACTGATATTGTGCGAAATAGTTTATAGTTCTAAATTGTAGGGTGAGTAAGAGATTACTCACCCTCGCCGACTTAGGAGGTTTATATGACATACGAGTTTTTGGAACAGCTGAGACTGGTAATAAATCCTAATAATAAAAGTGGATTGTATGAATCTCTTAGCGAAGCTGAGAATTTTTTCCGTGTACGAACGCGCCTTTATGACAAGGATTCACAGCGATTAGAAGATAATTACCGTGAGATCAAATATGACATAATAGGAGATATTTGGCTCGGAACAATTCCGTGCATTTTATGGACTTTATATGTTACGCATACAGTAGATTTGGGTCTTGATGAAGCTTTTAAAGTTTCTAAACGAGTAACCAAAAGAAGATTTGAAACTGTAAAAAGCTTCACTACAAATGAATTTGCCTGTCCATACGGCAGCGGTTTACATGGCTGGTCAGTAGAAGGCTGTACAACTGTAATTGCTTCTTACACTAAGGCGAATAAAAAGAACATTTTGATTATTGATTTGTGTAAAGAAAAAGGAAACAGTACTGCTGCTGATAGCAAAGCTACTCCAACTACTAGTATTTTTATACCTTAAATAAAAAGCTATTTTACCTATGTGTGGTATTCAAGTTATATTATTTAATTTGATTAAAGGTTAATAGTGGGGAGGAATAAAAAAATGGCAGTTTGCCCTTGTAAGCCGGATTGTGCAGATCGTAGTTGTCGCTGTCACGTGACCTGTTCAAAATATGTTGCATACGAAATATTTCGAAATATCGAGTATGAGCAGCGTGATCGTGAACGGAGGGATAAAGCTTACTTGGATAGAGTTAGCACCCGTCAAAACAATTTTACGCATAATTACAATGTACACAGAATAAAAGGGAGGTGAATTTGTGGATGCATTTCCTGCTGTAAAGATACTTGAGCGCAATGAGCACTCAGCCAAGGTGTGTGGGGATTTGTGGAATGTTATGCCGCATGATTCTACGAAGTGGTATCTGGCAGTATACACAAATGGTGCAGAAACAAAATCTCATGATTTTGATTGTGTCATTGCATTTAGAGCGGAGAATGGAAGAATCTGCATTGACTATGCCTATTTTCATTATATCACAGAGCAAAAGCTTTGTATGGTGATTGACGCTATCTGTGTTTGGGCTAGTAAAAATCAATGTTATGAGATTGTTACTTCCAGAGTTGATGCAACATCGCCTTTGCTCTATATTGCAAGTACATTGCAGATGCATAAATTTGATTGTTGTTGGAATATAAAGTCTGAACGGATGCAGAACTATTTGCATATTATCAATGGATTTCCTAACATACAGGTAATTGACAAACGCGTTGGAATTCCAGAAGCTGTATATGCACTAATGCTGCAGTCTATGACTGAGATGCGTCAACAGGAGTATTATGATTGTGACGGTTTAGCCAGTGAGGTATTCGATACTGATGAACTGGCTGTTTATTATCTTGATAATAAACCAGTTGGTTTGATGTCTTTTTATTATGGGGGCAAGAAACTCTTAGGCTGTAACCCGGACATAGTAAAGTTCGTATACGTAGAGCCACAGCACAGGACAAAGGGCATAGGCTCGTCGCTTGTTTATTTCGCCAAAGCGTGTTTTAACTCGAATGAAGTTATGGCAGATTCATCTTATTTTATTTCACCGCCACAAGAGTTCTTGGATCGCATTGGTGCCTCAGAGTATGGGGCATGGTATAAATCGTCAGTAACAGAGCTTTCTTTTGTTTGCAGTAACAAATTAAAGTCTTTTGTTGTTGATTAGTAGTTATGAAAGGAGGTAGTTATGTTAAGGATTTCATATAAGCGAGTTGACTCTAGTGAGAAAATTTGTACTGAAACGCTGCATATTCCGAATACGTGTACGGTATGTACAGAAGATCCGTTTTTCGGAAAGATGCTAGTTGCATTAGCTGCGAATACAGCTGGCGACGCGACAGCGTTGTATGAATGGTTTGAATCTCAGTTACGTCCCTCCGGTGACGTTGAAGAGGTAAGTCTGACATTTGGGGCAGATATTTGGACTATTGATAAGTCTAAAAATTACAGCGTGCTTGCAAATATGCCGCCGCTTGCGTGTGCATACAATGGTCAGGATATTGGCAGCATACAGGCGGGACACTTGCTGCGTGTCGTCGAGCAAAATGATAGATGGCATATAACATATGCTGCAGTTCATGATGCGGTCGCAAAAACAACTGTGTTCAGTGAGGAGGATTAACATGAGTCGTAGTGCATTTAACATCAAGTCAAAGGAAGAGGCTTCACAGTTACATCAGAAGGTAATAACCGAATTTGTTGATGAAGCTGTTAAGCAGTTAGAGGCAGGGGGGTACTTTCTGTATGCTACAGAGATAAGCAGCGAGCGTAACGGGTGGCAAACATCTATTTCATATGGTAATAACCGGTATATTGCGGTGGGCGAATCAATTTCTAACGCATTATATGAGGAGTTGGTTATGCCTTGCGATTGGTTAGCGCTGCGTTGGAAGCAGGAATTCGGAATGCGGCATAAGCCGGTTCGGGAGTCTAAGTCAAGCTGTCATATCCGGCTTGATATCGGAAGTGCAGGCGGCTTTGACAGAGAGGCGTTTCTCAACAAAAATAAACAACTAATCCAAGAGTGTGAGGCTATGTGCCAAGAAAGAAAAGCAAATTCTGCAAATGTGGTCAAAACTACTGTCTTTACATAACAGTTACTGGAGGTAAATCATGAATTATATTCTATGCCCCGATGCACCTGATGTCTATGTGCAATGCGACGAGAATTGCGCTAGTTGTGAGTATGCTGAGCGGGCAGCTCTTGAAGATTAACAACTTGTGATAGGAGTGCATTATGAGGGCAAAGTATAAGAATCACCAATTTGTAACTATAGAAGTGAATGGGAAGCGTGTAGTCGGTTCCATCTATTCTGTTGATAAGTTAGGGTCATTCAAAAACCCAGGCAAGATTACATATGATGTCTTTGTTCCGAGTCTGAACACAATGTTTAAGCATGTTGAAGAAGTGAACCTTGCAGTTGTTAAATAAGGTATATGAGGCGGATCGTCTCCGCCTCAAGTTTTGAGGGATAAAAATGGAGGAATAAAATGGGAAAGTGCTACTCTAGAGTGCAGCGAGGTATGGTGTTTTGGTTCAATCCGGATAAAGTTTATCAGCAGCCAGGATCATTTACAGCGTATAATGGGCATCTGATGTGTTCGCATATCCAACGCGGGAACAGACCCTATGTGGTTGTAAGTAACAATGAAGGTAACTCGTCAGGTTATACTTGTAACGTTGTTCCGATAACAACAGCGGAGAAGACGAAAATTCCTTCACATGTGGAATTTACACTTCCATGTTCACCTAAAACGCCACAAACTGCCCTTGTTGAACAGATTCGCACGGTAGATTCACAAGCATTGGGAGACTTCATTTGTATACTATCAGAGGCGGTTATGCATGATATTGATGCTGCACTAATGGCGCAGTTTGGTATTGCATTTGAGACCGTTGATCTGGATGGTGTGATGTCTCGTCTTGAAACTATTGTTTCTCACATAATTGAGTCTAAAATGAATGAGTTAAAACTTCGCACGCAGCGAGTACCCTGTGAGATAATTGAGGATGCAGCTCTGCGATTAGGAGGCACATTGGAAGGGTTGTTCAATTCACAGGTGGATACTCTTGAGATACCAACTGAGGAGCCGGCGCAGATTCTGCTTAATGATGAAGAAAGTCCGCAGCCCATGGTAGAGAAACCTTCGGGCAGAAAGATAAGCAAAGCAAAGGAAACCACCAGAATAGAGTGGACTGTTAAAAGGTGCAAGAAATTCCTTGCTGATTGTGAGAAGTACACAATGGATGAGTTGAAAGAGCGCTGGGGACTGCCTAGCAATAAATCCGCTTATCAAGCAAAGTACATGTGCAGAAAGAAATTAGGTAAGGTAGAGAAGCGGGGTGAAAAAAATGAAAAATAAACCTAAAAATAAAATAATATTTGTTGCAGTCATAATGGTTGTTACACTTTTAACTGGTTGTGGCGATTCGGAGAATAATGGCTATACAGTCACAATGCAGGATTTTGCAAAAATATTTAACATCGCTTGTGTTATAAGGGGCAGGTCATGAGCGAACTAAAAACAATCATGTATCGGGCTATTAGCTTATTGCATCATCGTAATTTTATTACTGAGTTGGAGCTCACAGATGAGATTAGGCATGGTTTATATGCTGCAATGAAAGGTTATGGATTATCTTTTAGATCTTGTTCTCATGGTGATTGGAGTTGGATCGAGTTGTGTGGGAGCGAAGGAGGCTCTGCCTTAGACGATAAGGCAATATTAAGTAGACCGTTTAACATGGCTGGCTTCACTGAGGCAGATAAGAAATTTCAGGAGTATCTAGGCAGTATAGCCGTAATTCGAGAAGAGACGCATGAAGAGATAGAGGATGCGTCCGAGTATGGCTGGCTGTCTCCGACTGGAGAGTTCTTTCCCGGAGAGTGGGGAACTCATGAGGAAATTGCAACAAATATCATATCTGATAAAGGTTGGGCAGATGAATTCTGGAACTATCCGAATGAACCATTAGGTACTACGTCTGGGGATTATTTATGTCATGTAAAGGGGTGGGTGCTTGTGCACTGTCCTGCAAGATTTGGGCATGTTCAGGTGCAACAGGGTAAGCGGCTCACAAAGAAACAAAGAGAGTTTCTGTATAATTATTTTAATGCTCAAGGTGAGCGACTTAGAGCAAATGACTATTTGGCTGAATAGTAGCATGAAGAGAAATAATGGGATTGATGATGTAGTCATTGGTGACGAAACAATATGTCATCTTCATCCAAAAGATGATTGCTACATGCGAATTTTTGAATATTGAAAATATGGGCGCTTCAGGCGGTTGGCTGGAGTACTGGTAGTTAGGGTAGGGGAACTGCTAGATCGTCTTCATAGGCATGACGGGCTTTGCCTAAACACCTTAAGCAAATCGAGCTCGCATAGATTGCTTAAGAGGCCTTTGGGCCATCCTTTCACATATGCGTTGGGAGCAGTATATAGGGTACTGCATGCAGCAAATCGGAGGGCTGTTGCTGTTATAAATGATATTCTTTGTTTTTAGATTCTTATACAATATGAGGAGGTGCATCTGTGTTCAGGAAATACTCAGGTTTATTCAGTGATATGCTTATTCACATTGAGTTTAAGTTATGTAAAGAGTATGACGGATATTGCCTTATTGATTTACAGGGGGCGAATCTTGGCGGAATAGAGGGAGATCGATTTCAATCGGCTTCAGATGTTGCTGAAAGACTTGATGTTTACATAACAGATTATTTCCTTAATGATATCGCTGATGAGTTTGAAGATTATGGTTTGCTGAACGAGGATAGCTTATTTAGACAGAGACCAGATCACTCGCTGCCCTCCACGTGTGAGGATTGGGTGGAATTTTGGATGACTAATAAGACTAATACAAAGATGATAGAGTTTGTTGAAAGTCATAAATTTGAATTTGATGTAATGGATATGCTTGCTAATCACATCGATGAGGTGGACTTGGAAGCTATTCTGTCATATGAAGTCTAAGTATGTAAGGAGAACATATGGTTACGCATGATAAACTTGTGCAAAGTATAAAGAATTCTTCTGCACGAAGTGCATGGCAGAGAGGCGTAAGGGAATATGCCATTGAAATTCTGTCACTTATGAGTGTCACGGAATACGAAGCATTGACAGAGGAAGACTTGTTATACGGTGCTGAGTCATGGTTTCATTACAGTCAAAGCGGAAACGTTCTTGTCGCAGATGCTGATATTGCGCATAGACTTTGTACCCCCACCCAACTGAAACTTACTAATGATGGGAAACGACTGTTGGCTCGCAGATACACATGGTTAGAGGTTCAAGCTAATGCTTTGCACAATGCCGCTGAACTCATTTTGAGTATTTTTTCGGTATTACAAAAAGCGGAAGAAATAAAAACTAATTCAGTAGTCAGCTAAGTGTTTGTAAATATCATGACGATTATTGCTATCATCCGCCCTATAGTTGGGCATAAGAATAATTCCTCTTGTGGACAGGCGTTTTAGGATGCCTGTCCTATGTCACAAGGCAGTATGGCTAGTGCAACTCTAGCGTGTGACAGCCAAAATGAAAAAATCAAGGAACGGGTTTGGTATATAAAAAATCTGTTTTTTACCAAATTTAACTATCATTTATATGTTACATACAGTACGAATAGATAAGGGCAATAGTCCTTGTTATTTCGAAATATTAAACCTCCTTTTCGGGCAGCCTGAGCCCAAGTAAAAGCAAGTCGGTTCCGTGTAATGTGTTTAACGCATCTTGCAAAGAAAGGTAAAACGGACATACCGGGATGTAGCGCAGTTTGGTAGCGCATCTGCTTTGGGAGCAGAGGGTCGCGTGTTCGAGTCACGTCATCCCGACCATTTATTTTTTTGAAGGAGGATATTTAACAATGGAAGATTTACAAAGGTACATGAATTATGCACTCAAGCGGGGTTACAAGCCAATAAAAGGCAAGGAATACGAATTTGCAGAGGCAGCAATGGAGCTGTATAACGCAAACGCAGATTACAAAGGCAATGCATTTAGGGATATGCCCGAGTCTGAGTATGACGCAAGCGTGCAGAGGGTTCACAATGCTGAGGCAGCTTTACTGCGGGTATCAAAACCCAGACGACGTTCATAGTAGTTAATCTACATTTCTACTTAAACAAGTCGATGGAAGGGAGTTGAGATAATGCGTACGGAGAGCAAGGAAGTACTGGCAATGGTTGTAAGTAGGCTTCATCCCAAGGATGCTCCGAAGACAAAGGAAGCTTACATGGAGACTTTGCAGAGGGTTAAGAAAGAGTATGACGTATGTTGTAAGACGCCTGACCCCATTATAGTGGGCTATATCCTCAAGCAGGACAGCTTAGTATCAGATTTGCTTGTTATGCTGTAGCCTTATACTTTTCGACTTGTCAATGTCGTTAAACTTGATGAGCGTAGCATTGCTCGAATAGAGAGGTCGCGCCTTTTCTAATATGTCAAACGCTGGTCGAAGCCTAAGTACTCGTCGCTCGAGAAACAGACCAAGACCGAAGGTTGAGTGCACATAAACCAAGTGAGGGTAAGGCGTTGTCCCTCATAATATGGATGGGTTTATCGAAAGAGAAAACCGTTCTTTGGTAACAGTCTTGCCGCCGAGCATAGATGGTAAGACGATACTCCTACGGGGGTCAGTCTATGCCTGTGATACCAAGCATCCTAGTATACTAGCAGTATCGTCAATGTCGAGACTGTTAGTGCCAATGACAGGTTATGGGCGAAAATGGGCTAAAGTGTTATGAGCACACTGCATATTGGCAAATAATGCCGATATGCAGAGGGAAATACATTACCTGTCATACCACATGATTATTTGCGGTGTTGCTATGTCTAGTCAAGTAGCAGAGGAGACATTGTGCTAGAATGCGCACTATCCGTTGTCAATGAGGCATTTAATTGAGTATTCACAAATGCTGACAAATTAAATGCCCCTTACAAGAATAGAAACGTCAATGTCGTAGCTATTCTTGCCAAAGTAAGAGTGTAAGCTAAAGGTGTTATCAGCACGCTAGTATTGTCGCTACCTGCTATGTGGGTTGATCGGCATATAGAGGGTAATGCTTTCTCTTACTTACCAATAGCAAGGTATACGCTAAAATGGGCTCAGTGTATAGAGCACGCTGATTGTCGGATAAAAGAGCTCCGGCATCAGAAGTATAATACATTACTTGCCTTATAAACGACTCACGTAGCAAAGCGCTATCAGAAGACTTACATCACCGGACTCCGGTACAGTAAGCAATCGTTTGCGCCCGCTCAGAAAACCCAGAGCGGGGCAGTCAAAATGTGAGATAGTGACAATGGTCATCAGTTTGAAGTTGAAATACTACTGATAGGAGCAACTCTTTGCTCAGTTCCTTGAAACACTTCATGAATCAAGGAACAGCTTATGGCGGTATAGACGAAATGGTTAAAGTCACCACCCTTTCACGGTGGAACTTGAGGGTTCAAGTCCCTCTACCGCTTCCAGGTCTCTTAGTATAGGTCTTGAAAAACGAGAGTAACCGTGTGGGTTCAAGTCCCTCTTACTCCGCAAAAAATAATCATAGTGAATCCCGGTTGACAGCTGCGAGAGCACGTTTTAGCAGTGAGTGGATGAGCTTACCATACCTTACATAGTCTTGCGAACATGACCACGTCCGTAAGCTGAGAAAGGACTGATTCCGTTGCAGTAACTATTCGTCAGCAGGGTTTTTGAACTGCGTACTTCAATAGGAGGCGGCTCAGAACTTCTGGTGTCGTGCTTTGGCCCAACAGAGCGGCTAACCTGTGGACGATGTGCTACAGATTCGATTTTTATTGTTAGCTCCAAAAGTTACTACTTTGATAAAAGAGAGGTGCAAATTTTAAATCATGACAGATGCCGAATACCGTTTGCGTGACTTTGCGTGCAGCATAAAGTTCACATTTTGCAAGTATTATAATTCCGATGAACCGCGTGATCCTAAACTTCCAGATATACTTGACAGTATAGACGACACCATTGACAGATACCAAAGACAGCTTACTAAAGAAAAGGCGTACGTACGTAAATATTACGTCGATAATCGCGCTTTTCCAGTGTCTTTGATACACGAAATTGAAAGTTTCATAGAAACCTATCAAAAGTTGTATGACCGTATCTCGGAAGAAAGAAACGAATACTACTTTCTCAAAGAAGACATTGCGCTGCCTGTAATAAAAACAACAAAAAACGTTCAGATGCCGTACACGAAGGACGGAGAACTGTTTTGGGGAAACACGGGCAAAACGCGAGAAGTGTATTATTGTCCGGGCATCGAAGATATGATATGTTCTCAAACAATGATTCCCGTAGAAAATGACGGAAACGATGATGTCATATACTTCAACAGGAATAGTCGATATGAGCATTATTTTGTGAATACGAGCATATTTCGAACAGATGGAAAATATGTCGGATATGAACACTGTGCAAAAGATCCGCGTTTCATTGACTCATATTTTATTACATGTAAGGAGCGCGGCTGTCATAGCATATTTGCTTTATCAGACCAAGAAAAAGTATGGTACATCCATAGAGGATTCAGCTTACCTGCTAGGTGTCCGACTTGCAGACGCAACAGGAAACTGCTAAACACAATAAAGCAACAGGAAACAAATTTACTTGATTGCGTATAACGCCTTCAACAGGAGTATACGATGGCGGTTAGCTATTTAAATTTGTTATCGTGTTAGCAAATGCGAAAGGAGGGATTAATATGTGCGAAGAGGTAATTACCGAAAAAACCGTGCTTATTGATAGCATTGATAAAGTGAAGGTGTTTGTAAATGTAATGAATAAGTCGCCATTTGTGGCAGAGATACATACAGGGCGCTATGTTGTGGATGCAAAATCCATTATGGGTGTATTCAGCCTTGACATCAGTAAGCCTGTAACGCTTGCCATCCATGGTAGCACTGAAGAGGTTAACGGGCTTGTCTCAGAACTGGAAGAGAACAAGTTTATCATTGCATAAAGGAGTATCAGTGTGAGAGAAAAAATGAATACCTTGAAAGCATGGGCTCGCGACTGGTCCATGATTCTTGTGGCGTGTACTATCGCTACAGCAGAGGTTGTTGTTCTTGTGTTAGGGCTGTGTAATTACAAAGAGACTACTTATTCTGTGCCGGCAAAGGTGGTCGCGGTAGGGTATAAGGGTATTAGTGTCTCGTATGCAGGCGCTTATGGCAAAGAGGTAACACAAACTGTTAACGTGGATATACCAGCGGAGTATAAGGCAGGCGATGATGTCTTCGTTGTTACTACTAATGGCTTAATTCCAACAATCAAGGAGATTAGATTCGCAGATACGCCAGCATATGGCTCACGACGCGACTAGCTAAATTACCAGAAATTTTGGGAAGTCGGTATTTAGTAAGTTACTCATATTGAGAGGGGTGAGTCCAGTGCAGTAATACATATGATGTAGATTTATCCATATTAGAATTGTGACTTAGGGAGTGATATGTGTATGAAAATGAAAGGTGCTGCCGTGATCGGCGGATTTTCGGGCAATCACATGCAAACGTTGGTGGGGACTTTGCAGACGCCGCGCAGATGGTCGCGGTGTAGTAACGGCAGGTCGGGTGTATAAGCCATTGCGACACTGCCGAATGAGGCTTGGTGCAAAAGGCGGATCCTCTATTAGGATTGCTGCTTACCACTGGGCAGATGTTATGACCTGTCGGAATGTTATTCTGAAAAAGGCTGCTGCAGCAGTTAAAACAATGCAGAGTGGTATAAGTCTTGCTGCTCTGCCCCCAAGAAGTTCTTTGCTGGTCTTAGTACTGGGGCAAGTTATGAAACAGGCTAGCCACAAGCCATCCCGCGATTGTTTATTTGGTCTTAT
>ERZ778518.682-NODE-682-length-30169-cov-16.496978_pt1 | contig 30169 bp, 33 predicted proteins | sample MGYA00510340_ERZ778518 | MGnify/ENA primary metagenome ERZ778518 (study PRJEB29527, sample SAMN07138967) | mouse gut metagenome | material: feces | host: mouse | place: China:Nanjing | collected 2016-01-25 ...
GCGCCAGTCTGTCCGCTATTCTTCCGCAGATAAAGGACAGCGACACAAAGCAGATAGTAAGCGGCACATTGAAGAAATTAAATGCCCTGTCAGAAAAAACGTGTGCGGAACTGACCGCCACCACCAAAAGACGGAAACTGACCGAGCGTGACCATTCCATAAGGAGCATAAGGACAGCTTATCGAAGTACCCCGAATTAAAGGAACGTATGCAGAGCCTTTTACAGAACGGCGAGAAGATAACGCCGAAACAGTGGAAAGCCGAGATACAGTCTTTGCAATCCGAGTATGACAGTATCGGCAAAGAGCAGACCAAGACCGCCACAGAATTAGCGTATGCCGAGGTAATCAGCTATAACAGGAAGAACCTTGAGAGGGAACTTCAGAACGAGAGCCGACAGCATAACAGGCAACAAAACAAGACTAAGCGGAGGGAGAAATTTAATTGAAATCTGATAGCAATATGTGTGTGATTATAGTATGATTTAATCGAAACATCAAAATCGGGAGGTATGTGATGATAGGAATATATTTTAGTGGTACAGGGAATACAAAGTTATGCGTGGATAAATTTTTAGCAGAATATGACAATAGCAAAAATACATTTTCCATTGAAGATAAATGTACCTTGGACAAAATAAAAAATAATCATGAAATTGTGATAGGGTACCCAGTGCAATACAGCAATATTCCTAAAATATTGCGTGATTATGTTACGTCAAATCAATACATTTGGAAAGGAAAAAAGGTTTTTATTATTGCAACAATGGGGCTTTTCAGCGGTGACGGCGCAGGAATATTAGCACGACTGTTAAACAGCTATGGTGCGGTTATATCAGGTGGTTTACATTTAAAAATGCCGGACAGCATTGGTGATGTAAAAGTGTTAAAACGTAGCCCCGAAAAGAATAAAGAATTGGTAATGAAAGCAGAAGAAAAAATACATAAGGTAGTTCATTCCATAAAAAACGGAAAACCACCACAAGAGGGATTGGGGATAGGCTATCGTTTGGCAGGATTATTCGGACAGAGATTATATTTTGGGTGGAAAACAAAAAGATATACGGATAAACTAAAAATCGACCACCAAAAATGTATCGGTTGCGGTTTATGCAAAAGCTTGTGTCCTATGGGTAATATCTCAATAAAAAATGGACTTGCTGTTTCAAGTGATAAATGCACAATGTGTTATCGTTGCATTAGCAGATGTCCGAAACAGGCGATTACATTATTAGGCAAAAGGGTTATAGACCAAAATGATATAAATAAATATATTTAATTTCCTAATCTGTCAACTAGCTTTTATGAAACTAAAGCAGGACAATTAACACAGCGTCAGAGCGTATAGAAAAATCTATGCGCTCTATTTTATTGTAAAGGAGCAGATTTATGAGCAAAGACAGCAATACACAGCATAGAGCCACCCGACAGCACCCACCCACAAAAATTATCGTGGAAAGGCACTATGTAGGCACTGAAAAAATGGAAACGGTATTCAAGCGGATAGCCGAGGAACAGATAACAAAAAGGGTTAAGGAGATAGCGGAAAACAGCGTAAATTAGCACTGGAAACGGAAAAGGGAATATAGTATAATAGGAGTTGAGGAAGTCCCTTTTCATCAAAGAGGACAAAATGAAAAGGGCAAAACTGAATAACGACAAAATCACTGCTTTATATTGCAGGCTTTCCAAAGACGACGGCACGAACAACGAGAGCATGAGCATCAGCACACAGAAAACCATGCTGAAAGATTATGCAAAGCGCAACGGTTTTCTGAACTGCCAGTTCTATGTTGATGACGGTTACAGCGGTACAAACTACGACCGCCCCGCATTCCGACAGCTTATCGAGGACATACAGGACGGGGAAGTGTCAACGCTCATCACAAAAGACCTGTCACGTTTGGGGAGGAATTACCTTGAAACAGGTACTTATATCGAGGTGTTTTTCCCCAACCATAACGTGCGGTATATTGCAATCAATGACGGCGTGGACTCCATAGACAACGCACAAATGGACATTACACCGTTCCGCAACATCATCAATGAAATGTACGCAAAGGACACGTCAAGGAAAATCAAGAGCGCACTCCACGCAAGGAGAATGCAGGGCAAGTATATGGCTACTACCGCCCCGTTCGGTTATCAGAAAGACGAGAAAGACCATAACCACCTTGTCATTGATGAAGTGACCGCCCCCGTTGTGGAACTGATTTTCTCAATCGCCGAGGAGGGCGTGGGGCTTCACACTATCTGTAACCGCTTGCGCAAGGCAAAGGTCATAAAGCCGAGTTTCTACAAAAAAGAAATGTTTGAGCGGTACACTGATGAGGAAAAGATGTATGACTGGGACACCGCCTATGTCAGCAAGATATTGCATGACCCCGTTTATGCAGGAAACCTTACCGTAGCGGAAAGACCGACCAAGACCATGCGTTCCAAGAAAAGACAGTATATCCCGTATGCGGAGCGTGAAGTTATCTATGGCACACATGAACCGATTATCGAGCAGAGCCGTTGGAACACCGTACAGAAGATTTTGGAGAGCAGACCGCCCGTTATCGGGGAAAGTTCAAGCGGATATGACAACATTTTCCGAGGGGTTATCAAATGCGCCGATTGTGGGAGTGCCATGCTTGCCAAAGTCGAGCAGAAAAGAAAGCGTAACAACGTACTGGACAAGACTTTCTACTGCTGTACCAAGTACCGCAAGTTTGGGAAAGAGGGTTGTTCATCACACACCATTGAGGCGAGGACGGTTCACGAAGTTGTGCTTGCAGACATTCAGAAACACGCAGGACAGGCACTGACGGACAGGAAAGCAATGGTAACGGAAATTGCGGAGCGTCTTAATCTCCAACTGTCAGCGGACAAGGAACAGCAGAAAAAGGAACTAAGGCAATGTAAACAGCGAGTGTCGGAAATAGAAAACCTGTATGCCAAACTGTACGAGGACTTGACAAGGGAACTGCTGACCGAAAAGCGTTTCCAAATGTTGTCGGCAAGGTATGACAGCGAGCAGGAAGAACTGACAGCCAAGATAAAGGAACTTGAAAAAAGTGCCATAGCGGACAAAGAACAGTTATCTTCCATTGAGCAGTTTGCGGAGCAGATAAGCGGTTATGCAGGAATAACGGAACTCAATTTTAAGATAATCAACCAACTTATAGAAAAAATTCTTGTTTCTGAACCCGTAGAAGTTGACGGGCAGAAAATTCAACGACTTACTATCCATTACAAGTTCATAGGGGCACTGGAAACCCTTGAATAATGGATATTTTCTAAGTCACCTATTCCAACTATCCAACAGACGCCGGGCGGGAGGGGGAGCTGATCTTCCGGCTGGTCTATGGATATGCGGGCTGTAAAAAGCCAATGGAAAGGCTTTGGATTTCCAGCATGGAGGATGCGGCCATCCGGGAGGGCTTCGCGCACCTGCGGCCGGGCAGGGAGTATGACAGGCTCTATGATGCGGCCCTGTGCCGGGCCGGGGCGGACTGGCTGGTGGGAATCAATGCCACAAGGCTTTTCTCCGTCCTGTACGGAGTGACCCTGAACGTGGGGCGTGTCATGTCCCCGACGCTGGCGCTTTTGGTAAAACGGGAGGCGGAGATCCGGGGGTTTGAGAGCACGCCCTTCTATGTGCCGGAGATTTCCTGCAAGGGCTTTACGGCCTCCGGGGAGAAACAGGCGGAGAAGGAGGCGGCGGAAACAATATGCAAAAGCTGCGAGGGGCAGGAGGCGGTGGTCCGCACCGTGGAGAAGCAGACAAAGGCCGTGCAGCCCCCGCGCCTCTACGACCTGACGACTTTGCAGAGGGAATGCAACCGAATCTATGGGTATACGGCGCAGCAGACCCTCGACTACCTGCAGGCCCTCTATGAGAAAAAGCTGGCGACCTATCCCCGGACAGACAGCCAGTATCTGACGGAGGACATGCAGGGCACCGCCCTCTCCCTGGTGCGCTGGCTTCGTGGCAACATGGAGTTCGGGAAATGCTGTACAGCGGAGCCGGATATCGGGCGCGTGACGGATGGCAGCAGAGTGACCGACCACCACGCAGTCATCCCTACGGCGGAGATCACCAGGACAGACCTGTCCATCCTCCCGGCCGGGGAGAAGGATGTGCTGACGCTGGTTGCGGCAAGGCTTTTGTGTGCCACGGACCAGGAGCACCGTTTCGAGGCGGTCACGGCGGTACTGGACTGTGGGGGCTGTTCCTTTACGGCAAAGGGAAAGACGGTCTTACAGATGGGCTGGAAAGAGGTGGAGCGGCTTTACCGCCTGGGGATGAAGCAGGGGAAAACGGAGGAACAGGACAGGGAAGATCCCGCCCTGCCGGAGCTTCGGGAAAGCCAGGCATTCCGGCCGGTGTCGGCGTCTGTCCGGGAGGGCAGGACCTCCCCGCCGCGGCATTACACGGAGGATTCCCTTCTGGCAGCAATGGAGACCGCAGGTGTTGAAGGCTTACCGGAGGGCGCGGAGCGGAAGGGACTGGGAACGCCGGCCACCCGTGCGGCCATTCTGGAGAAGCTGGTTGCGGTGGGGTTTGTGGAGCGGAAGAAGAAGCAGCTTATCCCTACGGAAAAGGGCACGAACCTGGTCACGGTGCTGCCGGACAACATCAAATCCCCCATGCTGACCGCAGAATGGGAATCCATGCTGAAACAGGTAGAGCGTGGGGAGGCCACGGCAGAGGCGTTCATGGAGGGGATCGCCGGCATGAGCCGGGAGCTTGTGGAACAGCATACCACCCCGGAGGAACGCTTCAAGGGCCTGTTCCCGGAGGCGGAAAGCGGCCGGAGAGAGGCGGTTGGCGTCTGCCCCCGGTGCGGCGGCGCTGTCATGGAGGGGAAAAAGGGATTTTTCTGTGAGGGCCGGGAGTGCGGCTTTGCGCTCTGGAAGGAGAACCGATTTTTTGCGGCAAAGAAAAAGAAGCTGACAAAGGCCGCAGCTTCGGCGCTCTTGAAGGAGGGGCGCGTCTCCATGTCCGGCCTTTACAGCGAAAAGACGGGCAGGACCTATGACGCGGTGGTCATGCTGGATGATACGGGAGGGAAATATGTGAATTTCAAGCTGGAATTTCCGGCAAAGAAAGGCAGGAAGAAATGAGAGAAGTACAGTCTTTTGAATATGGCGGCTATCATTTTACGCCTCTGCGCCGGTTCCGCGGGAACGAAGGGGATTTCTTTGCGATTTCAAGGCGCCTGGAAACTGACCCGCAATTAGGGATATGCACCTACAAGGAGCGCCAGAAGATTCCCTATGATTATGAGGGATTTTATGCAGCCTCCACGGACAAATCCTGTGATATTTTCCGTTGTGATGAAAATGGGAGAATGTACGTGCCGGGAAGGAATGAACTGTTTATCTATCATGATCCGCTTTTTAAGGATACCATGAAGGAATCTGTGATTGCAGGATTAAAGGAAATACCGGTACAGTCTGGAAATGGCATATCTGGGCAGCCAGTCAAAAAGGAGCCGGGGCATGGGAGGTGACAGGGAAAAAATGAGAATCCGGGAGCTTACGCGCACCGAGCGGGCAAAGATCCGGAAACTGGTGACGGAATCCTGTGCCAACTATGGCAGCAGGGAGAAACAGTGTATTCCGCTGGACTGTCCCTGCTACATGCTGGACAAGTGCTGGACGGGTTCCCTGTGCCGGTATTTCCAGGAGGCGGTGCTGGGGGCTGACCCGGCGCTGGAGTCCGCCCTGACCGGGGAGGACAGCTCCATGAGGCAGAAGAAATGTCCGGTCTGCGGGAAAGCCTACCTGCCGGTCACGAGCCAGGCATATTGCTCCGCAGCCTGCCGGACGTATGCCAGGCGGAAATCCGAGCGGGAACGCAAGCGGCGGGAGCGTCTGGAAAGGGGGAATTAGTACGCAGCTTAGCAGAAAAGAGGCAGCGTTTTCAAGGGTTTCAAGGCCCGGTTCACAGGGCGGCTAAGGAAGAATACGCTTACCTTGCGAAACAGGGGGAAGCTGCGGACAAAAGGCGTTTTTTGCGCCTTATTTTTTATCTTTATTTTTGTTATGCAGGCATAGTTGGGAGGGATGCGGATCCAAAGGGAAAAGACGGCAATCGTGCCGGGGATTATGCGGATTGATACGGCGGCCCAGGCCATTGACATGCAGCAGATTGACAACCGGCGTTTTATGTTCCATCCCGGAACGGGGGTGCTTGTCCTGGGACGCCAGTATGCAGTTACAAGCATGGCCAATTCCAGCCACGCGCAGGAGCTGGCCGATGCCGGGATCACAAAAGACTATGACGGCTTTGTACGGGGATGGATCGGGACCGGAGGGGACTATCCCTACGGGGTGATCCACTTTGCGCCCAGCGTGGATGAAAGGAATCTCTCTTTGTTTGAGAGGGCCTTTGACACGCTGGAAATGTTTGCACGGAACGGGGGCCTGGCTTCCACGGTGATCCGGGGCTTCGGAGACCGGTGGGAGCAGCCCTTTTGTGCCATCCTGCCTGGATTAAAGGAGCCGGAGAAGAAGCCCTCCGTCCGGGGGCAGCTAAAGCAGAAGCCGGAGGGCAGGAAGGACAGGAACAAAGAAACAGAACAACAGGAACGATAGGAGGCGGTTCATATGAGTATCACAACAATCACGACAGAGGATCTTCGGCGCATGGAAGAAAAAGAGGGATTGATTTTGCAGGGCTGCGGCGGGGATCTGAAGGAATGGGTGGACGGGATCAATGAGATGCTCACCGAGGCGGGGATCTTGAAGGAGGGCTCCCGGTTCGGGGATGTGTCCACTTTCCAGTACGGGGAGCTGACCTGTCTGCTCTTTCCCTTTGAGGATGTAAAGCTGGAGATAGGGAAACTTGCCATGTGGCGGTTACAGACCCATGAGGATTTCGGGGGCACCTGGCTTTCCGATTTTGTGCCGAACCGGCTGGGCGGCTTTATCGGGGAGCCTTCGCCGGAGCCGGAGAAGCCGGACTGTGCGCTGATCGGACAGGACGGGAACGTCTTTAACCTGGTCGGCATTGCCTCCCGTACCCTTCGCAGGAATGGCATGGCGGGGCAGGCAAAGGAAATGACGGACCGGGTATTTGCTTCCGGGAGCTACCATGAGGCGCTGAACATTATCGGCGAGTATGTGAACATCACTTCCGTGGACGAGCCGGAGCGCAGGCCCTCCGTCCGGCGGCAGATGAAAGAGACAAAGACGGCGGAGCCATCTGAAAAGCAGAAACCGGCAAGGCAGCAGGAACGGTAAGGAGGGGCGGGATGGAAAAGGGAAAGACATACGGCGTATGGGCGGTACGCAGCGGAGCCTCCATATTCGGCCATGCGGCGGCATGGTGCAAGGAGGATGGGAGGCCGCTGGAATTTGACACCGAAAAAATGGCCCAGGACTATGCGGCGGAAATGAACAGAAAGACTACCGCCAATGTCCACTACTATGCGCAGAAGAAGGAGCCGGAGCCGGGGGCGGTCCGAAAGACGGCGGCGCAGGCACAGCAGCAACTGGACGCACGCGCCCCGTCCCAGGCAGCGCCCCGGAATGAGGCGGCCGAGAAGCTGAACGAGATCCCAGGCAGGCAGCTTGTGTCGGAGCCGGACCCGATGGTGGAGATCCGCTCCGCGGTCCACAGCAACTATGCCGGGATGGTGGCCATGCTGGGCGCGGACAACCGGGTATATCTTGGGAGAGAGGAACGTTATCACTTTGAGGGGGACCAGCCGGCCTATTATGATGACAGCGACGGCTCCCTTTGTTTTGTTACGGACAGGGCGGACATGTATTATTTCCTCTATGGGGAGGGATGGACACACACCCAGGAGGAAATGCTGGGGCGCGGCCTTGTGGCGGACCAGTATGCGGAATTTGCCCGGCTGCAGCATGGCGTCCTCAGGCAGTTTGAGGTCAAAAGGGAGCTTCGGTTTGCAGGACAGCCCTTCCAGGAACCGGAGGATTACCTGCACAATGCAGAACTTTACGAGGAAGGGCAGACCGGGAACTATAACATGCTGGACGGGCGGCTTGACAACGAACCGCCGGAGCGCCCGGACCTGACAGACGGGCAGACCTGGGAGGAAATCAGGGAGCTTGCCCCGGAGACGCTGCCGGAGGAAACAGCGAAAAAGCCGTCCCTGATGGAGCGGCTGAAAGGGGAACGCCCGGAGCAGGGGGAGAGGCAGGCCGCACCTTCCTCCCCGGAAAGGGAGCGGTAGGATATGGGGATGAAGCTGGAAGATGTGGACATTCTGGACGCGCTGAACCGGATCGTGGAGCTGAACACCCACCATTACAAGGATGATTTCGACCTGGACAAAGAGCTGATCCCCAAGCTGGCCGCGTCGGGGAACCCGGAGGACAGGCGCCTTCTCTGGATGTCCAGGCCATGCGGCACCTATACCCTGCGGGAGCGGGAGGTCTACCTGCAGGAGAGCTATGAAAATAATGTATGGCGGTTCTACCATGAGCAGACGAAAGATAAGGTCCTGGCTTATGCGCTTGTGTTGAAAGACCTGCAGGACGGGAAAGTGACGGGGGATATTTACCCTCTGGACTATGCCGCCCATGTGGAACGGGTGAAGCTGCTGACCTGCCCCATCGAAAAAGTGACGGCGGTTTTCGGGGACGGTGCGGTGGTTTCCGTTCCCTTTGGGAACCATAAGCAGCTTATCAATGGGCTTGCTTCCATACACGGGAAAACAAAGTCCATCCTTTATGAGCCGGAAAACGGCCGGGAGCTTTCGGTAATCCTGGAGAGGGAAAGGTTCAAGCGCTCTTATCATGCCAGGGCCGGCGATATGGAAAACTATATCGCAAAGCTGCAGAAAGGCACCATGCGCGGCCGGATGAAGGCGGCAAAGGACACCGTGACGAAACCGGATAAGGGCACGCCCCATAAAGGCGTGCAGGAACGGTGAAGAAAGAAGGCCGCAGCGTCCAGTTCCACTTCTATGTGTCGGAGCAGGAGGCAGCGGCCATCCAGGAGCGCATGGAGCAGATCGGCGTCGCCAACCTGTCGGCCTATCTGCGCAAGATGGCGGTGGATGGCTACATCATCCATCTGGACATGAGTGAGGTGCAGGAGCTGGTGCGGATCCTGCGTATCTGCTCCAACAATCTGAACCAGTACGCAAGGCGGGCCAATGAGACCGGGAGTATTTACGCCGCTGATGTGGAGGATCTGCGCGGCCGCCTGGACGGCCTTTGGGACGGGATGGAGAAGCTGCTCCGGGGATTTGCTAACATTCCATGAACGGGCTTCAATGCCGTTGCTTTCCGGGAACCGGCACGGTAGAATGAAACCGAGGGGCAGACCATGCCCTGAAAAACAGCATACCCGGAAGTCTTTAAACGGTGGACGGGGCAGGAGAAAAGGAGGCGGGCGTATGCGTCTGATATTTAAACTTTTGGCATTTCCCTTTGTGCTGGTTACGAGGGTTCTCTATCTGGTGTGCAGGTTCCTGGTGGTTGCCTCCGGCGCCGTGCTGGGGATCCTTTCGGGGATTGTATTCCTGGCGGCGCTGGCGCTGTTCTTCGCTGCCGGGTTCTGGCCGGGGGTGTCCTGGCTGGCGCTTGCGTTCCTGATCAGCCCATACGGTCTGCCAATGGCGGCGGCCTGGCTGGTAGGGATGCTTGGCGGCGTGAACAGTGCGTTAAAGGATTTTGTATTTGGATAAGACAGTTTGGGCGGGGCACATGAAAAAGGTGCTCCGCTCATTTTCTTTTTGGGGCTGTCCATACCGGACGGCTTTTTTGATTCAGAAATGGAGGGATTTGATTTGAGAGACCAGACACCGCTTTACCATCATACAGACAGCTACGCACAGGAGCATGGAGAGCTGGACCGGTACCATGCGTCCTATCAGGCGAACATTGCCTGTAAGGAGGCAATCGAGCGGGCCATTGCCGACAGCTACCGGGATAACCGCCTGAATATAGCTTGTGTGGATCAGGTGCTGGAACATTTTGGCTATGAGAGGATGCTTTATGTCCTTGCCAATACGGTGCAGCAGAAAGAGCAGGATGGGCGCATTTCCCATGACAACCGGGCATGGGCGAGAACGGTTCCGGTTACGCCTGCCCCGGACGGCTTGGGCGGTGACAGGAACCGGTATTTTATTTTGGACAAATGCAATACCGGGCTCATGGATCTGTTTCTTACCCAGGCAAGGAAAGCATACGCATTGGGGCAGGAAAAAAGGCTGTCCGTGCGGGAGAGCCTGAATAAAAATGCCGGGCAGCAGGCCGGGACTGACAGGGCGGAACATAAGAAGGCGCAGGAGCGGTAAGCCGTAAAAAAGGATAAAGGGGGTGTGACGTATGGCAACCACGCGGCTGATGCCTCTGCATGTGGGGAAGGGCCGGGATATTTCCACGGCGGTTGCGGACATCATTGACTATGTGGAAAATCCAAAGAAAACAGATTTTGGAAAATTCATTTTCGGCTATGGGTGCGACAGCCGGACAGCCGATGCGGAGTTCCTTCTGTCTAAAAGACAGTATGCGAACCTGACGGGCCGGAACCGGGGCGTGGATGACGTGATTGCCTACCATCTCCGGCAAGCCTTCAAGCCGGGAGAGGTCATACCGGAAGAAGCGAACCAGATCGGCCGGGAGCTTGCACTGAAACTGACAAAGGGAAACCATGCCTTTATTGTCTGTACCCATGTGGACAAGCACCATGTCCATAACCACATCATCATCAATTCCACGGCATTAGACTGTCAGAGGAAGTTTCGGAACTTCTGGGGTTCCACCTGGGCTGTACGCCGCATAAATGACCGGCTGTGTCTGGAGCATGGGCTGTCCGTGGTGGAGAATCCGAAGCCAAGCAGAGGGCACTATGGTACGTGGCTGGGGAACAAAAAGCAGCCCTCCTTCCAGGAGCAGATACGCATGGCGGTGGACGGAGCCCTGGCAGAAAAACCAAAGGATTTTGAGGGATTTTTGAAGAAGCTGGAGGCAGCAGGGGTTGAGGTCAGCCGGGAAAGAAAATACCTGCGCTTCCGTGTGCCGGGGCAGGATAAGTATACTCGGTGCGACACGCTGAAAGGAGATTATACCGAGCAGGCCATCCGGGAACGGATCGCAGGAACCAGGACGGTGAAACCGCGCCATGCCTCTTTTCCGAAGCCGGCTTCCAGGGTAGGGTTACTGGTGGATATAGAGGCGGCAGTCCGGGCGGGGAAAGGACCCGGGTATGAGCGGTGGGCGAAGGTGTTCAATATCAAGCAGCTCTCCCAGGCAATCATATGGCTGAAAGAGCATGGAGATATGGACTATGGGGAACTGCAGGCGAGGGCGGCGGAGGCTACGGAGAGATTTAATGCGCTGTCGTCACAGATCAAGGAACTGGAATCACGGATGAACGAAAACGGAGAGCTGCAGAAACAGATCGTGAGCTATGCCAAGACAAGAGCCGTCTATGTGGAATATCGAAAAGCGGGTTACAGCAAAAAGTTCCGGGCGGAGCATGAGGCTGACATCCTGATCCACCAGGCAGCGAAGAAATATTTTGACAGCCGGGGAATCACAAAGCTGCCCTCTGTGAAAGCTCTGCGTGAGGATTATGCCGGCCTCCTGGAGCAGAAGCGGAAAGCCTATGCCGGCTATAAACAGGCACGCTCCGATATGAAGGAGCTGCAGAACATCAAGGCTAACGTGGACTACCTGCTGGACGTTCCGGACAGGCATGAGGCACGGGAGAAAAGCGGAAAGTCACGGCAATAGGATTTCTTTCTCCTTTCGGTTTTCAGCGCCCGTAGGGTGCGCAGCCGTTACCGCAGGTAACGATCTCAGGGGTTTGGGGACATGTCACCAACAAGCGTTTTCGCAGGTTTTCCGGGTACGGAAAATCTGCGAAAATGAGCCTTCTGTACAAGAAGGCATTGCTTGCCGGTAGTTTAAACGGTTGGAAATTTGCGATATTCTCGTGGCAGGACATTGAAAAATGACTTAAACGCTATTGAAAACTTGCTTTGGCTGTCATAACCAACAGTTTTTGCAATTTCTGCAATACTCATCTCAGATTCCCGCAGCATTTTTGCAGCTTGCTCCATGCGGTGTTCTTTGATGTGGGCGGCAATCGAAGTTCCGTAAATGGACTTGAAGGCGGTTTTTAAGGTGGTTGGATTGATCAGATATTTTCTGGATAGTTCTTCTATTGTGATTCGCTGCTCCATATGCCGGGTCAGCTGGTCGTGGATCTCCCGGATAATGCGAATCTGCTCGGTTTTGTATTCGGACAACTGCTGTCTGGAGGTAAGTTCTGTTTTGCTAAGATAAAGAAGCAGCTCCATAGTCTTTATTTTCTGATAAGGCAGTTTTAGGCTTTCTGGCTGGTTAAAAAATGCAGAAAAAATACTCTCTGTCTGTTCATTTCCGGCAAGAAAAACAGGAGAGTCATTCCTGCAAAATTTTTCTGGTAATATAGTTTCAAAGATATTGCTGCCTTTTAACAGTTCAGGCGAATGAACAGAAACTTCCTGTAAATCAATATAGATGGAAAGCCCCTGGTATATACCGTTTGGAAAGGTAAGCACAGAATCCGTACAGGCTTTCATGGTATGCAGGGAGAAATCTCCCGAATTCAGATAAATGCGGTTTCCGTTTTTCATCTCCCACATAATCTGTCCGGCTTTGCAATAGTTGATTTGAATGATGTGTGGCATAGCTTTATGGTGTACGGAAAAAGAATCAGACAAAAATGTCATATAGCATAATTCTATACCAGGATAAAGCGGAATAGCTGTGCTTGCAGGCTTTTGCTGAAAACTCTCCATATCATTTTTTATTCGTATCAGTTCATCATTCATAGAGCGGCCCTCACAATTCAGGGCAGGTGATTTCCATAACCTGCTCAATCATCTGGTGCAGCAGGCGTCCCTGCTCCGTATCTGCGGCACGGTAGTAAACTTCTTTTCCCTCACGGCGGCAGACAATCAGGCCGCTGTTCTTCAATGGCCGGAGGTGGTGGGACACAGCCGGACTTGACATATCTAACATGGCAGAAATGTTGAGAACACATTCTTCCCTATGGCAGAGAAGCCAGAAAATGCGGATTCTGGTGGTATCGCCAAGCTGCTTGAAAACTTCGGCTACCGTTTGAAAATAATCCACATGATTTAATTGTTTCTGTATCAGCTCCGTTTGCTGCCCATCTCCATGCCGGTGCGGTAATTTTGTAGGTTCCATATTGTTTTTCCTTTCTTTTTCGTTTGCATTTCGCCCAAATGGAAATACTTTTCGCCCATTTGGGAGGGAATGCCTGAGAGGTATTGACGGGTGCCTTTCTGTGTATTATACTGCAACCATGATGATTAAACAAGTGCTTAATCACTGAATTTAAAAAATAACGAGGAGGACTTTACAATGAAGAAAACTTACAAGATTGAAGTAGACTGTGCCAACTGTGCAAATCTGATGGAGGATGCAGCCCGCAAAACTGCCGGTGTTCAGAGCGCAACGGTCAATTTTATGACGCAGAAGATGATCGTGGAATTCGACGAGGGCCAGGAGCCGAAAGACGTTATGAAGAACGTGCTGGATGCCTGCAAGAAAGTGGAGCCGGACTGCGAGATTTTCCTTTAAGCGGCAGCTGCCAGTGACGGAATGACACCCTTAAAATGCACCACTGCAATTTAGGGGTGTCATTTTCACCAGTAATAATTAAATGATTAAGCATATTTTGAAAGGAGTTTTTACTATGCAGGAATTAGTGATAAGTATACTGCTTACGGTCGTTATCATAATGGCTGCGGCACTTCTTATTTTTGTTGGCAGCCGTAAAGACGGTATGACAAAAAAGCAAAGGGTTATGATGGTTCGGATTTTAATCAGCGCCGGAATCTTACTGGCACTCCAGTTTATTTCCGCAGAGATGTTTGATACAGTTGATGGGTATTTATTCCCGTCTGCCGGAAGATGGCTTCGTTTTGCGTGCTATTTGATTGATTATCTGATTATCGGATATGACATTCTGAAGAAAGCTGCAAAGGGCATTAAAAACCGTCAGGTATTTGACGAGAGTTTTCTGATGGCAGTGGCTACGATTGGTGCAATGGCGCTGGCTATTTATGAGAATGGCGAGTATCTGGAAGCCATTGCCGTTATGCTGTTTTATCAGATTGGCGAGTGGTTCCAGGGCTATGCGGTTGGTAAGAGCCGCCGCAATATCAGCAACCTGATGGATATTCGCCCCGATTATGCCAATGTAGAGAAAAACGGGAAATTGGAGCAGGTAGACCCGGACGAAGTAGGGATTGGCAGCGTGATTGTTGTACAGCCGGGAGAAAAAGTGCCGATTGATGGAATTATCGTTGAGGGTGCTTCCAGCCTGAATACCAGCGCATTAACCGGGGAAAGCCTGCCCAGGGAGGCAAAGGTCGGTGATGAAGTAATCAGCGGATGTATCAGTATGACCGGTGTGTTGAAAATACAGACAACAAAAGAGTTTGGGGAATCCACTGTTTCAAAGATTTTGGATTTGGTGGAAAATGCAAGTTCCCGCAAATCAAAATCAGAGGATTTTATCTCGAAGTTTGCAAAAATCTATACTCCGGCTGTCTGCTATGCAGCATTGGCGCTGGCATTCCTTCCTCCTGTTGTCCGTATGCTTTTTATGGGACTGTCAGCAGATTGGGGAGTATGGATTTACCGGGCGTTGACATTCCTTGTCATTAGCTGCCCTTGTGCGCTTGTAATCAGTATTCCTTTAAGTTTCTTTGCGGGAATCGGCGGAGCAAGCAAGGAGGGCGTGTTGGTAAAAGGTTCTAACTATCTGGAAATCCTCTCCCAGACCAAGTATGTTGTTTTTGACAAAACCGGAACCATGACAAAAGGCGTTTTTGAAGTAAACGGGATTCACCATTCTACCATTGAGAACGAGAAACTGCTGGAGTATGCTGCTTTTGCAGAAAGCGCTTCTTCCCACCCCATCAGCAAGAGCTTGCAGCGGGCATATGGGAAAGAAATTGACAGAAGCCGTGTATCAGATATACAGGAAATCAGCGGAAATGGCGTAACTGCAAAGGTAGACGGCATAGAGGTTGCAGCCGGAAATGATAAACTGATGAAACACCTGAACATTCCTTATCAGGACTGCCATCAGACCGGAACGATTATCCACATGGCAATCAACGGGAAATATGCAGGGCATATTGTGATTTCCGATATTATCAAACCTCATTCCAAGGCGGCGATTGCGGAATTAAAGAAAGCAGGCGTTGATAAGACTGTCATGCTGACGGGCGATGCAAAGAAAGTGGCAAATCAGGTTGCTTCCTCTCTTGGGATTGACGAGGTTTACAGCGAACTTCTGCCAGCAGATAAGGTTGAAAAAGTGGAAGAACTTCTGCGGGTGAAGCTTGGCAAGGCAAAGCTGGCATTTGTGGGTGACGGTATCAATGACGCCCCGGTTCTTTCCAGAGCGGATATTGGTATCGCTATGGGGGCAATGGGTTCCGATGCGGCAATCGAAGCGGCAGATATTGTGTTGATGGATGATGATCCGATTAAGATTGCAAAAGCAATCAAGATTTCAAGAAAATGTCTGCGGATTGTTTATCAGAATATTACAATGGCGCTTGTTGTGAAATTCGCCTGCCTTGCATTAGGGGCTGTGGGAATTGCAAATATGTATCTGGCGATTTTCGCAGATGTGGGCGTTATGATTCTTGCGGTGCTGAATGCAATCCGTTGTCTGTTTGTGAAAAAGCTGTAAGAAAGGAGGGGTTCCTTTGGCGGAATATCAGGACAGTCAATGTTATGTCGGGTTGAAAGAAAGCGATCTGTACATTTTAACAGAATTTTTTAAGGTGCTGGGGAACCCTACCCGTATTCGCATCCTGCTTCTTTTAATGGAGCAGGATGCGAATGTCAGTGACCTGGCAGAACGGCTTGGAATGACCCAGTCTGCGGTATCGCACCAGTTGAACTTGCTGAAATCAAATAAACTGGTAAGGCGCCGCAGGGACGGAAAAATGATATTTTATACTTTAGTGGACGAACATGTGCAGATGGTTATTGAAAAAGGGACGGAACATATTTGCAGGCGGTGAAAACGAGGTGACGATAAAATGACAATGGATGAATTAAAACCAAAGCAGAGCGCCTATATCCGTTCCGTAGGCGGAACAGGCGCACTCAGGCATCATTTACTGGATATGGGACTTACCCCGAAAACGGAGGTTACGCTTCAAAAAATTGCGCCGATGGGTGATCCGGTGCAGATTGAGTTAAGAGGTTATGAATTGACTTTACGGCTTGATGAAGCGCAAAAAATCACAGTGGAAAAGGTTCATGCCAAAGCGGAAAAAACGCATGGCACACAAAGGGCAGCGGCAATAGAGCATCCGGGAGTCGGTGAACTTGGCAGGGCAAAAAGCTACCATGTCCATGATGCGGCAAATGAGATACCGGAAGGGGCAAAGATTACTTTCGCACTGGTGGGAAATCAGAATTGCGGGAAAACTACTCTATTTAACCAGCTTACGGGAGCGAATCAGCATGTGGGGAACTTTCCCGGTGTGACGGTTGACCGTAAAGACGGTATAATCCGCAAACATTCAGAAGCAGTTGTAACGGATTTACCGGGGATTTACTCCCTTTCCCCTTATTCCAGTGAAGAAATTGTAACAAGAGATTTTCTGATGGATACGCACCCGGACGGAATCATCAATATTGTTGACGCTACCAATATGGAGAGGAACCTTTACCTTACCATGCAGCTTATGGAGTTAGGGATTCCGATGGTGCTGGCGCTCAATATGATGGATGAAGTCCGGGCAAACGGCGGTTCTGTCCGGGTAAATGAACTGGAAGAAATTCTTGGCATTCCGGTAGTGCCGATTTCTGCGGCAAAAAATGAGGGTACCTCGGAACTGATTGACCATGCAATCCATGTGGCAAGGCATAGGGAAAGTCCCGGCAGGGTTGATTTCTGTCCGGCAAGCAGTGATGAACATGATCCCGTAGGTGCAGTACACCGGTGTATTCATGCGGCAGTACATATATTGGAGCCGGAGGCAAAGAAAAAAGGGATGCCGGTGCGCTTTGCAGCTACAAAGATGGTGGAAAATGACCGCCTGATGAAAGAGAAACTTTCCATTTCATCTGAAAAAGCTGACATATTTGAACATCTGGTATCTGTTTTGGAAACGGAAACGGGACTTGACCGGGAAGCTGCGCTTGCAAACATGAGATTTTCGTTTATTGAGGCTTTGTGTGCAAAAACAGTAGTCCGCCCCCATGAAAGCAGGGAACATAAACGAAGTATGGCGATAGACCGGATTTTAACGGGAAAGTATACAGCGATTCCCTGTTTTATCGGGATTATGGCACTTGTTTTTGTTATGACATTCAGCTTTATTGGTGCGGCATTGTCCGATCTGATGGGTATGGGAATTGATACGGTGATTGCCCTGCTTGATGGGCTGCTTGGAAAGGCGCAGGTGAATCCGGTAGTTCACTCCCTTGTGATTGACGGTGTTTGCAGCGGTGTGGGAAGTGTACTTAGTTTACTGCCAACGATTGTGACTATGTTTTTCTTCCTCTCCATTTTGGAGGATACCGGATATATCGCAAGAGTAGCTTTTGTTATGGACAGGCTGCTCCGCAAGATTGGTCTTTCAGGGAGAAGCATTGTGCCTATGCTGATTGGATTTGGCTGTTCGGTTCCTGCGATTATGGCAACCAGAACACTATCCAGTGAACGGGATCATAAAATGACGATTCTGTTGGTTCCGTTTATGAGCTGTACCGCAAAGCTGCCGATTTACACTCTGATGATTAGTGCGTTTTTTCCGAGAAAGTATCAGGCGCTTATTATGGTTGGACTGTATGCGTTGGGGATTGTATGCGGTATCTTATATGCGCTGCTTTTAAAAGGGACAAAATATAAAGGCTCACCTGTTCCTTTTGTGATGGAACTTCCAAACTATCGGTTTCCGTCTACAAAAAGTGTGTGGCAGCTTATCATAGAAAAGGCGAAGGGATTTGCAAAAAAGGCATTTACCATTATTTTTGTGGCTTCCCTTGTTATTTGGTTTTTACAGACTTTTGATATGAGGCTGAATGTGGCGGCTTCTGCGGAGGAAAGTTTGCTGGCATTATTGGGTGGGATGTTTGCTCCTTTATTTGCACCGCTTGGCTTTGGGGATTGGAGAGTTTCTACCGCACTGATTACCGGATTTACTGCCAAAGAAAGCGTTGTATCTACGCTGACGGTTTTATTGGGCGGGGATGTATCTTTGCTTGGAACGCTGTTCACTCCTTTTACTGCTTTTGTATTTCTCGTATTTACTTTGCTTTATACGCCATGTGTTGCGGCGGTTGCGACCGTGAAACGGGAAATGGGCGGGGTTAAGGCTGCTGCTGGAACTGTAATCATTCAATGCGCAATCGCATGGATTGTGGCATTTGTCGTACATAGTATGGGGGTTGCTGTCGGGCTTGTATAGGAGGATTTGATGATGAATTTGGCAAGTATTGTGGTACTTTGCATTGTAGCCGGCCTGTTGATATTATCCATTGCTTATTTCCGGAAAAAAGGGATAAACGGATGTAATGGAAATTGCGTTGGATGTGGTGTTCATTGTACAGATAAAAAATAAATGGATAAATGGAAATACCTCTTGTATACGTTCATTCGGAGGTATTTCCATATGCCTTTTGTATCAGCAATCTGTCTGGCCTGCTTTTTTTCGGTACAACCCGATAATATCCTGTAAAGAAATACCAGACATATGGGTTTCGGTTCCTTTCTGTATTTCGTTATAGTACTCCTGCAGAGCCAGTTGGATGTTGATCCCTACCCCGCATTCCGGATTGGTGTGGGTGTCCAGATGAAGAAGTGGTTTATTTCCCTCAACAGCCTTATAAATATCCAAAAGCGTAATCTCCTCTGCGGGTTTTGCCAGGGAAGGCTTTGCATGGCCGTTTACGCTGGACATCAATCCTGCCTTTTTCAATTTCATCATGATCTGCCGGACAAAGGCCGGATTTGTCTGTATACTGTCAGCGATTACAGCGCTGCTTAGGTCATACTCCTGATGGATTGCAATAAAAGCCATGATATGCACAGCGTCACTTAACTTCGTAGAATATTTCATGGGAAAACTCCTTTACTGTAAATTTAATTATAACAGCCACTTGACTTGTCATGCGTCTGGTGCTATACTAAAAACAAGCTGTTATTTATATAATAACAGTAAATAAAACGAAAGTCAATAAAAAGAGCAGAAAGGAAAAGAAAGCCAACATGAATCGAGAGTATGATAGAAAAGCAGATATCCTACTTGAACAGATTGAGAGAGCAGATGCCGTCTGTGTAGGGGCGGCTGCGGGGATGTCCGTTGCCACAGGCTATGATATGGCGTATCACAGCGATAAACATTTTAAGAAATATTTTGGGGAATTTGAAAAAAAGTACGGATTTCAGGGGAGCTTTAACGGATATTATTACCCATACCCGACCAGTGAAGAACGCTGGGCATTTCTGGCGACCTCCATCCATGCAAATCTGGAGCTTCCGGACGGCCCTGCCTATGAAAATCTGTTTGAACTTCTGAAAGGAAAGAATTATTTTGTGGTGACAACCAATCAGGACACCTTATTTAGCAGACGCTTTCCGGAAGAAAGAGTCAGTACCATTCAGGGAGATTTCAGATGGCTTCAGTGTGTGCGTCCCTGTCATGACGAGCTGTTTGAAAGTAAAAGTATGATTGAGGAGATGTATGCAAATATAAAGGACTGCCGGATTCCTACAGAATTGATTCCGCACTGTCCGAAATGTGGAAGGGAACTGGAGCCGTGGGTTCGGGGCTACACGTTTCTGCAAGGCAGAAAATATAAAGAGGAATATGAAAAGTGGAATCATTTTCTGATGGAAAATAAACATAAAAAAATACTTTTTCTGGAACTTGGGGTGGGGCGCATGACACCCATGTTCATTCAGCAGCCCTTTTGGAATATGACATACTCCCTGCCGCAAGCCTATTACATTACGATCAACCCAAAAGATGCACTGCTTCCAGATGAGTTAGAAGGAAAAGGGACTGCGATAAAAGAGGATATTGCAGTGGTTCTGCAAAGAGCAGTTGAAAAAACAGTGGGCAGCACGCTTTGTGAACCGCTCTTATGTGAATAAAAAAGTATGGTGCAAAGAATGAAGAATAAAGAAAATCTGGAACTTCTGGCAGAAAAAATCCGTCAGGTAGATGCAGTTGTGATTGGGGGCGGCTCCGGGCTTTCCAGTGCAGCAGGCTATAATCACTACCATTGGATGCCTTATCTGGAAGGACAGTTGCAGGATTTTAAAGAAGCATATGGCTTTCAATCTCCCTTTGCAGGATTTTATTATTGCTATTCTTCACCAGAACAACAGTGGGCTTTTTACGCACGCTATATACAAAGCCTGTGGGATGCTCCAACGGGGCAGACCTATTATGACTTGGCGGAAATTGTAAGTGGAAAAGAAGTATTTGTATTAACAACCAATGTGGATATGCAGTTTGAACGGGTATTTCCCCAAAATTCTATTTGCAGTTATCAGGGGAATGTGGGCTATTTTCAATGCAGTCAGCCCTGCCATGACCGGATTTATCCGAATGAGAACCTCATCCGGGAGATGTGTGAAAATATGCTGGGAATGAGGATACCTTCGGAACTGCTTCCAAGATGCCGGGAATGTGGACGGATCATGGTTCCGTGGGTAAGAGATGATACGTTTCTGGAGGGGCGGGACTGGAAAGATGGTGTAATACGCTACGAATCTTTTCTGAAACAATGTCTGACAAAAGAAAAGGCAAAAAGCGTTTTGCTGCTGGAATTAGGGGTAGGAGAAATGACGCCCGGTATTATTAAATTGCCCTTTTGGGAAATGGCATATAAAAACAAAGGTGCTTTTTATGTCTGTATGAATCAGGAAGATTCTTCTTCCCCAGAGCATTTGAAAAACAAAAGCCTGTATATAAATGGCGATTTATCGAAAACCTTACGGGATTTAAAACAGATTATGAAAGGAAAGGCAGGGACAGGAAAGTGAATGTATATCAGAAAATAAAGCAAATCATCAGTGAAGCGGACGGGGTGTTGATCGGGGCCAGCAACGGATTATCCATAGCAGAGGGGTATCATTTATTTGCGGATGATGCGTGGTTTCGTGAAAGAATGGGTGATTTCAGAGAAAAATATGGTATTTACTGTATTTTGCAGGGGATGGCTGTTTCCTATTCTTCCGAGGAAGAAAGATGGGCATATTTCAGCCGGATCATCAAAGAAAAGTGTTTACAGGATGAACCGACGCAGATTATGAAGGATATGTATGAACTTGTAAAGGAAAAGGATTATTTTGTTGTTACGTCCAATGGGGAGGATCACTTTATCCCGGCAGGTTTCGAGGAAGAACGTGTATTTGAAATGGAAGGCAAGCTGACAGAAATGCGTTGCACAAAGGGCTGCTGTGATGAAGTCTATCCAGACAGGGAGGCAGTTCTTCGCATGGCAGAGGCGGAAACAGATGGCAGAGTGCCGGAAAGACTTTTGCCCAGATGCCCAAAATGCGGCGGGAGTATGGAAGTAAATTATGGGGAGTACTCCTCTTTTCAGGGGAAAAAGAACTGGCAGGAAAAAGCTGCCCGCTATCAGGGATTTGTAAATCGTATGCGTGGAAAAAAACTTGTCATTTTAGAGTTTGGTGTTGGCTGGCGCAATCAGATGATAAAAATGCCATTTATGCAGCTTACGGCAGCAGAACCTCATGCAAAGTATATTACTTTCAACAAAGGTGAGATTTACATTCCTGACGGGATACAGGGAAAGTCCATTGGTGTGGATCAGGATATTGCAGCGGCGTTGCGTGAAATCGTGAAAGCGAGGTAAGGCTATGCAGGAAAAATGGATGGAGGGATTACCGGAATGGAAACGGATAAAACCTGTATTTGATAAGTGGAATGATATTCTGGAAAATCAGGTTACGTTTACATTGGAGGACAGTGAAAAGCACACAGGCGCACATTGCAGGCGTGTAATGCTCTATTCACTGATAATCGCACAGCGTCAGGGACTGTCAGAAAAGGATAAGGATGCGTTGGGGGCTGCTGCTGCGTTCCATGATTCCAGAAGGCTGGATGACTGGCTGGATGTTGGGCATGGGCAGAGGGCAGCGGATGCGTATGCCGACTACTGTAAAAATCATGGTTTCGAGTACGATAGGAGAACGTATGCCGTCATAGCGTATCATGACTGTTCCGATGAAGCTGGAAAAAAAGCAATCACAGATAAAAATTTGGAGCATGGATTATTGCTGTATGAGATTTTCAAGGATGCGGATGCACTGGACAGATTCCGTCTGGCCGCTAATGGACTGGATATAAAATATTTACGGACAGAGGAAGCAAAAGGACTAATGGCTTTTGCAAAGAATTTAATCGGCCAGATGCAGGGGATAAAACCTGTGGACACTCCTGACCGCTATTTAATTGTTGTAGATATGCAGAATGATTTTATAACAGGGGCGCTTGGAACAAAAGAGGCGGAATACATGGTAAATGCTGCTGCAAAAAAAGCCAGAGAATATCCCGGTCATGTGTTTTTTTCAATGGATACCCATACAGAAGATTATCTTTCTACTCAGGAAGGAAAGCTGTTGCCGATAAAGCATTGTGTAGCTGGCACAAAAGGATGGCAGTTAGTACAGGAGCTGGCAAAGGTGCAGGTGGAACGAAACGGGGCCGTCTATGATAAGCCAGCCTTTGCATCGCTGCGGCTTGCGGAGGATTTGAAGGCAATCCATAAAGAACGACCCATAAAGGAAATTGAACTGATTGGCCTATGTACGGATGTATGTGTGATTTCCAATGCTCTCTTACTAAAGGCATATATGCCGGAAGTGCCAATCTATGTGGACGCATCCTGCTGTGCGGGAACTACACCGGATAAACACAGGGCGGCATTGCAGACAATGGAGAGCTGCCATATCATGCAAAGACAACATGATAGGGATTTTGAGGAGGCGGTGGAGCATGGCGCAGTTTGATAAAAGAAATATCAGTATGATGATGGATTTATACGAGATGACAATGGCAAACGGATATTTTGCCAGTCAGAAAGAGCCGCAAAAGGTGGTATTTGATGTATTTTACCGTAAAAATCCGGATCAGGGCGGCTATGCGATTTTCGCAGGACTGGAGCAGGTCATTGAATATGTGGAGAATCTTCACTTTGACAGAGAGGACATTGCTTACTTCCGCTCTCTGAACCTATTTTCGGAAGAATTTCTGGAATACCTGAAAGACTTCCGATTTTCTGGGGATATTTATGCTTTTCCAGAGGGAACAATCATGTACCCCAATGAACCCATAATTACGGTATCTGCCCCACTGATAGATGCACAGTTGATTGAAACGGCGATTCTCACGCAGATTAACCACCAATCCCTGATTGCGACAAAGACCAGCCGGATTGTCCGGGCGGCACAGGGACGGCAGGTTTCCGACTTTGGAGCAAGACGGGCGCACAATATGGATGCGGCAGTCTACGGAGCGAGAGCGGCATATATTGGCGGCGCATCTGGTACGGCAACTGTGATGGCCGGCCAGGAGTTTGGGATTCCGGTAAACGGGACGATGGCCCATAGCTGGGTGATGTATTTCAAAGATGAATATGAGGCATTCCGACGATATGCGGAAATCTACCCGGACAATGCAGTGCTTCTGGCAGATACTTATGATGTGCTTCATTCTGGCGTACCCAACGCGATCCGTGTCGCTAAAAAAGTGCTGGAACCAATGGGTCGGCGGCTGAAAGGAATCCGTCTGGATTCCGGGGATTTAGCCTATCTTTCCAAAAAGGTTCGGAAAATGCTGGACGATGCAGGGCTTACGGACTGCAAAATTGTTGTATCAAACAGCCTTGATGAATATACCATCACTTCTATTTTGAACCAAGGCGGACAGATTGACAGCTTCGGCGTGGGTGAGCGGCTGATTACAGCAAAGAGCGACCCGGTATTCGGAGCAGTTTATAAAATCGCAGCGGTGGAGGAAAACGGTATCTTTGTTCCGAGAATTAAGGTGTCGGAAACTGTGGAGAAAATTACAAATCCGGGCTTGAAACAGGTCTATCGGATATATGGCGATTGCGGTCAGGCTGTGGCTGACCTGATTACAGGCCCAGAGGAAACCGTGGACTTGAACAGCCCGTACCGTTATATTGACCCGGAAAAGCCGTGGAAGAACCGCCATTTTGAGAACTGTACCGCAAGGAAACTACAAAAACCGGCAGTAAAAGACGGCAAACGGATAACTCCGGCGCAATCTCTGGATGAAATCCGGGAGTATGTAAAGAAACAACTGGACGCCGAAATCTGGCCGGAAGAACAACGGTTTGAGAATCCCCACCGGCATTATCTGGATATGAGTCCGGCGTATTACGAGATGAAAATGAACCTGCTGGATGAAACGAGAAACATGGAGCAAGAGGTGTGAATCAGATGCTTAACGATCCCTGCCAAGTAAAAGAAGATGTGAAAAGATGGATTCGTGATTATTTTGAGAAAAACGGGAAAGGCTGTTTTGCTGTGATTGGGATTTCAGGCGGAAAGGATTCCAGTGTAGCGGCAGCGCTGTGTGCAGAGGCTCTTGGCAAAGAGCGGGTTGTCGGTGTGCTGATGCCAAATGGAATACAGTCAGATATTGAGGACGCAAAAAAGCTGGTCGATTTTTTGGATATTCCCTATCTGGCCGTGAATATTGGAACAGCCGTTGCTGCACTGTGCCAGGAATTGGAGAAGGATTCTGCCTTTCAAAATATAGTGGGAAGCCCGGAATTATCAAAGGACAGCAAGCTCAATCTTCCTGCCCGTATCCGCATGACAACGCTTTATGCTGTTGCACAAAGTCTGCCGGGCGGCGGGCGTGTGGCAAACACCTGCAACCGTTCCGAGGATTATGTGGGATATTCAACGAAATACGGTGATTCTGCCGGTGATTTCAGCCCGCTTTCTGATTTTCTGGTGGAGGAAGTCAAGGAATTGGGATATGCGCTGGGTTTACCGGAGGAATTGATTGAAAAAACACCAAGTGATGGATTGAGCGGAAGCTCCGATGAAGAAAAGCTGGGATTTTCGTATCAGACCTTGAGCAGATACATGATAACCGGCGTATGTGAGGATGGGGCAGCTAGGGAGAAAATAGAAAGACTACATAGGCAGAATCTGCATAAATTGAATCCAATGCCAAAATATAAAAAATGACGGTATGAGAAGAAATAACAAGGCAAGGCGGTCTTGCCATTAAAGGTCAATCTGCCTTGTGTAGATTGGCCTTTTCTTTGGCTTTTTGATTTATAAAAAGCAAAATATGCTTTAGACAATGCTTCCAAAGGAGGTGACACATGGGCGAATATAGAGCAAATCGCAACTGGATCAAGCATGAACCACTAACCATTGTTGATATAGGTATACTTCATTTCTGCCTTGAATATCGCTCTGTTGAAGTGCAGGGAAAAGAAATAAATTTAACAGCTAAAGAGTTTGATATTTTGGCATTGCTTCTTCTCAATCCCCGCCGTGTGTTTACCTATGAAATGATTATGGACTTTATTTGGAATGAACCTTATAATGCCTATTCCAGAAAGACAATAATAAATCATATAAGCAATATTAGGAAGAAATTAAAAGTATCTTCTGAAGTGCCTGATTATATTAAGAGCGTGCATAGTATCGGCTATAAATTTGATATAAGCGCAAGTGTTTGAATCTGCTCTTGTCTGAAAAAAGGTATTTTCATGATTGGTACAAGGCAAATAAATTATAACTATCTTCTATAATTTGCCTCAAAAGGAGATTGGGGACAACAAGCTCGTCTGAACCTCCTTATTTTGGAGGGGATTAGAAGATTGCCTAAAAATTCAAATCAACGGTTATCCGCAAAAATATATGAGTTTTTTTATGCCGTAATCCGCAAGCTGTGGGTTACGGCATTTTTCTACTCGACAATAGTTGTTGATTTTCGGCATAGACACCTATTTAATCACGCACCGGCTATTCAACAGGTGCGTTTTTTTCTACCTAAATTTAAGAGATGGTCTGGTGGATTAACTCATTGCCGTTCCCCACCCTCTGATTTCGATTTTGCCAGTCAACTAAAAATCGAAATTGGAGGATTACCCATGAAGAAAATCAATCTGCGGGATTATTACCCGTTTTATACAAAGGACACAGTTGTTGAGGTGCCGGAGGAAATTGCATTGCTGCTTCGGGAGTATGAGCTTCTGGAAGAAGCATACCGAATCCGTACATACCGTTACAAGGCTTTTTATTCTTTGGATTATGCTGGAGGCATTGAAAGGGATATGGCAGCTTTGGACCAGAAAAATCCCTGTGATCTTGTAGAGCAGTTTTATGACAGGGAACAGCTTTATAAAGCCCTTGCCTCTCTGCCGGAAAAACAGCGCAACCGGATTTATGCGCATTATTTTCTCGGCATGAGCAAGAGCGCCATTGCCAGGGCGGAGGGAATCAATGAGAGCAATGTGAGGAAATCCATTGAACACGGTTTGAGCAACCTTCAAAAAATTTTAGAAGAAATTTTTTAATTCAGACGGCGAAATTGCCCTGAAAATGTACGGAATAGTAAGAAGGGCATTTCCGGCAGGACAAGCCGGGGGTGAGGCAGCAGGGCGCAGGCTCTGGGCCACCCCAAAGAGTGACTAATATCTGCTCTGCCCTCTGCGGCACCTTGACAATTTCATACACATTGCTATGGGTACTTCATTCTGTGTTCCGAGCGGAGGATGGGGCGGCGCAAAGACAGACAGCCTGGGGAGGTGATGAATAAAGGCTGTCCGAGCGGTCCACGTTTCCACCGATCCGGCTGTGGCAGGCCGGACGCGATGACGGCGCAGATCATAATGGTACTTTCTCACGACCCCTCACAGACTGGAAGGGGAGTCCCTGCGGTGTTTGCTTGCTCTGGCAAAGCGGCGGCACAGGCGGGGCTATGATGCGGTGAAGCCGGCCGCAGCCTGTAGCAATCCCTTCCTATATGAATGTGTATGGGATCTGCCGGGGAGCGTGGCAAATACGGCGGACAGAATCGAGATCAGATACAATGGGCCGGGTCTGTGACTGTAAGAGCGCAGGCCCGACTTATTCATGTGGCCTTGATAAATATATTGAGGATAGGAAGGAGGTTTTTCTTTGGAGAGTAAAAGGACAGACAGGAATCCTGTCATGCGGTTACATATCAACAGCTCGGCGGTCACGATCATGTTCAGCGGGAGCGAGGGTACAGACGTGAAAAATAAGGTCAGGGACATTCTCACAGAGGCATATGAGGAACGCTTCCAGAAAGAGTTCATCCCATGCGGCCAGGCACTATGAAAACAGGAGGATTGCGGTGCTTTTCCTCAAAAGACGCGTTGCCGTCAGGGGCATTTCACGGTATAATATAAGTACCGGGAGAGGTATTGCCCCGGCTGCACATTGACAAGCGAATAAGGAATAGCAGCGTGATTCCGTACAAAAAGAATGTACGGAGGTAGCGTAATGAAACGGGTTTATTGTCTTTATAGAGTATCGACCAAAAAGCAGGTAGACAAGAATGATAAGAATGAGAACGACATCCCCATGCAGAAAACAGCGTGCCGTGATTTTGCCAGCAGCCAGCAGGACTGGACGATCCTGAAAGAGTTTTCCGAAAAAGGGATTTCCGGCTATAAGGTGTCGGCGGATGACAGGGACGCCATCCAGGAACTGAAAGAGGCGGCCCTGAATAACGAGTTTGACATCCTTCTGGTATTTATGTTCGACAGGATCGGGAGGATTGACGACGAGACGCCTTTCGTGGTGGAATGGTTCGCAAAACATGGCGTTGAGGTGTGGAGCACCCAGGAGGGGCAGCAGTGCTTCAACAACCATGTGGACAAGCTGATGAATTATCTCCGGTTCTGGCAGGCATCCGGCGAGAGTGAAAAGACTTCCATCCGGATCAAGAGCAAGATGCAGCAGATGACCCTTGACGGGTTATACACCGGCGGACCGGTCAAGTTCGGGTACCGCCTGGCGGACAGCGGGCTTGTGAACCGGAAGGGCGCAAAAGTCAAGAAGTATGAGATCGACCCGGCGGACAGCGAAGTGCTCCGCATGATCGACGAAATGACGATCCATAAGGGGTACGGCTCTTACAGGATGGCGGACTTCCTTAATAAAAAGGGGTACAAGCCCAGCGGCGGGGGAAAGTTCACAAGCATTAAAGTGATCCGTATCCTTCGGGATTCCTTCTATTGCGGGAGGCTGGAGGACGGCTCAACTTCCCCGCAGTTGGAGGCGCTGCGGCTCCGCAGTGATGATACATACGACCAGATTCTTTACATCCTGGAGCAGAGACAGAACAAGAACGAGGAAAAGCGGCATATCGCTTTACAGACCAAAGGACAGGCAATGCTTTCCGGGAATGTGTTCTGCGCCCACTGCGGCGGGAGGCTGACAACCATCCGGTACCGCGACAGTTATACGAGGGCTGACGGTACGGAGTATTCCGTGGACCAGATCAAGTATTCCTGTTACCACAAGAGCCGCAAGCTCTGCAAGTGTGACGGGCAGACAACCTATCAGGCGGACAGGGTGGACGAGACCATCCGGCAGATCATCCGAAAAATATTTAGTTGCATGGACGGGGCGCCGGAGGAAGAAAAGCTGCAGGCAATGTTCAAGCGTCAGATGGCCGGGAACAGAGCCACACAGAAGAAGCTGGACCTGGAACTCACGAAGAATAAGGAACAGCTCACGAAGCTGCAGCTTGAAATCGCAAAGACGCTGACAGGCGACAGCATTTATTCCCCGGAAGATCTGTCCCAGGCAATCCAGACTGTCAAATCACGGATTACCGAAGCGGAGACTAAGCTGACAGAGCTTCGGGATGAAGAAGCAAAGAAGAAGCAAGGGATCGACCTGATCACCCCGACCTACAATCAGTTCAAGTCCTGGGCGGAGGAATTTGACACCGCCACACTGGAGCAGAAGAAAATGATAGCCTGCCACTTGTTCAAGCGTATCGAGGTTGGGAGGGATTACAAGATCTCTGTGGAACTCAACATGTCATACCAGCAGTTCTGCTCCGAATGGGGCGACGGCAGCGTTTTGGTTACAGAGGCCATCTGATAAGGAGGTGGCCGGCTGATGTACCCTATCATTGAAAGAGACGGATTATGTTTCATTACGGATACTTATGTACTGCGTTATAAAAGAGCAAAAAAATTTCAAAAACATAAAATTCCCTCTTGCCAAATGAGAGAAGTTGTGTTAATATACTTTTTGTTGGGTCACCAGTCAGATGGTAGCCGAACAGAGTGAAAAGTATAGCCTCGATTGTAATTTGGACATAACACTCTATCAAAGAGATTTTACGGTATGTAACCGTATCAATGGTAGAGCACACGGCTGTTAACCGTGGGGTTGTTGGTTCGAGCCCAACTCGGGGAGTTTAAAATAGCCCGTAAATAGCAATGTTTACGGGCTTTGCATATCCGAAGATAGGAGAGAAGAAATTTTGGCAGGCAATATACTGTTAACCGAAAAATGTAGGCTTCAATAGCTCAATGAAATAGTTACATTTGTTAGAAATAGAATGGTTTTTGCAAAAAATGGCAGTTTTTCGTTCTAGTCTATATAAAGCAGGAATGGCAACATGGAATATTTATGAAAGAAAAATATATACGAGATGCACAAAAGCGAAGGTAAAGCTGTAGCTTTTCACTTAGAGAAACCCAGTATTGAATCTATACGGGTTTCTTTTTTGTATTAATCTATTGATGATGAGGGAGAGTTTGTGGCCGTATTCGGGAGGATTATATATGATTAAAAGAATATTGAAAATATATAGATTTTTATCAAATAGTGAGATATACTTTAAGAAATTATATTTTTGAGGGGGATGTATAAGGTTTCCAATAAATGGAAAATTGTTAAAATGATAATTGATTGAAATAAGGAGTAAAGACAGAAAAGATGAAAATCTTATTCTGGAATGTGCATAAAAATAGAAATATTAATCGCTATATTGCTAGTATTGTTGGAGATAATAAAATAGATATATTGGTTATGGCAGAATATAATGCGGATGAGAATGAATTATATGCATTATTTAGAGAAAACCAACAAAATTTGGTTAAATGTTTTACAGAAGGATGTG
>ERZ778518.684-NODE-684-length-30102-cov-5.344627_pt1 | contig 30102 bp, 28 predicted proteins | sample MGYA00510340_ERZ778518 | MGnify/ENA primary metagenome ERZ778518 (study PRJEB29527, sample SAMN07138967) | mouse gut metagenome | material: feces | host: mouse | place: China:Nanjing | collected 2016-01-25 ...
AATTAAAAATCAACAATATAACCGACAAAATTCATTTTTTGTCATCTACTAAAAATCAGATTATGAACAGGAAAACGATACTTATAGCGATTGTGGCAGTAATAGCTGTATTCGTCGCTTATAAAATCTTAAGCAAACCCACTCATGAGAAAGGAGTTTGGGTAGGCAATAAGATCTCTGCAAGTTATCAGGACGGTGCAATCAACGAGCCTATTGGAGAGATGCCTTCCGAAGCAGATATATATATCGATGCTTCCGGCAGCATGAAACCTTATTTTAGAGCAAATGGTACAAGCATGATAAATACCATATCTGAATTAGTAAACCTCAATCAGAATGGTACACAAATATTTTTCCTTGATAATCCCAAGCCATATAAAGGTTTGGTGAAAAACATCATCACCGATGTAAATAATCAGCCAAATGCTTCTTTTACTTCTTTTCATGACTTTTTCAAAAAAGCATCATGTAAAATCGACACAGTAAACACATTGATATATCTAATAACAGACGGTATAATGAGTGTTGACAATGGAGATATGTCACAAGCAATGGTCGAGTTGCGTGGGAAAATATCTAACGCCCTAAGTAGCCATAATAATCTTGCCGGTGCAATCTTTAGATACGTCGGAGAATACAAAGGCGATTATTGGAACTCAAAAAACAAGCATATTACATCTAAAGAAAGCCCCCTATTGAAAGAACAAATACAACGACCATATTATGTTATAGTGCTTGGAAGGAAAGAAGCATTACGTTGGTTACAGTCTATTCCAACCAACGAGTTGAATAATCCGCAAGAGTATTTTATGGGTATTCATGATTATGCTGGCCATGCTAATACCACTCTTGCATATGGGGATTCTGCAAAAATTCAAGATATGAATGCAGATGTCTCCTTAATTCTTGAATTGCCTTCTTGCCTAAGAGATATTGATGTAGCAAAGGTAAAAGTAATGAATGGAGATAATGAACTGCCCACAAGTGTTTCAAAAGATGGTTTGCGATTATCTGCAACTATACTTCCCACACAGTCATTACGTCCGGAGAAAGATGGTAGAATCAAAATAACCTTCTTGGCAAGTAATGAAATTCCTTCTGAATGGACAGATACATGGAGTACTGATGATGATATTGCAGGACCTGATCAAACAACCACTTATGGTTTGAAATATCTTGTCACTGGTATGTTTAACGGACTTGAAGGGAAACGAAATATGCTCAAAGCAGATTTTATATACAATAGACAATAATAACTTAACACAATAAAAGGATATGGACTTCTTCTATTTCTTAGTGACTGGTTCCAAAGCATGGGAACCTCACTACCATGAGAACTTCTTCAATGCTCAAGGAGGATTCTTGTGGGGCATCATTGGTGCGCTCATCATTGGGGTAATCTGCGCTTGTGCATTCTATTTTGGGTGTTGCAATAGCAAGAAATCAAGCAAATCGGCTAATCTTGGCGTATGGGCTATAACGATGCTTTTATGCGCAGTAATAGCATACTTCTACGCAGACTTGGTTATTATAGGCGATTCTGCCACTACTGATAATGCGTCCATTTTCAGGACACACTCATTCTATAAGGCCAACGATGATTATTTCATCCAGCAGACCAGTCAATCAGGTGTTTCGGAAACGCTAATAAACGACCTGACACAAACCAAGAATACAATCAAGACCAATCTTGACAAAGGTGGAGATGTTCGTTTTGATTATGACATAACCACCGCATTATTGGCGGCTATATTCTTCTTCATTACCAGCCTGATTGTTAAACGATTTACAATCAATGGTAAAACCATCCCATTTCAAAAACCATAAGACCTCGCAATAAATATGCCAAAACTATTTGTTTTCGCAATAGGTGGAACGGGTGAACGAGTGCTGCGATCGTTCACCATGGTACTCGCATCCGGTGCCCCCACCTTCGATAATTATGAGGTCTTCCCCATAATTATCGATTACGATACCGACAATGCAGACAAAGCAAGGACTGTCAAGCTTCTTCAAAACTATGCGGCTGTTCATGACGCAGCCTTCACACAACACAGTGCAGCAAGTGACTTGAAAGGACAATCAGGACAATTCTTCGCCGCCAAACTCCGTAATCTTCATGGATTGGATAATTATGTGTTCCCATTTCACCCTGCAACGGAGCATGAGAAGTTTAGGGAACACATAGGTTATGACCAACTTGCAGGAGAAACATTAGGTACCGCAAAACTGCTTACGAGTCTGTATGATGAATCCAAACGTTCTGATACAGAACTCAACCTTGACATGACTGTCGGGTTTAAAGGTAATCCTAATATCGGAAGTGTCGTATTCCATACTATTAACAACACAGACGAATTTGCAGCCTTTAGAGCAAGGTTTCAGCCCGAATCTGGCGACAAAGTTGTCATCATCGGATCTTTGTTCGGAGGTACAGGAGCCTCAGGAATCCCAGAAATCGTCAAAGCTATAGATGGAATGAAGAATGATGCAAAGATTGCTACAATTCTTGTATTGCCATATTTTGCTCCTATGGAAAGGAAAGATGGCGCGATTCAGGCATCAAGATTCAACTCTAAAACAAAAGCAGCTCTTAATTTTTACAAGGATTCCGGTCTTATGGAAAAGATTGACAAGATATACTACGTCGGCGATCCTTATCCGACCGTTATACCCTACAGCGAGGGAGGAAAAGACCAAATCAACAATGCCAATTTTGTGGAATTGATAGCCGCAATGATGATCGAACATTATGTTGCGGGAAGAAATGCTGACAAGAAAGAGTTCAAATTCTCTCCAGATGCAAACATAGTGGTTCGTCAAGGACAGAAAAGTGGTCAACGTCTTTTCATATATGACTTTGACCCTATTACAATAGATAAGGTCATGAATCACTTAGTGGAACTTGCCATATCCCTTAAACTGTTCCATGATGAGATTCAGTCTAAGAAGTCTTCAAATAAGGATTTCTTCAAGTATCTGAACCTTGACACGGCTGTTGGCAAAGATGAAAATGGAGAAAAATCCAACAAACTAAGACAACTTTGCGCAGCGCTTGAACAGTTCTATTTCAAATATCAAGCATGGCTAAAAGAAATAGACTTTGAAGGTAATGGTGATGCTATACCAGCAAATTCACATCGTGTTGGAATCTGTGATATGACTCGTTCATACTCTGACATTATCCTAAAAGAAGCGGTAAAAGCTGATGACGCTGAAAGCGCCTCTATTTGGAAACGTGTCTCCGATTATTTCGGAGGTGGTAATGGGAAAGATTCTCTATCTGATGATTTCCTTCTTACTCGAATGAATTACCACATCCGTGATGATGCAAACGGTAAAGGTCACTATGACACTTCAATCAACGCACTACGTGCCGGTCATGAACCCGAATGGGTTTTTGCTGACATCCTTCATTTATCGTCAGTTGACGGCTTCAAGGAATTAACTAAAGCTAATTAATCTCACCACCATGTCTGATAAAGAACAAAATAAGAAGAGGGTGAGCAACTTCTTTACTAACGAAAACCCTGAAAAGGCGACAAATCCGTCAGGTGATTATGGCATTATACCTAATGCTATAGAACCTACCCACATAAATGATGGATTAACAGAGAGGGGTGCAGGATTGGGCAAGCTTGGCTCATCTATGCCTTCTCCGTTAGCCCGTCTTTTCCTCTTCTCCGCAGCTCTAAGAGAAGTAAATGACCTTGAAGGGAGAGAACCCGGGGAAGGTCACATTGGCAAACCAAACGATGAAAATAAACTTGAACCGACACCTTACCATGACCTTGTTGGGGAAATGCTGGATATGCTTGAATTTGTTTTCAAGTATGGTGATGAACCTGATTTCCACGTCCAGCGTTGGGATTTGGGTATCGAATGCGAAGCATTGGATAATTCAAAAGTGGCTGCTCACCACCAGCTTGCATCGGCACTGCGTTCTGCATTTGAATTTGGTGTCTTGAAGGGTCAAACGATATATCTCTTCAAATGGAAGGATGATGTAATCGGCGGTACATCTCCGATTTCATTGGTTTACACCTCTGCCAACTTGCGTTCGGTTCTTAAAAACATGCGCTTCACCGGGGACGCGGGTAACATTCTATTTTCTGATGAAGCTCTACCTCTTCATAAAAGAGATAAGGCATTTCGCGAATATCTATATCGTCTAAGATACACAGATCTGCCCGGTGTGGGAGATGGAACACCTCTTTCACAACTATCCAGATACGTTCAGGATAGTGCCGCCAACTACGACCCTGCTCTTAATGCGACAGTGGTTTCAAATCCATCTGATTATAAAGGGGTACGAAATCTTCAGTCTCAAGGATCTAACGTGAAAGTGTCCGGAGTTCAACTCCGAGTTTCCGATCATACGGTTGTAATAGATCCCACTACATCTGACTATATTCTCAAGCCATCTGCAAAGTATTATCAGCATGGCGAAAGCGATACGAAGGTACCCATGATTCTTACAAAGCATGGCGATGATGGTCTAATCTATGCAGCTGGTCGAAAGTGGAATACAAACAGCGACAAGATTGACAAAGTTCTCCCGAAGGACATCTATGACCGTCATCTCCCGGGTTTTGGTCAGCAGGTTAAGTATCCATATCTCACAGTTTCCGACTTCTTTGAAGATAAAGTCATCGAAGTTAGTTATGAAGTCAACAAGGAAAAATTCTTCACTGGCTGTGAAAAACAACTTTCGTTTCTGTTGCCCCTGAAGAAAATATTCTTTGACTATTTCAACGTATCTGATTTATACGATGAGGATGGCAAATATTCCAAGATGCTCGTCGTGGAATATGACGAAGATCGTTCAAAATTGACGGTTAAGTTGAATCTGCCGTTGGTCAATGGTCACAGCATTTGTCTCCACAAGACATACGACACATCCGAATGCAGTGAAGAGAAATTGGATTGCTACGACGGAGCAAGGACATTCGACTTCGCAGTTTTCCCTTTCTATCGTCTTGAGCCCGACACCTCGCACAATGTGTATAACGTCATGCTGGGTAAGACAATTGATGGTGTGACAATGAAGTTCTTCGAACCAACTTCAACCCCCAAAGGTACAAGTGCCGAAGTCCCCGTTGTAGGTAAACATCGTACCTTCAAAGGGAAAAATTCGCAGTTGGCTACTGACCATATTCGTGTGAATGGCGCATTCAGTTATGCAGAATTGACTATCTCTGAGGGTTCAGAGGTAAGTGCTCTGATATTGCCCATATTCAAGAAAGTGAATTCAAATCCGGCTGTTGCTACACAAGAATTCCTATTTAGCATTGATTTTGGCACTACCAATACTCATGTGTCCTATGTGATGTCAAAACAGGGAATGCCTTTTGGACATAACCAGGTAAAATCCTTTAACTATGCCGAGGACGATACTCAAATGGTTATGTTTAATAACAAGGAAGGTGCAAGAGAATTTGGTGCGTTTGCTACTGCTCTTAAACGCGAATTAGTTCCTTCTACATTTGGAGAAACTATAAAATTCCCAATGCGCACTGCCACATATCAAGTATCAGGCACCCCGAATGGACTTGAGATGTTCTTCAACACCAATATTGGATTCAATTATGGTGAAGACATTTCACGTTCGAGCGACTACAAAACAAATATTAAATGGGATCGCTTCGATGGTAACGCGAATGAACGAATGAGTACTTATTTCGCTCAAATGTTATGGATGATGAAGAACAAGAGCGTTTTAAACGACGGTTCTGATTCGTTCAAACTCGTTGTTACATACCCCATTTCGATGCGTCCGAATGATCTAAACAACTTCAAAAACGCATGGAACAATGCAATACGTGAAGTTCAGTGTGTGGTTGACATCCGCTACCGAACGGAGAGTGTTGCTCCATATTATTCATATCTTGCAGGTTTGGCATATGGAGAACCGTATGCAAATATGGATATCGGCGGTGGAACGACAGACATTCTTTATGTCAATCCTTTCAGTGGAGAAGCCAATGTATTCTCTGCGTTCTTTGCGGCAAATGACCTGTGGAATGATGGAATTGACAGGGTCAATAGGGCTTTAAAAGCCAATGGCTTTGTAAAATATTACAACGCTGTACAAGGGAAAATGCTCGGAGACAAACGTGCTGATTTTGAAGCAGTGTTAAACACAGCTTCATCTTCGGCAGACATTATCAGTTATCTTTTTGCAAATGATAACTGGTCAAGATTGTCTAATACACTCCAGCGTTCGCCTAAAATGATGCAACTTCCCGTAATCCATTTCTCAGCCTTGGCGTTCTACATGGCTTACGCTTTGCATATGGCAGAACTTGATGTTCCACGCAACCTTTCATTCACTGGAATGGGAAGTAAATACATAAAACTTCTCAGCAGCGCAGAATCTGATATTTCTCGTCTCGTAAATGCAATATTCCATTACGCAGGCAAAGCAGACGTATTGGACAATTCCAAGTTGCAGAATGCCTCAGTGAATGTATCGTTTGCTCCAAACCCGAAAGAAGTAACTGCGATGGGCGCGTTGATTTCCTTAAATTACGATAAGCCAATCAATCCGTCAGAAGATATTTACTTCGGATATGAAGAAGAAGATCCCGAGAAAACGATGCGTTACCAAAACATTACAGCAGATGTTCAAGATTCTGTAGTACGTTTGTTCAGAAAGTTCACATCAATGTTCCAAAGCGAAGAAGTGCTGGATGTGTTGAGTGACTTTGGATACAGCGTCGATGAAGATGTTACTGGGAAATTAAGCCAGTATGCTGTTCAAAGTCTCAGACAAATGAAGGATAGTTCTTCTGAAGGACAAAAGGCTACCGATAAACTGAAAGAACCGATGTTCTTTTGGCCACTGAAGAACTCTCTTTACATCATTGGCAAAGAACTGTCTGATGGCGCGATAATTGAAATTGGCGGTAACAAGAAAGACTAACAACTATGAGCGCAACTCGTGAAATTAACATTGACACGATCACGCCCCTGGTAGAAGCACCAGTAAGTGATTCCATGGTAGCTGCTGACACAGTAGCTACTATGGAAGTCGCTAACACGACATCATATCAGTATTCGTCTGAGGCGCAAGCCAATGGGAACGGAGATTTAATCGCTTGGATAGGTGTAGGCCTATCAATATGTGTCGGGTTATTTGCGTGGAAACTAATCGATAATCTGAAGAAAGATGTCAAGAAATTAAGGACTTATTGTGACGTTTCAAAAGAAACTAACGATAAGTTGATTATGAGAATTGACAGACTTAACGAGGAAATGAATGTATTGAATCAAAAGATTGTCAATATCCGAAATAATGCTCCGACACGTATTGTTGAGACTAATCCCCATGGAACTCATACAGAATATGAGAAGAAACAACCTCAGAAACCGAAGAAAGTGGTCACGCAGATTCGATATGCAACTCTTCAGTCTCCTGATGAAAATGGGGTGTTACGGTTCTCTGAACGTTCAATGGTCGAAGCATCTTCTCCACAAAAGATGTTCCTATTAGAAATAGATCCATCAACGGGTACTGGAATTTATAGAATAAATCCGAGTGCAATGGGGCTTATTGTAGGAGACTTGCAGATGTTTCGAGATTTTGTCAAGCCATTTACTTTTAGCGGAAACCCCATGAACGCTAATATTCAAGACAAGAAATTTGGCAAAATCACGAAACAAGGCAATTTCTGGGTGGTAGAAGAACCCCTTGAAATTAGTATTTACTGATAACAGAATTATTAACATGGCAATAGATATTAAAAGTCCGGAATTTACTAACGCATGGCGTTTAGTTTCTGAGGCATTGCTACAATTTGTCCAAAATGGTGGTCAATTCACTAAATTGGAAAATCTTGGCAATACAGTTGCCGATATGTCTGCGTCTATGTCGCAGCCAACATCTCCAACCCAACCTCATACAAACCAGTCAACTATCGTGACTAATCAAGAGAATAAGACCAAGATAGGGGACCGCTACGCGGCCTGTCCAATCCGTCAACAAGATGGCTCTTATATCTTGAAAAACCTAAAAGACGAACGCCAACCGGAATCCACCTTTAAGATTACACGATACTCCGATGGTACATGCGATATAGAACTCTGCGATCTTCAAGGTGAAGCTCGTCAGATTTTCAAAGATACTAAATCTGAGCGTATGCCCTCTGCTGTAGGTACTATTATCGGCGACATTACAGCAGACAAACGTATTGTGAATACAAAACTGGGCAAAGGCATAATTGATGGTCGTTCTGTAAGAATTACAGAACCTCTTGAAGTGGAATTCCAATAAGCTTCTATTCAAAGATTATGAAAAAGATTCTTCTCATCGCAGCAATAATTGTAGTAAGCATCATTTGCATAAAGAATTGTAGAGGTGGAGACGGCGGTAGTCAAAGTTCGGGAACTCCGATTAATGGCTACGTTGGAACCGTAAAAGGAGTTGATGGCAATACATTAATTTTAACATCAGGTCTTAAAGCACGTCTTCTGGGCGTAGAAGCGAATAGAACAGATGTTGAAATGTTCCTTCGCTCTCAATACCTCAATAAAGAGGTAACATTGTATGCCGATTCACATAATCAGAAACAATTCATTAGTACACCTGATGAAGTAGTTGATGTTTATGCTATTGAGAAAGGAGCAAACACATATTGCATAAACAGACAAGTTGTAAGAGAATATCCTGATACATATCACCAAGCAGAAACTTTCGATTCTACAGGATGGGTAGGTCCGACTCCTATACCAATAGAAAAGAAGAATCTTGCTTTGTATATGAAGCAACGCACATTCCTTATTCAAACTCCTGACGGAATCGGAACAGGCTTCTTTATCAATGAAGATGGTTTAGCAGTAACTAACTGGCACGTACTGCAACCCGGTCAAGAGGGACAATCCATTGCTGTACTTTATCAGGATGATCCGGATGATAGTCAAATATATTCCGATAAAAAGCGAAATTTTAAAAACGTTAAATGGTCTTCTGATACAAATGGGCTTGACATAACGCTTATGACTGTTGACCTTGAAAATGGCGAAAAAGTACCGTATTTTGACATTGTTCGGCAGCGTCCTAATCAAGGAGATCCCGTAGCCACTTACGGTAACCCTCATGGATTAACAGCATCCTTTACAAAAGGAAGTGTTTCTGCCTTTAGAAAAGACCCTTTCAATGCAAAAAGAGATGTTGATTTGATTCAATACGATATGGCGACCAATGGAGGTAACTCGGGAGGACCTGTTTGCGATAAGTATGGTCAAATAGTCGCAGTACACGAACTTGGAGACAAGTCGATGCAGAATACCAATTATGGTATAGATGCCATGCAGTTGAGAATGGTTCTTGATAAGTTGGGTCTTAAATATGGAGGTAAGTAGCACAGTACTAAAAATCATTGTAAAAGAGTGCTGTCGTTCATTATCATATAATGATGAAGAGCGGCAGTTCTCTTTCTCATTGCGCCCTTCATTACAAAGTATATGGGAAAGTAAAAAGAAAGCTATATGGAGTATTCATCCAGATTTTATGCTCAATGATTTCAATACTGTATTGTCTGATTTAGAGTTTCCATCTGACACAGATAACAAAATTCCTATTTCATCTTTAAAGGATGAAGACCTTGTTAATGGTGAAGTTTTGAGCATTGAGATTTCAGAGAAGGATGTCTCTTTAAGGTTAATTAAGATGAAGCGAGGTCAATATCTTAATGTATTAACAGGAGTGGGATATTCCTTTGGCGATAAATATGAGTTTTGCGTCGGTAGGAGCATTGTAACATCTGAGGGTTACAACTGTGGTGTATGCATGTCAATTTCAATATTGCTACCGACCTCCTATAATATAGTTTTGAGTAGAGTGTTCCTTGGGAAATATTACTTAAATAATATCGGGAACTCTCTATGGCCAATTTTTGATGAAGCTAAAGAATACTTAGATTCTCGGAGTTCTAAACGTCTTGATAATATTTTGAATATTAGCACTACTTTAGGAGTTGGATCGTTTGCCATGTTAAATATTTTGAAAGGTGTATGTGCATTGACAAAGTAAATCCAAACGTTAATAGAGTCATTACTGAAAGGTTGGCAAAAGACAAGGATTTGTTTTTTGTGGATTATTCTGTCATAGATTCAAAATATGGTATAGACATAATTAAGAAGAAAAAATTTCAAGGAGTTAAGATCAATGATGTAATTTTGATTCCCCCAATATATGAAGAAATAGAGATTGCTTCAAATAATATTGCAATCGTTAAGTTGTTGGATGCTTACACAATTTTTTCGTTAAGAAAAGGCGTACAATTATCTGAATTTGAATATTGTTCTGTGCATATATCAAATAATATGATTGTGTTGCATAAAGTAAATGGCAGAAGTGCCATTTACAATATGAATACATCTAATTTTTTACACCAGACAGCCAATTACGATGAATTCAATCTAAAGGATTCTTCAACAGAATATATTTGGGCAAGAAGAAATGTTTTTTTTGATTATATCCATCGTGAATCAGGACGGATTATAAGCCTCCCAGGGATAATAATGGCATATGATACAGAACATGGCATATTCGGTCTTGACGAACATAATAAAGTTTGCAATTTCAATGAATATGGAGTAGAGGATCAATGGAGATTACGACAATTAGTACAAAATGAAGGCGGTTTCTTCGCACTACGCAACTACACATATAACATTGAACACATAATAGATATTTATGGTAATATACTAAACATTTAATATTATTATCATGAGCATAATTTCGCAAATCATCAGTACTCTGATACAGTGCCTTGTTGGGTGGCTTCTCATCGAAAAAGTTCCAGCGTGGCTAAAAATCAAAGGTGTTTTCGCTACAATCGTAAAAATCATCGGCGTTTTAATCATACTCCGTGCTTTAATTGCATGGTTCTAATTCTTCAAGCAGCGTATGGCATACTGTGGCAACTGCGGTAATTTTGTAGCAGAAGGCAGCTCCTTCTGTGGACATTGCGGACAACTTGTCCGTAATGAATCGTCTCAATCTCAATCAAGCACCAATACACCTCCGCCTCATCCGAAGTCGGAGAATACAGTCCAAAAATCTTCATCTTCTATAGTTGATGGCATAAACGATTATATTGGAAATACAAATTCTGTCAACTTAAACTGGAAAGACCTCTTCTCGGATGTCTTCAAAAAACACACCAATGAAGAAGCCGAAGATATTTTTATCTGTGGAACATCAAAAACAACACCAGCTTTGAGTACTGTTTCTGAGACTTGGCCGAAGCCTTGGCTTTATAGTCGTGTCTTCATATGTTTTGCCATTACATATATACTATTATATATATGTTGTTCGGCATTTAACAATGTCCTTTCGCTGCCGGGTGCAATCATTGTTGGTGCGTTTACTGTACCCTTCACAACTTTGGTGCTCTTTATGGAGGTGAATGCATTCCGCAACATAAGTGTTTATGATGTAATGAAATTCTTCTTAATTGGAGGCTGTGCGTCATTGGTTGTTACACTCTTTCTGTTTAATCTTGAGATTGTTGACACCGAACTTTCCTCAACTTGGGGAGCAATGATGGTCGGAGTTATCGAAGAATTGGGAAAGCTCGCAATTGTATATTTTCTCATAATAAAGCTACCTTCATGCAATTATATTCTTAGCGCATTACTTGCAGGTGCATGTGTTGGTGCTGGTTTTGCCGCATTTGAATCTGCCGGATACGCTTTCGTTAGTCTTTTGAATTATGGATTTGATGGAATGACGGATAGTATATATCTTCGAGGTATTCTTGCACCCGGTGGACACGTGGCATGGGCAGCGATAACAGGAGCCGCACTCGTGATTGCAAAAGGCAGCGGTCCGCTTACTTCTGAAGTCTTCAGCAGTGGCCGATTTTGGAAAATATTTGCTATTCCCGTAGTTCTTCATGGACTATGGGACGCTCCTATATTTGATGGTTATCTGAAGTTGACGGCTCTTATCATAGTTGTTTGGATGGTTGTGCTTATTTTAATCAACATGGGTCTTGACGAAGTGAAAAACCTTAAGCGAACTGTATAATGAAACGTTGCAATATTTGTGGAAGAGAATACCCCGACAGTTTGAGTTTTTGTACGAACTGCGGAAGCAAATTATCAGATAGTATAACTGTGACTACAAAGCCGCAAAAAGACAGTCAGACTGAAGACGGCAAATCTGTTAAGACCCCAAAACAGAAGTCAAAATCCGGGAAAATCATAAAACGTATTCTGATTGCTATTGTGGCGGTAATTGCCATTCTTTTCTTGTGGGACTCTCACCTAATGAACTCCACAACATATATGACATTCAACTCACAAGGAGAACTATATGCTAAGAGTGGAGGTACATCTTCCGTAAACATAGACTATGATGGCTATGTTTGGGAGGTAAATTATAAACCATCGTGGGTGTCGATTGATGAACATGATGACAGTTTCACCATCCACTGTCAACCGAATACTACTGGACAAGATCGTGAAGACCATATTACAATAAAATCGGGTAAAATAGTACAAGTTCTTCCGATTGGTCAATATGGCATGACGCAGTTTATAAGACTTTCAGAGAGTTCTCTTAAAAGCGATATGGATGGGGGTAGAATTCATATCAATATTGAAACAGACGGAAACGGCCCTGAAATTAGTTATCCTAAATTCTGCCGTATTGAAGATAGGTCGGACGATGGCTTTACTCTGATAGTACCGTCAAACACCGAATATTCACGTTCAGGTACATTGTATGTGAAAGAAGATAATGTATCAGCCTCTGTTTATATCAGTCAAGAAGGGAAATGCCAAGATTGTAACGGTCATGGGTCTAAAACATGTCCTTCATGCGGGGGGATGGGCTCAACCGGATTTGGCTATTACAGCATGAATTGCTTCACATGCGGTGGCACTGGTTCTATTAGATGTTACTCATGTAGCGGTAGCGGAATAAGATAATCACCTGAATAAGCATGAGTATTGAAGAGGATAAACATATAGTAGAAGAACTTATTTCTAACGATGCGTCGGCGATTGAGGATTTTTTCTTCAATCGTTGCCGGGCTATGCTGACATATATTGGGCAGTATTTCTGCCAGTCGAAGGAGTCGGCAGAAAGCCTTATCGGGGAATTTTACGAATACCTCGCGGAGAACGATTGGCATAAACTTCGTATCTTCAAATACTCTTGTTCCTTAAACGCATACGTAACGGTCATTGCAACACGATATTTTCAGAATAAAAGAGATAATCGAGTGAGCTACTACGGTAATGAACCATTGCCAATTGTAGAGAATTCCATTGAGGCGCAAGATTCTTTTACTCAAAATGACGTTGAGCGACTCATTGAGAATATGAAGCCTCTTGATAGATTTCTTGTTGAAAGAATACTCATAGATGGTGAGAAGCCGGGCGATGTTTTGGAGGATGCCAAACCATTGCTCGATGCTGACCATTTGAATTCCATGAATGATAAGCAATATGCTGGATATATCTACACCCGTTATTCGCGGGCTAAAAGACGCTTGCAGGAACAATTAATTTTACTGGGCTATGGAGCGTGAATATCTGACAAATCCCGAATTTATAGCCTTGACGATTGAGAAAGGTAAGCCGGAATATCGTAAGGGTATATTAAAAGAAATGTCAAAAAACGGACGGTTTTGTGAGAGTATTGTTGTAGTTTTGAAGGCGATGATGCTTTTTAACCAAGAACAGAATGAATATGAAGGTATCAAATAAACTCACTGATGAAAGACTTGCTACACTTATAGAAAACAGTTTTGGCAAGGAGGATATGGATTTCGCCGATTTATCATCTTTTGAGGCGTACTCTGTTGCAGAAAACGCATTGCAACTTGTGGAAGAGGAAGAGTTTGCGGATGCCGATTTTTCTTTCGACGTTTCGAGTTTCAATTATGAGCCTTTGGCTATGTGCGGATTTCTTGGTGACGATTCAGAAGTCGATATAGATTTGGAAGAAGACATCGAAGATGAAGAGTCCGATGACAAAACTTCATGAGTGCCACAAATAAAACATATCACGAGCGTAAGATAAAGAATGCAGTCGGCTGGTTTTTCGTCGGTTGCATTACGTTTGTTGCGCTTGAAGTTCTGCTGATCTATCTCGGGACTTTGACGTTTACCCATCCCGAATTGGATTGGCCGAGTTCGTTGATCATAATTGGGTTGGGCGGCTTGTATCTCTTGTGGCAGATGTTGCTTGCATTATTTTTCAAAACTACACTGGCCGAGAATTACAAACCGATTGATACGAATGATAATTCCCATGTTTACTCCATCATCGATGAGATAACACGGAAATTAAAATTGCCTTTCCCTAATGGAGTGTATATTGCTCCCGGAATAAATGCGGCTGTATTCTGTCGGCCCACAATGCTTTCTTTGCTTCTCAAACCGAAGCAAGAGTTGGTGATAGGAAAATTTCTATTGGATATTTTATCTGAAGAGGAACTTAAAGTAATCCTATACCATGAGTTCGGACATTATGCGACGGACTCGTTAGGTAAGAAAATTCCTGTCTATGTTATGTCACAATTCTCGAAGTCTTTCACTTCGGTAAGGAAAATGAAGGAACCGGGTATTTGGAGTAACATGGTAAATAGTCAAGTTTCTCTGTTTTCTTATTTCGCATTTTGGCTATGCTCAATCATAGACAAACATTATAAGCCTCTTGCCCAAGGTGAGGAACTTGCTGCGGATGATGTGGCGGTGGATAATATGGGTGCAGACCTGCTGGTTAGAACATTGGCTAAAGTCTCGTTGCTCCAACACTACTTTCGTTATTGTCAATGGATTGAAAGTAAATATAAGTTCCATTTACATGATGAGAAATTCGTGCAAATTTTACTTTTTCTGTGCTCCAATCACAAAAGCGGTATCAGGTCTATTGCTCCGGCAATCAGACAACGGATCGAAAGACACTTTGTGGTTGACAGCAGTGCCCAATTCTCAGTTGATGTTACAAAGCCACAGCCGCCAATCACTCCTATAGTTTCAGCATTATTGAAATTGTATCCTAAATATGAGGAGGCAAGACTTCGCAACAAATCAGTGAAGCTGGCTTTCCATCTTGATCATAGGAAACATAAACTGCCATGGATTGATAGTAAGTACCAGATAATACTCGACGGGAAGCCTATCGGGAATGGAAATTTCATCAAAGGATTTGATTTTAATGTCAGGACTTCACCCGGCAAACATACCGTTAGCGTTTATGGAATCAGCGGCATCATTGCCGTCCCATACGAATTTGAGTGCAATTCCGGTGATAACATTTGGTTCGACATAGACTTCAAAGTCCACTTGCGTAACGGCTACTATGAAATCTTTGTAGCTTCATCAAAAATAAATTCAAAAAGAAATGATAGATTGAGGGATGTTCCTTTGCTCATATAGTAAAACGACAAAACTATATCTGCAATGAGAGAAAAGATTACCTTCAAGGAATGGCTTGTAAACTTCTTCAAGGGAGTATGGCAGGCGCTGTGTTGGGCCGGAAGAACTTTCAACCCAAAGTATAAATCCATATTCGGACGAATCTGCTGGGGCGCGATAACAGTGTGCATCGTTGCTGTTACTTGCATGATTGGCAAGGCTTGGTATCACGAGTTCTACGAAAGGCCATACCGCTATTCTGACCATCAGAGAATCAGTGCAAACCTGACCTTTACCAAACCGAGTTTGGGAGATAAACCCGGCTACATACAAAATCATCAGACCGGTGAGGTAATCATTAAAGGTATTGATTGGATTTCCCTATCGGCTGATGAAGACAGTCTGATGGTGTATTCTCAGAAAGGGAAGCGTGGCTATATCAATCGTTATAGTGGTGAAATATCAATCCCTGCTCAATATGACAAGGCTTGGGTGTTTGCCGAAGGTGTTGCGGCGGTTGCAAATGGTGATAGCGTCTATTTCATCGACCATTCCGGCAATTCCGTCAATGGCAAGAAGTTCCGCTATAATGCAAAGAATCGTGGGTATGTCTATCATGGAGAACACTGTGCCATTTCGGTTGACGGTGGAAAAATGGGGCTGATTGACAAGGATGGCAACTGGGCGGTGCAACCTGAATATGACTGGATTGTATCGGAATGCAACAATTACTGGAAGATGCGAAAAGGAGGCAGCGAGACAGGCCTTTGGTATGCTTTCAACGACAATGCGGAGCAGGTGACAGAGACAGGTTATCCTATTCTTGAAATTTCAGAGGATTTGGGCATTGTGGCAACTCTTCTCAACCATTTGCAAGTTGCCTACGGTTTTGACGGCACTAAATCCGACAATTTCTTGATACGCGACATAGAGGAAATGATCTACAATATGCCGTCATGGGACGAGAATGGCGACCGTGAAGTAGGTATAACTACACTTATGCGTTACCGTATGCCTGATGGTCATGAAGGACTATGCACCGTCAACGGAGATATTGTTACTGAACCTCTTTATTGGGAAGTGAAGCCAGTAAGTAAAGACACATATCTATGCACATACAAGGACACGCAAGCTGGAGTAATAATAAACTCTAAAGGAGAAATTGTTAAACAACAAAACGATTAGGACTATGGCAAAAATTGAGATTCGCGAAGTATCAAAAACCTCTAAGGTTGAGATACTCGGTCATATCTTCAATGGACTGAACGACATAAAGATGGCTGTGGGATCTTACTGTCGTATAGGATGGGAATCATGGAACACAGAGCCTAAATCTCCGGTTGCTGGTATTCATGTGGTATGCTTATATGAACCCTACCCATGCTTTGATTCAGAGGACTATGCCAATGAAGACCGTGACTTCAGCAACTATTTCTTCTCAACCGAACCTTTCACGAAACGGCAGATTGAAAAATTGTCGAAATTGCCCGGACGATGCAATGCTCAGATGGTCAACGAAACAATGCCTGTATGGGCTGCGCCCGCGGTTTATTATCGAGGCGACGGAGATACAATGACTTTTGCAACCTTGTAGTGATGAGACCATGAAAACGAGAATTGCCATTATATTCACATTGCTTCTGTCATTCGTCTGCATGAAGGCTTATGCCGATGATTACTATGCCCGTCAGGCAAAACAATATACCAAGGAGGCAGAGTATTATCAAAAAAAGGCAGATGGCTATCGCCGGGAGGCTCAATATTACCTCAAAAAGGCGGAGGGCTACCAGAGAGAAGCGACTTATTACACCAGAAAGGGAGATGCTGACAGGGCAAAGGATTACAATCGCCGTGCCGACCGAGCTATGGATGATTATAAAACGCAAATGCGCTATGCCGCCAATGCTGACGACAAGGCGGCTGACTATCTTCGCAAGGCGGCCAATGCGTTGCGTAAGTAACGAATTTTTAGTAACTTTGAACCCTAATAATCAACATATATGAGCATTTTTAAGAAGAAAACGGTTACTACCGTTGAGGAGACTGTAAAAATCACCACAGAAGAAACTAAGAAAGAAAACTCAATGGATGCTGTTGCGCCCAAATCCATTGGCAAACTTGATATGGTCATTGCCTTTGACACAACAGGCTCGATGGCGTCCTACATCGGTGCCGTCCGTCAGGAGGTCGCAGAACTGATTCCCCGGCTTTTCAAGGACAATGAAGACTTGCGACTTGGCATTGTAGCTTTTGGCGACTACTGCGACATGGAAAATGCACAAAATTTTGGCAACGCCTACCAGTGTATGCCGATTACCAACAATGAGAACGATCTCATCAAGTTTGTCAGAGAGAGCAAGGATACTTCCGGCGGTGACGGCGATGAGTTTTATGAGCTTGTAATAAAGAAGATTGTTGAGGAAACTCAGTGGCGCGAAGGCTCTACCCGGTCAATTCTCCTTTTTGCCGATGCAGAGCCTCATGAACTTGGATACACCTACGGTGATTATGTTGTCAGCAACCAGATTGACTGGCGTATTGAGGCAAAGAAGGCTGCCAATCTGAAAATCAAGATTGATACGGTTACAATCACAGATGAACCTTGGTACAAGGAACTGTCAAAGATGACAAACGGAGTGAGCGTTCCCTTCAAGAGCGGACATAAGACCGCGACCCTTGTGGAAGCTGCGGTTTCTTCTCGCGGAACAATGGCCTCGCGTATGCACTTTGACGCAATGATGGCAAAGTGCGATGACGCGGAAATGAAAGAAGTGTTCGCAAGTTACAAGGCCGAACGCGATAATATTGAATCAGATGAGTAATGGAACACTCTAAACTGCAAGATAAATGCCGAGGCTCGCTTGTGGGCGGAGCCGTCGGTGATGCTCTTGGATATGAGGTCGAGTTTATGAATATGACCTCTATCCGTAATAGTTTCGGTGAAAAGGGGATCACTCGTTATGTACTGCATGACGGTGTGGCTCAGTTCTCCGATGACACCCAAATGACTCTCTTCACCCTTGAAGGCTTGATGAACGGTGTTATAGACACCAAAGCCGGTAAGAAAGATGAAATCCTTCCATATATTGAGAAAGCATATCTCAACTGGTATAAGACCCAGACAGAGCCCCCGAAACAGTTGCCCGGCAGCTGGATGGGCAATATCCGGTCGTTATGGGCGCGTCGCGCTCCCGGACTTACATGCCTCGGAGCCTTGGAGAATATCGCCAACGGCTTTACCGTTGAAAACAACTCAAAGGGCTGTGGCGGCGTGATGCGTATCGCTCCGATAGGCATTTTCAATGCGGCACATCGTCACATCTACAACTATACTGACACGGCACACCTTGCAGGTTGGGCGGCAGAAATCACGCACAAACACATGGCAAGCACATTTGCCTCGGCTCTACTTGCCACTACCGTTATGAATTGCATTTCGGATGAAACAGTTGACCAAATGCAATTCTTCTTTATCGTGACTGGTGGACTTGTCATGATGAGGGAATATTTCCCAGACTACGATGACGAGTGGCAGGAGTTTGACAGGCTTATTCGCCGTGCATTGGAACTCGGCAAAAGCGATGTCTCCGAAGATAATGCTATTCGTGAATTGGGCGAAGGCTGGGTCGGAGATGAAGCGATAGCAATTGCGATTTTCAGCGTAATGCGTCATATCGAAAACTTTGAGGATTGCGTAGTCTGTGCAGTCAACCATGACGGTGACAGCGATTCCACCGGCGCAATAGCCGGAAATATTATCGGTGCGATACTCGGCTACTCTTGCATTCCTGATTACTATCTTGAAAATCTTGAAATAGAGCCGATACTTGTTTCAGCAGCCGATGACCTGTGCGCCGATGTCAAGGTCAGAGAAATCAATTTGAGAATCGGAGAACGATACATTGAACATATCCCGGCGGAAGTCGACAAAAAGTATCTGATATGAAGAAAACGATATTACTCTGTATAATAGCGATAGCCTGCGCTCTCACCGCATTTACAGCCAACAAAAATTTGACATTGGATGAGGTGTATGGCAAAGTGTCGAAAATCGAGCGCTTTGAGGTGCTGGATTTTCCGGGTGGTGATATGGGATTCCCTGATAATCTCGGCAAGGGAACAATGGCGATTCATCCAAATGCGTCTCCACGAGATGAAATCATATCTCTGCTGAGCCAACTGCCTCCGGAAACATTAGTGTATGATAATACCGATGAGAAAGGAAGATTTGACCGAATCTTTGTTGAAAACGGTACATCTCTGATGTATGTCCACGTAGGTTTAAGCACGGGAGATACTGTCGTTATTCTCTTCAAAGATGGAAATAAGGACAATATCAGCGATTTTGTCAACAAGATAAATCAGGATCTAAAAGAATCCAATAACTCGTTTTGAAATGAAAGATAAATATACTCCCGAGAAGATTATTTCACTAAATCCGGATGAGGTATTTGTATTCGGCAGTAATCTCGCCGGAAATCACGCCGGAGGTGCTGCGAGAGTTGCCCGAGAACGTTTTGGCGCGATAATGGGACATGGCGTGGGAATGCAAGGTCAGTCCTACGCTATTCCAACCATGCAGGGTGGCATCGAAACAATCAAGCCATACATTGATGAGTTTATTTCTTTTGCAGATAATCACCACGAACTAACATTTTATGTCACCAGAATTGGTTGTGGCATTGCTGGTTTTACTGACGAACAGATAGCTCCGATGTTTGATGCTGCGTTTGATTTGCCGAATGTTGTACTACCGGAATCATTCTCAAATATAATCAATCATGCCCGACAACTTGCAAGTGAAAAGGATAATCCCCAATTTGTAGCGATGGTCACGAGAGAGAGGCGAACTTGCGGACCTATTAATGAAATTAAAACTTTTATACTGAGCGGTAAAGCTCATGTAGGAGCAAACTGTTTTATCACAACACAATATGGCTCACAGGAATCCAAAATAATAAGTATTGAGACAATCTCTGGTTATGCACTTGATGTGTCATGGAATTCTCATTGCGTTTTGACTTTAAAGAACCTTAACGATGGAGTTATAATACCATACGAAGGTATTATTTCTGACATCAAACTTCTTCCTGAAGAAGTTGCCAACATGCCATTAAAGCTTTACGTCGAAGACGTGTTTAATGCCAATACCGATTTTATGAAAGGAATTGTTGTTTGTGGAAAAATATTTCAAGGCACAATTCGTATGTGGGACCGAGTCAAAATCGGAGATGGACAGAGGGTGATTTCCGCAGTAGTTGGTGGTATTGAAAGATTCAAGAAACTATTGGAAGAAAGTCATTACGGTCAATGTGTTGGAATATTGTTGTACCGAGCTCCTGACAGCATCTTGGACATGATAAAAAAGGGTATGTGGATGGTGCCTGATAACGGTAAATGATATAATCATTGTTGGAGTGGGAATTTTTAAGTAACATGGATAAGGAAGAGCGCAAGTAGTAGGAATAAGATTGTTTAGCAAACATCCAAATCTTTTTCCAAGAGATACCTCTCGCAAACTGCAAAGTTAACGAAAATCTCGCATAGTCAGGACATTGAAGTCCAACTTTTTGCAGGTTCAAAATCATCCAATCAACCAATTTTTCAAACCTGTTTAGCAAAACGAGTTGACGATATAGACTAATTGTCTATAAGTCAACTCGCTTTATATTGTCATAATCTCTTGGAAAGAGAGTGTGACACGGTGTTGCGTCCTTTGCCGAGTGAGCCTGTTCGCCGGACTTAACTATGGCAAAGAAACAATCCTCATATAAGGTCAACAAGGAGATTAAACTTGAAGACATTCTCTATAATTGCCGCGACCTGCTTCGTGGCAAGGCTTCAATGGCAGATAAGCGCGACCTACTGCTCACGCTTGTGTTCCTGCGTTTCATCGGTGAGAAGTTTTCGCTGAAACGTCAGGAGATAGCCGAGCGACTTGTAAAGGTCGATGGCGTGGCAGAACCGGACCCTATGTTTGAGTTCTTCCTCAATCAGTCAACATTCTACGATGACTGTTTCTATCTCGCCGAGGAAGTGCGTTGGGAAACTATCAAGTCCATGCCCGCCTCAGTGGAACTGGCCCTGAACCTTGACAACATCATCAATGCGCTCGAACAGGGGGAGCCGACATTGAGGGGTGCCTTGCCTCAAAAGATATTCACAAAGACCAATCTGGAGCCAAAGGTGCTTAAATCGGTAATTGACGAGGTCGATAAAATCTCCCAGCATCGCTTCCACGAGAAAGACCTCATCGGCCGCGTCTATGAATATTTCCTTCAGGCTTTTGCTTTGAATGCCGAAAAGGAGGAGGGCGAATTTTACACCCCTCACAGCATCGTCGAACTTATCGCGTCGCTGATTGAGCCGTTCGACGGCACTATATACGACCCATGCTGTGGCTCGGGTGGTATGTTCGTTCAGTCTGTGAAATTTGTAGAGGCTTACGGAGGCAACACTAAGGCAGTGAATGTCTATGGTCAGGAACGAGATCCCGACACATTCCGATTGGCAAAGATGAACCTTGCAGTCCGTGGCATCAGCCATGACCTCGGTGACCGTCCGGCTTCGACATTCCTTAATCCCCACCATGCCGACAAAAAGATGGATTACATTATGGCTAATCCACCGTTCAATCTTAAAAAGTGGCGTACTGAGGAGGAACTTACAAACGATGTGCGCTGGCAGGGCTATGACACTCCGCCGGTGAGCAATGCCAACTACGCATGGATTCTCCATATGCTGTCAAAGCTCAATGTAACCAAAGGCATTGCCGGATTCCTGTTGGCAAACGGTGCTCTGTCGGATGACGACACCGTGTCAATCCGTAAGAAACTGATTGAGAACGACAAGGTCGAGGCTATCATCGTTTTGCCGAGAAACATGTTCTACTCCACCGACATATCCGTAACGCTCTGGATTCTTAATCAGAACAAGCGAGGCGGAACATGGCACGGGCGTCAGCAGCGCGACCGTAGCGGTGAAATCCTCTTTATGGATCTTCGCACATGGTCGGATAACATCTACGAGAAAAAGTATGTGCAGTTTCTCCCTGAGCAGATAGCACGCATTGTCGAAATTTATCAGACGTGGCAGTCAGAAGGCACCGATGGCGAGAAGTATGCCGAACCGGAATTGTATCGTTCCGTTAAGACCGATGAAATCGAGAGCAACGGCTGGAGCCTTGTGCCAAGTCGTTATATCGAGTTCGTTGACCGCGACACCAATATTGACTATGAGGCAGTGATGCAGGAAGCATCAGCGAGTGTCGCCGAGTTGCTTTCGAGACAGGAAGCCAACGACACAGCTCTCCGCAACGCATTCGCAACCCTCGGATTTAACCTCGAAAAGAAATGATGGAACTGTCTGTAAAACTTTTTGAGAGTGCTCCGAAGGTGCCGCTCGGCGAACTGATAGAAGCTCGTAATGAACGTAACTCAGATTTACGCTATGGTGTTGATCTCATCGAAGGCGTAACAAGTGAAGGATTCTTTGCCCCAACAAAAGCTGTTACTGAGGGTATTAACCTCAAACCGTATAAGGCAGTTCGCAAAGGCGATTTTGTTTACAATCCTTCCCGTTTGAATATTGGCTCATTAGCATATCGTGATACTGAAAATATGTGTATAGTATCACACCTTTATGTTGTATTCCATATCAAAGAAGACAAAGTCAATGTTGTGCTGCCTGAATATATGTTGATGTTCTTTAGACGAGATGAGTTTAAGAGAACTATCGATATACATAATTTTGGCAGTCAACGTGCTGAGTTTAATATTTATCAATTAGGCGAAATTGAGATTCCGCTGCCGTCGATTGAGGTACAGCGCGAATATGTGGCAGCATATAAGGCTCTGCAACAGTTGGCAGAACAGAATGAGGCTCTTGCCGAACCTCTCCAAAAAGCTTGCCATGCGTTTATATCTTCCATGAAATCGCAATATCAGGGAGTAAATTTGGGACAACTAATTAGAAAGAGAAAAGAAAAGAATAAAGACAATTTAGATTTACCAGCCCTCGGAGTTTCCCGTGAAGGCTTTATTCCGCCAAAACAAAAAGAGGCAGATAGGACAAAATATAGTATTTTCTATAAGAATGATTTTGTTTTTAATCCAGCAAGAATGGAGGTTAACTCAATTGCATTAAATACAAAATATGAACGCGCTATTTGCTCTGCATTATATGAAGTTTTCTATGTTGATGATGGGGGAATAATGCCTGAATATCTCAACGCGTTCGTAAAACGTGATGAATTTGCCCGACAGTGCGAATATCTTGGTACTGGTACCGCCCGTGAAATATGTCGAATAGATACATTGGCTGAGATTAAGATACCCCTTCCTCCTATCGAGGTGCAGCGCTCTATTGTCGCGCTGTATCATTGCGCTGAAGAGGCGCGGACCATCGCTCGTGAGGCTCGTGAACAATTAAAGAAACTGGCTCCTGCTATGGTGCAGCGTGCCGCTAACACTCCGGTTGAAGTATGAAAACAGGCAAATTCTATGAATCGGAATATGAGAAAGGGTTTTGCGAACTGCTTTCTCAAGCCGGCTGGACTTATCAGAATGGCAGTCAACTTGACCGTCTGACCAACGAAACGCTCTACGAGAAAGATTTGCGGGAATATCTCTTCGGCAAATATCCTCAGCTGACAAAGATAGAACAGGATTCGATAGTGGCGAACTTGCGCAATATCGGTGAAGACACGCTATATCATACACTCCGCTCTACATTCATGCTCTATCGTGACGGTTTTGCGTTCAACCGTCTGGAGGTGGATGAACAGATTCCTGTCCATTACATTGACTTCGACTATCCGGGAAAGAACATCTTCCGAGTGGTCAATCAGTTTGAGGTGGCGTATAATGGTGCTGAAAAAGTCCGTATCCCTGACGTGCTCTTGCTAATCAACGGCATACCCACCTGCATCATTGAGCTGAAGAATCCAACTGACCCGAATGCCACGATGGCCAGGGCTCACGACCAGATTCATATCCGCTATCGCCGCGATATTCCACATCTGATACGCTACACGGCATTGTCGGTAATCAGTGATATGTCGAACACCCGCCTCGGTACGACTTACACCCCATACGAACACTACTACGCATGGAAAAAGGTCAACAACTCCGATGACACGGCCAAAGCAGGTCTGCCTGAATTGCAGACACTTATAGAGGGTGCTTTCACACCGACCCGCTACCTGCAACTGTTGCGCGACTTCGTATATTTCCCTGACTTGAAACGCGGCAAGGAGGAAGAAATCGTCTGCCGCTATCCTCAGTTCTTCGCCACTCATGCACTGTTCAAACACATTCTGAAACATCAGCGAGGCAAAGGTGGCGACGGCAAGGGCGGTACATACTTCGGTGCCACAGGTTGCGGAAAAAACTATACAATGGTATTCCTTGCCCGGCATCTCGTCCTGAGAGGGAAAGAGGAATTGGGATCGCCGACTATCGTGATATTGGTTGACCGTGAGGATTTGCAGACTCAGACCGGCAAACTGTTTGTCAATTCATCCGATTTTCTCAGCAATGGAGAGGTAAGAGTGATTGACAGTCGCGAAGATCTTGCCAAAGAACTGAGCAGCCGAGGTTCCGGCGGTGTTTTCATCTGTACGATACAGAAATTCTGTGAATCAACCGGACTATTGTCGGAACGGTCAAACATTATATGTTTCAGTGACGAGGCCCACCGCACCCAGAACAACATCGGCTCCAAACTGAAAATCCGTGACAACTTTGAAGAGAGGAACAATCCTGACAATCAGACCTTAGCCGAACCTGACGGAGCGAGCACCAAACTCGGAGCCTTCATCACAAGAGGTTTCGCCGCATATCTGCGCGATGCGTTGCCGAATGCGACTTACGTCGGATTCACCGGCACACCAACCGACGAGTGCATCCATGTGTTTGGCGGTGTGGTTGACAAATACACTATGCGTGAGGCTGTCCGTGACGGCATCACCGTTGACATCAAATACATACCCCGTCTTGCCCGCGTTGCCATGAACAAGGAACAGGCGGATGCTATCGAGGCATACTATAAGATGTGTGCCGATGAAGGTGCAACGCCTGAGGATATAGCCAAGAGCAAGCAGGCGATGAGCAGCATGAACGAGATACTCGGCAATGAAGAACGAATTACCCGTGTCGCTCAGGATATTGCCGTACATTATGAAACGATGTGCGCCGATAAATCCGATGTGGTCCAGAAGGCGATGATAGTATGCTCAGAAAGGGAGATAGCATACAAGATGTACTGCGCCCTGCGAGAAATACGACCCGAGTGGTTCGTGCCCCGTCGGGCTGAGGATGAATCGACTCTGACCGAGGAGGAGCTTCAGAAGCTGAAAGAATTGCCGATGGTCAATATAGTTGCAACCCGTAATAAGGACGATAAGCCGCAGGAGATGTACGACCTACTCGGCGACAAACCCTACCGCAAGATGCTCGATGAGCAGTTCAAGGAGGAAAAATCAAACTTCCGTATTGCAATCGTGGTGGATATGTGGATTACAGGGTTTGACGTTCCCTGCCTGTCTGTGCTATATAACGACAAGCCATTGCAGAAGCATTCGCTCGTTCAGACCATATCGCGTGTAAACCGCAAATATCCCGGCAAAGAGTATGGTCTGATTGTGGATTACATCGGCATACATGACAATATGCAGCAGGCGCTGAAGATGTATGGCGGCGATGAGATAGGAATCAGCGATGACGAACTGGCAATAGCAAAGGAGGCATTTGCCAATGAGCTTCAGATTATCAAAGAACTGATGCACGATTTCAATCTTGCAGAGTTCTTTACCGCTACACCTTTCCGACGACTGTTCATATTGCAGGAGGCGGCTGAATTTGTTATCGGTAGGGTTAGGGCTGAAAAGCCATCGTTCAAAACACTGTTTGTCAAGCACGTCAAACGACTCAAACAGGCCTATGGCATTTGTCATCCGGCAGGCGTATTGTCAGATGATGATACGGCATGGGCACAGTGCCTGATGGGTATATGCTCTTACGTCACCAAGATGACCTCCGGACAGCATGACACGGAAAGCATGAATCGTGCGGTGGCAAAAATGGTGAAGGAGGTAATTTCTGTCACTGGCATTGAAAGCCTGTTTAGCGAAGATGACAACGAGGAGGATATTTTTGATGATGATTTCATCAAGAAACTCGAAGACATCAAGATGCCCAACACCAAATTCCAGATGCTTGTCAAAATGCTCAAGAAGGCAATTACAGAGTACAAGCGAGTGAATAAAGTTGCGGCTCAAAGATTTGAGGAACTGCTACAAGCTACCATCGACGACTATAATACCCGCGATAACTTCGTGTTTACAAATGCCACGGCAACCGATGCAATCAACGAGATACAAAAGGCAGTTGACGATAAAGTCAACGCTCTTTCCGGCAGACTCGTTGACATCTTCCACGAATTGAATGTCGATAAAGCCAAGTTCAAAGATCTGGGCATATCGTTTGAGGAGAAAGCCTTTTATGACATACTTGTTGAGCTTCGCGACAAGCACGGATTTGAGTATGCCGATGAAAAATGTATTGACCTGTCAAAGAAGGTAAAGGAACTGATTGACGGCACCGCCATCCACGCCGACTGGCTCAACAACAACAATCTGAAGAAGAAACTGGCGATGGAGCTTATGATGCTTCTCTATCACAACGGCTACCCGCCCCAGTGGAGCGAAGAAATTTTCCACAAGGTTCTTGACCAAGTGGAGAATTTCAGAACCTACAACTAATAGGCTTTGAAATTACAAATTATTAACGTGGGGGTGCAAGATTTTGGCACCCTCTGTTATTAATTTTGCGACACCACATATTTAATAATACGAATGGCAAAACCGACAATTAGATTTGTATTTAAGGAAAATCCGGATGGGAGTCGAACAGAAATTGACAGTGACGACTTCTTCGGATGTACTTCTTCTTATACCATGAGATGGAAAACTACGGATAAAGAGAGATTTCATGAAGAAAGAATTGCTATTGAGCAAGGAAAGGTAAGGTATATCTGTGGAGGTTGTCAGAATCCTGTTGTTCTGAGAGGTGGGCGTAATGAAGAAGGAGTATCAATGTATTTTCGTCATAAAGGAGATGCACCGGAAGATTGCCCATTTGAAGGAGACCGAGAACCGTTGTCTGAGTCCCAGATGCGAGCGTTAAAATATAATGGATTGCAAGAAAGTTTGCTACATGATAAACTCAAATGCTTCATTGCCGATGTTCTTGAAAAACAGGGGTATACTACAAGTATCGAAAGAACATTGAAAATAAATGCAAAGCAATCGCGACGACCTGATGTCTTAGCACAAGGGGATGGCCGGACTATCGTTTTTGAGATACAAATGTCAACAACTTTCTTAAATGTTGTTATTGGCAGAATGAATGACTATAATTCGGTCAATCATTCAGTTATATGGGTATTCCATAAATTTGAGCCCGAAGTATATACTACAAAAGATACTTATCAGTTTCAGAATAACAACGTGTTTATTCTTGATGATGAGATGATGGACCTATCGTTGAAGAATAATTCACTCACCTTTAGAGTGTATTATCTCGAATATGAAGATATTGGCGAGTCAAGCCCTAAATCTGAATGGAAAGATAGAATTGTGGGATTAGATGATTTGGTCTTTGATTCCCCAAATGGAGTATATTATTTTGACTCAAAAACAAGCAGAAAACAAGTTGTTGAAAAAATTGAACAAAGAGAAGAATATCATCGGAACATAAATGAAGGCTTATGCGATATAAGTGCTTTAGAATGTCTTGATCAATCTAAAATTGACGCATTATGCTCTTCTTCAGATGAGGACATAGATGGGCGAATTGAGGATGCTGTTAAGGAGGGCTTATATGGTGAGATTACGCCAAATAATATTATTTCGTTATTTCAGTGGCTCGAAATTCTGAAACAACGAGGAATATCTTCAAAATATGAGTTTGTCAAGTCTGTCATCAGAAATGAAATTGTCTATAAGCCAGAGTATCAAGAGCGTTACATTTGGGACTGGGACGGATTCAATCTTTTTAATCATCCGACAATAATTGAAGATATACAATTATTATTTGCACTTTATCATCTGGGCTATTGGCCGAATGAAGATGAGTCATCTTTCACTGATAAAACAATGAGAGATGAATATGTTAAAACACAACGGGATCAAAAGGCCGACGACTCTTTCTTATATTCATTGACACATTTCTTTTTGAATAGAATAGTGGCCGAGTCATCTAATATTCGAGAAAGGAAAGAGCTAATATCTCTATATTTTCAAAATTTAAGTTTTGTTTCTTGTGTGATTGCTGTTACGATGCGCAGATTCGTAGAGCATGACTTCTCGAATTTAATTGGCTTTTGTAACTATGTATGGGACCATTGTAAACCCCTATGTAAAGTATTCTTACGTGTTATTGACAATGCCAAGATAGCACCTCAATCTCTTATAAGCAAAAAGGGTACAAATCATTATGTTAAAATAAAAACAGCCTCCCAAGGTCAGAGTATTTCTCCAGCAATGGACAGGCTATTATCAATAATTATTCCCAAAGTATGGAATATATAATTGAAACATAGGAGTCAATCCCAATCGTTAAGGTTGGCGATGAAGTCGTCAACCGATGATTCATCAAATAGTTCCAGAAATTCACCCATGTTGACATGGTAGTCGTAATCGACCATCATATCATCAACGGGATTGTATCCATAATCCTCATGCTCTTCTTCCATAGATAATCAACAAAGTTCTGTAATCAGATGGCGTATAGCTGACCACGGATGTATGAATATCATTCGTGGACCGACATATTTCATCACTGCACGTATCTTCTCACGGTTAGCCGAAGAATAACAGTGTGTCTTACATTTTCTGCAACTTGATTTACTGCTTCCTTTGGGGCAGTGCTCAAGTCGCTGATGTGAATAGGTCAGGAGGCCGAGACAATCATCACATAAACTATACTCTTTGTGCGTATGGTGTTTATGACAATAGATGGTAATCATCTGTCTGACCACCAATTTCTCCCGTTCTATGCGATTCATAAATCATTTCAGCCCTGAAACCTCGTTCTTGAATACGTTTGCAGGCTTGAAAGCCGGGATATTATGTGCTGGGATGATGATGGTAGTGTTCTTGCTGATGTTGCGGGCGGTCTTTTCGGCACGGGTCTTGACGATGAAAGATCCGAAGCCACGGAGATACACGTTTTCGCCGTGCGCAAGACTGTCCTTGACAACAGTCATGAACTGTTCGATTACGGTAACAACCGCAGCCTTGTCGATGCCGGTTGTCTTTGCGATTTCACTCGCTATTTCTGCTTTTGTCATTTTTCCTGTATTGCTTTGAATTTGATGAGTTTTTAGAATGCAAAATTACTAAAAATAACTGAATTTCGGAACGAATACCGCGCACCATCGCCGCCTGTGGCGGCCGAAATTTTTGGCAAAATGAGTGGAGCGACTTCATCACGAGGTCGCTCCACTCTGACTATGAAATCTATGTTATGCTGTTATTCTTTCTTTGATTAGGTGGGTGTTAGCGTTGATGAGTCGGACAATGCGGTCGTGATATTCGGTGTTCTGATTGCATACACCTCTTGACTGAACTACTCTGAGGGTCTTTAGGTCAACCTCGATGGTCTCGATTATCCTGCCGTTTATCCTCGCTGAGAAGATAAGGCTGTTCTCACGCTGGTC